>Ga0255761_10005122_pt1 | contig 11488 bp, 10 predicted proteins | sample 071ome_29_FD_179961 | JGI IMG/M metagenome (GOLD analysis project Ga0255761, IMG submission 179961) | Coastal salt marsh microbial communities from the Groves Creek Marsh, Skidaway Island, Georgia - 071407BT metaG (version 2) | ecosystem: Environmental > Aquatic > Marine > Intertidal zone >... | reverse complement strand
TACAAGGCTTCGACGTTGTCGCTCATGCCACTCCAAAGAATTTCTGGGCTGCACGAATGCCGGCTGCCGCCGCATCGATGTCATCGGTGTCGTTGTACAGGTACGTGGATAGTCGAGTCGTCGCGGGAACCTGGTAACGCCGACACGTCGGCCACGCGCAGTGGTGGCCCACCCGCACCGCCACACCCCGGTCGTCCAACACCTGGCCGACATCATGGGGGTGCAGCCCGTCGACGACGAACGAGATGGCGCTTCCACGATCCACCGTCGATTCCGGCCCAATGATCCGCACACCCGGCATTTGAGACAACGTCGCCAATGCGTACGCCGTCAGGTCGTGCTCGTGTTGTTCGATCGACTCGATGCCCACGCTGTCGAGGTACCGCACGGCAGCCTCCAAGCCCACCGCCTGGGCGACCATGGGCACACCCGCCTCGAATCGCTGCGGAGGTGGGGCGAAGGTGCTGCCCTCCATGGTCACGGATTCGATCATCGATCCCCCCGTGAGAAACGGAGGAAGGCTGTTCAGAACCTCGCTACGCCCCCACAGCAACCCGATTCCGGTGGGCCCCAGCATCTTGTGGCCACTCCAGGTCACCAAATCGGCACCCAGGGCGTCCACGTTCACGCGCATGTGGGGAATGGACTGACAAGCGTCCACGATTCCGAGGGCTCCCACGTCACGCGCCACGTCCATAACCGAACGGACCGGGTTGATGGTTCCCAGGATGTTCGATTGGTGCACGATTGAGACGGCCGCCGTGGTGTCATCGATGACGGACAACTGATCCATGTCCAAACGACCGTCCTCGGTCAGGCCGATCCAGCGCAGTTGCGCCCCTGTCTTAGCGCAGAGTTCCTGCCATGGAATGAGATTTGCGTGGTGCTCCATCTCGGTAACCACGACCGAGCTCTCCGGTGTTAACACCAAACGGGGATCGACCACCGCCCCTTGCGCAGCCTTCGCCGTAGCGTTGCTGAAGGCGTACGCGGCGAGGTTGAGGCTTTCCGTCGCGTTTTTGGTGAAGACGATGTCTTCCGCGCGCGCACCGACAAAGCCTGCGATGGCTGCTCGTGCGCTTTCGTACGCATCGGTTGCTTCTTCTGCGAGTTGGTGAGCGCCCCGGTGAACCGCCGCGTTGGACGTCTCGTAGTAGGCCCGCTCTGCATCGAGTACCGCATAGGGCTTCTGGCTGGTAGCGGCACTATCGAGATAGACCAGCGGCCGACCCCCACGCACGGTCCTTTCCAGGATGGGAAAGTCCTTGCGGAGTCGGGAAACGTCCAACGCGGTTGACATCATCAGGCCGTCGAAAGATCTGCAAAACGTTCGTAACCGTCGGCCTCCAGCACCTCGGCAAGTTCAGGGCCACCCGTCTCCACGATCCGACCACCGGCGAACACGTTGACGACATCGGGTGTGATGTAACGGAGAATCCGGGTGTAATGGGTGATCAAGAGAACCCCCGCGCCGGAATCCTCACGGAATTGGTTGACACCCTCGGACACGACGCGCAGCGCATCGACATCGAGGCCGGAGTCGGTCTCGTCGAGAATTGCGATCTTGGGCTTCAACAGCGACATTTGCAAGATCTCGTGCCGCTTCTTCTCACCGCCGGAAAAGCCTTCGTTGACGTTGCGCTCCGCGAAGGCGCTATCCATCTGCAAGCCGGCCATCGCCTCCTTCATCTCTGCAATCCAGGTGCGAAGTTTTGGCGCCTCGCCTCGAATGGACGTGGCAGATGTGCGAAGGAAGTTGGATACGGACACACCCGGCACCTCGACGGGGTATTGCATCGCGAGGAACAGGCCCGCGCGGGCCCGCTGGTCCACGCTCATGTCCAATACGTCTTCACCGTCGAGGACTATGGATCCTTGCGTCACGGTGTACTTGGGATGGCCGGCGATGACGTAGGCCAGCGTCGACTTTCCTGAACCATTGGGGCCCATCACCGCCTGAGTGCGTCCGGACTCCACCGTCAGGTCGACACCCTTGAGGATGGCGGTCTCCCCTGCATCCGTGACGACGCTCGCGTGCAGGTCCGTGATCTGAAGTGTGCTCATGTCTTGTCCTTAGGTCTCGTTTCTCACTACTCGCTCGAACTGTGCAATTGGGGGGTTGGATCTATCCAAACGCGCGCATCGTCACCGTCACCAACAACGTCCACGCGGTAGGTGGGAACGGGTTGCAGAGCCGGCAAAGACAGTGGCTCGCCGGTCCGCAGATCAAATTGCGATCCGTGCAACCAGCACTCGATAGCGCATCCCTCGACCTCGCCTTCGGAGAGGTCAACATCTGCGTGCGAGCATCGATTGCCAATAGCGAAAACTCCCTCGTCACACCGGACCAAGGCAATGTCTTGACTGTCAACCTCGATCTTCAGGGCCCTGTTTGGGGCGAGGTCACCCGCTCGAGCAACGTCCACCATATTGCCCGTACTCATGCGTCCACCCCCGTCAACTGCTGCTCGATCGCATCCATACCGATGCGCTCTTCAATCCTCCGGATCACGTCCCGGCGCAGATCGGCATCGGTGACCTTGTCAAGAACTTCAACGAAGAAGCCCCGGACCACCAGTTGCCGGGCAAGCTCTTCGCTGATGCCTCGCGACTGCAGGTAGAACAACTGCTCGTCATCGAACCGCCCCGTGGCGCTCGCATGTCCAGCGCTAACAACGTCACCTGTTTCCAACTCCAGGTTCGGCACCGAATCGGCGCGCGGACCGTCATTGAGGAGCAGATTCCGGTTGAGTTCGTATGTCTCAATCCCTACCGCCTCGCGCCGAACAACGACATCGCCGATCCACACGGTGTGGGCGTGCGCGCCCGAGAGCGCGCCCTTGAAAACGACGTTGCTGACGCAGTGCGGCTCGCTATGGTCGACCAAGATACGAAACTCTTGAAATTGCTCGTCCGACGCGAGGAACGCCCCGAGCAGCTCGGCTGAGCCTCCGGGGCCGGCGTAGCGAACGTTTTGCCGGAGTCGGATGATCGAACCACCGAGCGCGATCGCCAGCCCGAGGAAGGACGCGTCCCGCCCCACCGTCGTCGCCCATTGCCAGACGTGGCGACTGGTCCGCGGACCGTCGTATAGCGCTAGCACGGTGAGCTCTGCCTGGTCTGCAACGTCGGTAACCACAATTCCACTCACGTCGGTGGTCATGTCGAGCCTCAGTACGATCGTGGCTTTGGAGAACGCTCCGGCGGAGATCTCGATCCGCCCGTAGTTGAGCTCTTCACTTCCGGCCAGATCCACCACGACGATGTCGCCGACCTCCCGCTCGGCAGGAATCGCAACCGATACGACGGAGGTGGCGTGGGTCCGCACGAGGGCCGACGGCAGATCTGACGCCACCCACTGGGCGGCCTTCTCGACCGTCGACGACTCCATTTCCGCAGGAATCATCGTGACGAATTCAGAGGGGGCAGACGTCACCGACCCGCGTTGTCCAGCGTCGAAGAAGTCACCAAGCTTCGCAACCGGCGTGAACCGCCACTCCTCCTCGCGCCCGTGCGGTGTCTCGTGATCTCCAGGATCGTTCGACAGTACGCGGGGCGCGAGGTCTGAAGGGGGTGCCTCCACAGTGCTCACCCGACAGCCCCTTCCATCTGCAACTCGATCAGACGGTTCAGTTCGAGTGCGTACTCCATGGGCAACTCGCGAGCGATGGGCTCCACAAAGCCCCGGACGATCATCGCCATCGCCTCGTCCTCGTCCAGACCCCGCGACATCAGATAGAACAGTTGATCCTCACTGACCTTCGACACGGTGGCCTCATGCCCCATAGAGACATCGTCTTCCCGAACGTCGACGTACGGATAGGTGTCGGACCGGGAAATGTCGTCCACGAGCAGCGCGTCGCACTTCACCGTGCTCTTGGAGTGGTGTGCGCCCTCGTGCACCTGCACCAGGCCGCGGTATGAAGTGCGACCACCTCCACGTGCGACCGACTTCGAGACGATCGACGACGACGTGTGTGGCGCCGCGTGCACCATTTTGGCCCCGGCGTCTTGATGTTGCTTCTCCCCCGCGAAGGCAATCGACAAGGTCTCACCTCTTGCGTGCGGACCCGTCATCCACACGGCTGGGTACTTCATGGTCACCTTCGACCCGAGGTTGCCATCGACCCATTCCATCGTGGCGCCCTCGTGGGCGATCGCGCGCTTCGTAACAAGGTTGTACACGTTGGTCGACCAGTTCTGAATCGTGGTGTAGCGGCAGCGCGCACCCTTCTTCACAACGATCTCGACAACCGCGGAGTGCAAGGAGTCGGATGAGTAGATGGGGGCCGTGCACCCCTCGACGTAGTGAACGTAGGCGTCCTCGTCCACGATGATCAGCGTCCGCTCGAACTGGCCCATGTTCTCGGTGTTGATGCGGAAATAGGCCTGCAAGGGAATATCGACGTGCACGCCCTTGGGAACGTAGATGAACGAGCCACCTGACCAGACGGCCGTGTTGAGCGCCGCAAACTTGTTGTCACCAACCGGAATGACCGATCCGAAGTACTCGCGGTACATGTCCTCGTACTCGCGCAAACCGGTATCGGTGTCCAGGAAGAGGACTCCCTGCTCCTCAAGATCCTCGCGAATCTTGTGGTAGACCACCTCGGACTCGTACTGCGCCGCGACACCGGCGACCAGCCTCTGCTTCTCGGCTTCGGGAATGCCGAGCCTGTCGTAGGTGTTCTTAATGTCCTCAGGAAGATCTTCCCAGCTAGCGGCTTGCTTCTCCGTCGACCGAACAAAGTACTTGATGTTGTCGAAATCGATGCCGGTGAGGTCAGACCCCCACGCAGGCATCGGCTTCTTGTCGAACAGACGCAGCCCCTTCAAGCGGAGATCCAACATCCACTCCGGCTCGCCCTTCAACGCCGAAATGTCACGCACCACATCCTCATTGAGCCCACGTCGCGCGACCTGGCCGGCGGAATCGGTATCCCTCCAGCCGTACTCGTAGTTGCTGAGCTCGGCGATCGTTGCCGCTTGCTCGTCGGCCGTGGTGCTCATAGCGCCACCCTCTCCCTTTGTCGGTGCATTGCTGGTGCGTCGGTCTGTGAATTGTTGGAGGCCTCGTTATCGGCATGCGAAACGGAATGGTGGGAATCTGCGGACGGCGCCGGGATGAGCGTCGTGCACACTCCGTCCCCTTGCGCGAGGGTCGCCAAACGGGTGACGTGACGACCCAGCAGGCGCCCGAGGGCGTTCGTCTCCGCATCGCAGAGTTCGGGGAATTCTCCCGCCGCATCCACCACAGGACAGTGGTGCTGACATAACTGCGCGCCGTCGCGAGCTAGTGGTTCAACGGACGCCGCGAAACCCTGCTCGGTCAGCCGTTCAGCAACCTCGTGAACAGTGGCGACAGCCGTTATGGACGAACCCACGCCGGCGAAGAGACGATCGGCACGGTCAGCAGCAAACTCTGCTACCGCTGCGCGTCCATCGCGCTCAGCCAGAAAACGCAGAGCCTCCAACGCGAGTGCGTCGTACGCCTGCTCGCATGCAGCACGACCCGCACCCGTGAGGGAGAAGACCCGGCTCGGGCGTCCGCGCCGCGGTCCCGGATCGGGGCCGTACGGGGCTCTCTCCGATGCTTCGACAAGGCCAGCCTCGTGCAGTGCTGCCAGGGGTCGACGGACCGCTGTCGTCGACGTTCCCAACTCGTCAGCGAGCGCCGAGGCTGTACTCGGGCCGTTCTCAGCGAGGATGCGGGCGACACGCTCCGCGGCCTCGGTCGGGAATTTCATAACATAATTGTGTCGTAATTCGCTGGGCTCGCAACATCGGGGTCGTTGCCGGAGATCCGCCGAGTCGTGCCCCTGCCCTGTCCTGATTACGCTCCCAGGGTGACCAGCACGCTCGACTCCTCACCCAGCCCTGCTCAGAACCCGGATCCGGCCGGCGCAGGGAACACTCGCCATCCTGGCAGAGCACCGCGCTGGGTCCGTGGGGTGTACATCGCCAACCTCGTCGCGCAGTCGGGAATCATCCTGACCGGCGCCATCGTGCGCATCACCGGTAGCGGTCTCGGATGTCCCACATGGCCCGAATGTGTGGAGGGTTCCTACGTACCCACGAATCGGCAGGCGGAGTCGTGGCACAAGTACGTGGAGTTCGGCAACCGCCTCCTGACATTCGTATTGGCCGCGGCGGCCATCGCCGCCATCGTTGCAGCACTCGTGGACCGACATCGCCGACGCACCATCGGACTGGAACGACGCACCGCTCTCACTGTCTTGGCCTGCGTTCCCCTCGCCGGCACGGTCGTGCAGGCGGTTCTCGGGGGAATCACCGTTCTTACGGGTTTGAACCCCGCCACCGTCGCCGCGCACTTCTTGGTCTCGATGGCTCTCGTTGCCGTGTGCGTCCTGCTCGTGGTGCGTTCGGGAGAGGTCGGCGACACACCTGTCGTGTCGACCGTTCACTCCGGCGTCCGACTCCTGACCTGGGGTCTGGTGGCAGCGACGGCGGTCGTGGTCTTTCTTGGTGTCGTCACCACCGGAAGTGGGCCGCACTCCGGCGACGCAGAGGTGGAGGCACGGTTCATCTTCGATCCGCGCACCGTTGCCTGGCTGCACGCCGACAGTGTTTTTCTCTTCTTGGGGCTGACCGTCGGCCTTCTCGTAGCCGCCTCGGTCAGCCGTGCACCATCCGTTCTCGTCAGGCGCACCTGGCTTGTTCTGGGCATCGCTCTGGTGCAGGGTTTCATCGGGTACACGCAGTACTTCACGGGTCTTCCCGAACTACTGGTCGCCCTTCATGTTCTCGGCGCCATCGCCGTGTGGATCGCGGTGTGGTTTCTTCCGCCCACGCTGCGCACTCGCGGCTCCACCGATGCTCGTGATGCTGATCTCGTCAGCCGTGACCATCGACTATCTGACCCGGCATGAGTGAGTGGGCGAGCGAGCGAAGAAGCCTCGGCTACACCACGAAGGGGTCGAGCCCGACCAGTAAGAAGATCACGGCCAGGTAGGAAATGGAACCGTGGAACAGCTGCATGGCGCGTTTGAGGCTTGCCTGTGAGTAATCGTCGTCGGCCAGGTCCGGATCACGGCGGTCGGACCGAATGCCCGCCCAGAGCCGGTACGCCTGGACGGCAAACGCCACCCCGAGCACGACAGCGCCGATGGAGTAGATCCACCCCATGGGCGCGACCACGATTAAGGCCAACGTCGCCGCGACCATGAGCCAGGTGTAGGCGACGATGTGTCGAGCGACGCTGAGCGGCCCACGCACGGCGGGCAACATGGGGATACCCGCCGCTTGGTAGTCCTGCCGGTACTTGATGGCCAACGGCCAGTAATGAGGTGGGGTCCAGAAGAAGATCACCGCGAACAGCACTACCGGCGTCCACGTGAGGGATCCGGTAATCGCGCTCCAGGCAATCAACACCGGCATGCAGCCGGCGGCACCACCCCACACGATGTTCTGGTCCGTTCGACGCTTCAAGACCATGGTGTAGCCGACGGCGTAGCCGACGATCGCCAGAAGCGCGAGGAGCCCGGACAAAGCATTGGCCAAGACCGTCAGCACCGTGATGCTCAGCGCCGACAGAATCAATCCCTGGATGAAGCCTGCTCGGACGGAGACTCGGCCCGTGGCCGCTGGGCGGCTGGTGGTGCGGTGCATGACGGCGTCGATGTCTCGGTCGTAGACGCTGTTGAAGGTGTTCGCGGCGCCGGCGGCCAGAGCTCCGCCCACCAGAACCGCGATGGTTGCTCGGACGGTGGGAAGGCCCTGCGCGGCAAGAAACATTGTGGGGACGGCCGTGACGAGAAGAAGTTCGATGATGCGTGGTTTCGTGAGAGCAACGTGCGCACGCACTGTCTCACCGATGCCGCGGCGAGCCGCGATCGTGGTGGCCATGCACGGCTCCCGTCCGAAGTGTCGTGCTCCAGTGAATGCTGCTGTTGTTGATCGTGACCTTGTGTGCCTCGACCGCGTCCCGCCCTACCTGATCACCGTTCTGCTCCCGAGTGGCAACAGCGTACAAGCCATCGGCTGCCCCAGCGCTCCCCTAGGGTTATGTCATGACTTCGAGCGCGCCGCCCTCCGAACAATCAACCCCACTGGCCTGGGATGGAGACGACCGCCAAGCAGTCACCTACTTGCGCGCTTTGGCGATGGACGCCGTGCAGTCTGTCGGCAATGGCCACCCCGGAACAGCGATGTCGCTGGCGCCGATCGCCTATCTGCTGTATCGAGACTACGTCCGACACGACCCATCCGATCCCGCCTGGCCGGCCCGTGATCGATTCGTCCTCAGCGCCGGACACTCGAGTCTGACGCTCTACAGCCAACTCTTCCTTTCGGGAATTGGCGTGGACATGGATGATCTGCGCTCCTTCCGGCGCTGGGGATCGCTGACCCCCGGGCATCCGGAGTTCGGACACACCCCCGGTGTCGAAACAACCACCGGGCCGCTGGGCCAGGGCGTTGCCACTGCCGTCGGAATGGCCATGGCCGCCCGTTTTGAGCGGGGTCTGTTCGACCCGGACTCCCCCGACAGTCCTTTCGACTACCGGGTCTGGGTACTTGCCTCCGATGGCGACCTCGAGGAAGGAATCTCCGCGGAAGCCAGTTCACTGGCAGGCCGCCAGCAGTTAGCAAACCTCTGCGTCGTATGGGACGACAATCGGATCTCCATCGAGGGCGACACAGCACTCGCGTTCGACGAGGACGTCGTCGCGCGTTACCGGTCCTACGGCTGGGATGTTCATGAAGTCGACATGCTGGACAACGGTGACGTGGACATCGCTGCCGTTGACGCAGCGCTTCGCGCCTCGGCAGCCTGCACCACGGCCCCGAGCTTCATCCGCGTGCGAACCACCATCGCGTGGCCGGCTCCGCACGCGCGTGGCACGTCGAAATCGCATGGCTCCGCGCTGGGCGACGATGAAGTAGCCGCGACAAAGAGCGAACTGGGTCTGGACCCGAGTCAGGATTTCGCCTTCGACGAGTCTCTCCTGGAGCGAATCCGCTCCGATCGAGCAACGCGCGGGGCCGCGCATCGAACGACATGGACGATGGCCATCGATACGTGGCGCGCCTTGCACCCCGAACGAGCCGCACTGCTCGACCGTCTCACCGCCCACGACTTGCCCGCGGACATAGAAGCCGCACTGCCGTCGTACGAGTCCGGCGCTGCCGTCGCTACCAGGAAAGCATCCGGAGACACCATCAGCGCGCTGGCGGCCGTTCTCCCCGAACTGTGGGGAGGCTCAGCAGATCTGGCTGAGTCCAACAACACCTCCATCGCGGGCGCGAAGAGCTTTCTGCCGGAGGAAACCGCAACATCCTCGCCCTTCGGTCGGGTTATCCACTTCGGTATTCGCGAGCACGCCATGGGGGCCATCGTCAATGGCATCGCCCTCGATGGCCTCACGCGGCCCTTCTGTGGGACTTTCCTGGTGTTCAGCGACTACATGCGTGGCGCCGTTCGACTTGCCGCGTTGATGCGGACAGCGAGCACCTTTGTGTGGACGCACGACTCCATCGGCCTGGGTGAGGATGGGCCGACGCACCAACCGATCGAGCATCTGTGGGCCCTTCGCGCCATCCCTGGGTTTGCCGTGTGCCGCCCTGCGGACGCACGCGAGACATCCGCCGCCTGGCTCGCCATCCTCCGCCGCCGGGAACCGATCGGAATAGTCCTGAGCAGACAGGGCCTTCCCGTTCTCGACACCGATCCGACATCGGTCCTTGCTGGCGTGCACGCCGGTGGCTACCTCGTCCGGCATACGCCCGAACCTCAAGGAACGATCATGGCCACCGGTTCTGAGGTGCACCTTGCCCTTCAGGCGGCCGAGATACTCGCCGGTGAAGGGATCGAGGTGAACGTGGCGAGCTTGCCGTGCCTGGAGTGGTTCGACGAGCAAGAGGCGTCCTATCGCGACTCGGTTATTCGCCCTGATGTGCGACCTCGGGTCGCCGTCGAGGCGGGATCGACCATCGGCTGGCATCGGTACGTCGGCGACGACGGCGCCATCGTCGGCTTGGATCATTTCGGTGCCAGTGGTGACGCATCTCGATTGTTCTCGGAATTCGGCGTGACGGCGGACGCCGTCGCCGACGCGACTCGACGCGTCGTGGCTGTGCACAGCTCATGACCCCATCGGTGCTCACGGAGCTCACAGCGGCGGGGGTCAGCCTGTGGTTGGACGACCTCAGTCGCGCCCGTTTGGGCGGCGACTTGCAACGCCTGGTGCGGGAGCGGGCAATATCTGGTGTCACGACCAATCCGACTATTTTCGAGAAGGCGATAGCCGGCGGCGGCGGCGATTACGCCGCGCAGGTGCAGGATCTCCGAGGGTCGGGAGTCGATGTGGACACGGCGATCCGCACACTCACGACCGACGATGTCCGTGCCGCGTGCGACATCCTTGCCCCCGTCTTCGCCAGTACCGGGGGTCGAGACGGACGGGTGTCTATCGAAGTAGATCCACGACTGGCGCACAACACCGAGGCGACTATCGAGCAGGCACGTGAGCTCTGGACGCTGGTTGATCGACCCAATGCCATGATCAAGATTCCGGCCACCACTGCCGGACTGCCGGCCATCACGAGCACCCTCGCCGCAGGTATCAGCGTGAACGTCACCCTTATCTTTTCGATCGATCGATACCGCGAGGTGATGGCCGCGCACACTGCCGGAATACGGCACGCACGTGACGCTGGCCTGGATGTGTCAGCAATCGAATCTGTCGCATCGTTTTTTGTCAGCCGTGTGGATACCGCCGTGGATGCTCGGCTTGAGGAGAGTTCCTCACCTCGTGCCGAATCCCTTCGTGGCTGCGCCGCTATTGCCAACGCCCACCTCGCGTGGCACGCATACGAAATCCACACCGCCTCGGATGCGTGGCGTCAACTCGCAGCAGCGGGTGCCCGCCCGCAACGCCCGCTGTGGGCCAGTACCGGCGTGAAGAACCCCGACTACGACCCAGCCCGATACGTGGTGGAACTCGCCGCGCCGGGATGCGTCAATACGGTCCCTGAGTCGACTCTCGAGGCGGTGGTAGCCGAAGGACAATTCGCCGGCGACACGGTCACCGGTCGCCAGGAAGCCGCCCAATCGGTTCTGGACGGCATTGCCGAGGCAGGAATCGACTTCCAGGAGATATGCGCAGAACTCGAGGCCGCCGGGGAGGCTGCCTTCGTTTCGTCGTGGGAGTCGCTACGCACGACGGTCGGGCGCGCGCTGCAGGCATAGAGGGCCAGCAGAGGAGCAGCGGTTGCCTACTTCCCGTGCAGACGATCCAGCGCTTCTTGCAAGATTGCGGCGCCATCCTTGTCCGAGCGACGCTCCTTCACGTAGGCCAGATGAGTCTTGTAGGGCTCGATCTTGGGTGGCGCCGGCGGATTCTCTTTGTCCGGTCCTGCGGGTAGTCCGCAGCGAGCGCAGTCCCATTCCTCAGGAATTTCGGCATCGGTGGCGAAACTTGGACGGGATTCGTGCTCATTGGCACACCAGAAGGAGACATAAATTCGC
>Ga0255761_10005115_pt1 | contig 11500 bp, 10 predicted proteins | sample 071ome_29_FD_179961 | JGI IMG/M metagenome (GOLD analysis project Ga0255761, IMG submission 179961) | Coastal salt marsh microbial communities from the Groves Creek Marsh, Skidaway Island, Georgia - 071407BT metaG (version 2) | ecosystem: Environmental > Aquatic > Marine > Intertidal zone >... | reverse complement strand
CGTCAATGCCTCAGGGGTATCAAGCGCCATATCTACCAGAGAAAAACAATCCAACAAGGACAGTATACGCTCTTTCTCAGCGTTTCGCGCCGCTTTAAATTGCCAGAAACTGGAGGATGGTTTTGAGCACCGGTGACATCCAGCACGCATATTTTCATAAACGGACAAGCGCGAAAAAACCTGTAAGTTCTGGAATGTTCTTGCAATGCCTTTACGGGCAATAGACTGCGCGGATTTTCCAGTTAGCTCCTGTCCTTCAAAAAAAATGGTGCCTTCTGTTGGGGATTCAAATCCTGTTACCAGATTTAGAAAACTCGTCTTTCCCGAACCGTTTGGACCAATCAGCCCGATCACTTCGCCCGGCGCAAGATCCATACTCAGGCCACAAAGAGCGCTGACCCCCCCATATTTGAGAGAGAGATTTGAAACCCTCAACCCCGAAGCCATCTTTGCACCTTTGCAACTGTGGCCTCATCAAGAATTCCCCGGGGCCGCATTATGAGGACCAAAACCACCAAACCCCCAAAAACAATCATGCGATATCCAGAAAAAATTCGGAGCGTTTCCAAAGCCCCAATATCGATAAGCACACCCAGCAGTGGTCCAAAAACAGTTCCCATGCCCCCGATCAGCCCATAGGCCAATGAATGGACGCCTATCATCAACCCAAATTGCGCAGGTTCTATGTAGGTTGCCATATGCGCGTAAAGCGTGCCGCCCAAGGCAGCAATAGCCCCTGCCACAGACGCCGTAATTATGCGCACACGCGTTGCGTTCATACCCTGGGCCGCCGCGAGTCTGCGGTTTTCACCGACACTTCGAACAATCGTCATACCATGCCCATATGACGCAATGAGAACACCCAGCATAACGACTGACAGACATCCAAGTATCATCAGAAAATATGTGCCCGGATCTATTCCGGCGTCATAGATCCAACGGATATCTCTAAATCCGTTAACCCCATCAGGACCGGTAAGATATCCATCCACCCATCGTTGATACTGAAAGACATTCAAAACACTTCTGACCAATTCTGCAAAAGCAAGGGAAGCGATGGAAAAATGCAATCCCGACAACCGCATCGCAGGTATGGCGACAAGACCGGCGAAGAGTCCTCCAGCCGCAATTGCCATCAAAAGAGCAATGCCAAACGGCAATTGCAAAACGGCGGTCGATACTCCCCCTGTATAGGCACCTATGGCAAAATAGGCCTGCTGACCAAAACTGATTTCTCCAACCAAGAGCAACAGCCAAGCGGAAATCGCAAGAAAGGAAAAAAGGGCGATATTTGCTAACACGGTAATCGTATAGACATCCATACTAAGACCTCCAAAGCGTGCGGGGGCCGCCCAAAATACCCCGTGGCAAAAGAATAAGTGCTACAAAAAGAATTGCGTAGACCAAAATTTCTCGCACAGAGGCGCCAAAGTACCACTGTGCTTGCGCTTCGATTATACCCAAAAGCATCCCACCGAGAACTGCACCGCGCAGAGATACCAACCCGCCGATGACCATGGCAACCAGACCTTTCATGGTGGTCCATAGACCAAATTTTGGCGTCACCTGCCCGTCACTCATCGCGATCATAAAGCCTGCAACACCACCAATCACTGCTGCCAAAAGAAATGTCAGAAAAATAATCCTGCGGACGTTTATGCCAGAAATGATGGCAGCCCGTCTGCTGTCTGTCAGTGCGCGTAATTCAAGCCCAAAATGTGAACGCCCAAGCAACAGCGCCAGCCCCAAAAGGACAGCAAGGGTCACCAGAAGCATGAAAAGGCTTTCTTGCCTCAAAAAAAACGGGCCAACCTCAATTAAGGAGAGGTGTCCCAAATCTTTGAAAGCATAGGTTCGCGCTGGGAAAAGATGTGCCACGATTTCTTCGAGCTGCATCCATACGGCAAAAGTGGACACCATCGACGCAAGCGCCGCATCGGCTCTGATCGCCGCAAACGAAACACGCTCCACATAGGCAGAGGCAAGGATCGTTCCCGCCAGAGTGGTTATAAAAATCAAAACTATGGATTGTGTCAGATCGCTATAGACACCTGCACCGGCAAACACACCGATCATGATGCAGGGCCCATAGGCGATATTCAGCCGCCCCATGACCCCAAAGATCAGCGTAAATCCCAAAGCCAAAAGAGCATAGGCAGATCCTAAGGCAATTCCATCTATAATATTCTGAATAAAATCAATCATACATGAAGCCTAACTCGCTTTTCGAACCCCCAGATAAGCCCGGCTCAAAAGTTCAGCATTATGATCTTCACCTGGATGTCCTTTGTACGTCACTTGTCCTTGCTCAAGTAGATAGAAAGCATCTGCGTATTTCATTGCCATATTTGCATTTTGCTCAACCAAAAATATAGTACGGCCTTCGTCTCTAAGCCGCCCGATTATTTCAAAAATCTCCTCTACAATAATTGGAGCCAGGCCTGTTGACGGTTCGTCCATCAAGAGAACTTTTGGGCCTGCCATCAGTGCCCGAGCAACCGCGAGCATCTGTTGCTCACCCCCAGACAACGTACCAGCTTCTTGCTTGAGTCGTTCTCGCAATCTCGGAAACCGTTCAAGGACATTCTCCATATCTAGCGACACGGCATGTTTGTCTTTGTTCCGGATAAATGCACCGGCAATTAGATTATCTTCAACGCTCATCTCAGGAAAAACTAAACGGTTTTCTGGTACCGTTGCGATGCCTTCAGCAACAATTTTATGCGACGCCATGCCCAGTATCGGTTTGCCGTTCAGTTTTATCGAACCTGAATTGGCACGCATAATTCCCGATATCGTCCAGATCAAAGTCGTCTTTCCAGCACCATTTGGTCCCAGAAGGCAGGTCAAACCTCCCTCTTCTATCTTTAAAGACACACCATTCAGTGCATTTATTTTCCCATAAGATGCGGTGATATTTTGGATTTCAAGCATTTCCCGCTACCTCATTTGCCTCAGATGTTCCTAAATATGCCGTTTGCACTGCTGCGTTCTCTTGGATTTCTGCAGGACTGCCTTCGGCAATTTTTTTTCCAAAATTCAAAACTGCGATACGGTCAGTCACCCCCATGACCAAATCCATCATATGTTCAATAAGCAGAATGGTTACGCCTCGGTCGCGGATTGCGATAATACGCTCAGCAAGCAGTTCGTTATCTTCGGAACTTGAACCAGCTGCTGGCTCATCCAAAAGCAACATCTCGGGATAAGATGCAAGTGCGCGCGCAAGTTCAAGGCGCCGCATTTCTCCAAATGATAGTGCAGATGCAACAACATCTTTTTTTGAATATAGCCGGGAAAAATGTAAAAGATCATTTACATCCTCACCCTGCTCCCCTCCTGCCTTAAACCATCTACTGAGAAAATGTTTTCGTCTTTGGATTTTTCCATTTTGGGCAACCCATAGATTTTGGCCAACGGTAAGATTCCCAAAAAGCCGGATATTTTGAAACGTCCGTGCGATTCCATTAGCCGTTCTTTCATACTGCGCCATGGCCGTTAGGTTTTTTTCTTTAAAAATTACTTGTCCTTGGGTTGGTACGTACAATCCAGTGATGAGGTTAACTATAGTGCTTTTGCCAGACCCGTTAGGACCAATTAAGCCAAATATTTCACCGGTGTGAATTTCTAAATCAATTTGGTCAACTGCACGTACACCGCCGAAATGTTTCGAAAGATTTGAAAGTTGCAACACTAGTCAATTTCCTTTCCTAGATTGGAAGCCTGCGCTTTCCGTCCGAACAAATCTTTAAAGTAGATCATCCGCTCCCCCAGCAGCCCAGTCGGCCTCAAGTTCATTGCGACAACAATCAAGGCGCCAAATAATAGACTGCGCCAGTCGCCGATAAAACGCAGGCCTTCAATCAAAAAGCCTTGGATAAACAGGACCGCAAGTAATGTTCCAAAGACTGATCCGATACCACCCAGGATCGGATAGGCGATTGCAAACGTAGCCAACAACACACCAAAGATTCCATGCTCAATATGCGTAACCGTATGGGCAAATATTCCCCCACCAAGGCCTGCGATAAATCCCCCAGCGGTCATTGCACTTACTTTTATTATTGTGAGGTTCAATCCGACAGATTGTGCGGCGATTTCATCGTGTCCAACTGCGCGAAGTACTGCCCCCGCGCGTGAGTTATCAATCCACCACAAAATACCCATAACGCATAGAACTATGATCCAGATGAATCCTGCAACATCCCCTGTTTCCCATCCATTTTCGGGAAAAAACCGGATTGCTCTAAATCCTTCAGCACCATTCGGGCCAATCAATTTTCCGTCAATAACTGTTTGCCAATCAAGGTTAAAAAAGAAAAGGCGTACAATTTCACCAAATGCCAAGGTGGCAACAACAAGCATAAGGCCGTGTACTCTTAGGGCGGGAAAGGCCACAATACATGCGACGACTGCCGTTACGGCTGCGCCGATCAAAATCGCTGGTAGAATATGCAGCCCTAACATTGCTGTGCAGATCGCTGAGACATACGCACCGATTGCATAAAAACCGGCTTGTGCCATCGAAACCTGACCCGTCAAAAGAACAATATAGGCAGAGAGACCTAAAAGAGTATGTACGCCCAAGATTTGGAGTAGGCCGAGATAAAATTCCATGGGTTTATCCTCTCAATCCCTGGATTTAGTTGTGCCAAAAAGCCCGTCGGGCCGCAGCGTTAGAAACAAGAACAAGAGAAGCATCACGTATATGTCACGTTCTGATACACCGCGTAGCAACAAAAATACGTTCTCTGCTGCTCCAACAAGCAATCCACCGATGATCGCGCCTGGAATGGACCCCAGACCACCAATGACCACAACGATCAATCCCTTAACCGTTAGTCCCATTGCAATTATCGGCGAAAGCACGCCAACTGCTGCTGCGGTCATCGCTCCGGCGATGCCGCCCAGAAATCCTGCTATTAGGAACGTCAGTGCATTCACTTTTTCTGTGGCAATACCACATAATTTTGCTGCACGGGGTTGTTGGGATACAGCTCTCGTCGCCAAACCCAAAGGTGTCCTGTAAAGGAGCCAATACAAAAACCCCATAGCTAAGACGCAAATCAAAAATACGAAAATCAAATCGCCGCGTATCCAGATATCACCCAATGTTATTTCTGCATTTCGCAAAGCAGATGGGTAGGGATAAGGCATGCCATTGCTGATATGGATGATGAGTTCATCAATAAAGAGCAACATTCCGACCGATGCCAAAAGAGACGCCATCGGATAATTGTCAGGCGTAAATCGAAAACAGCCCACATAAACAAAGTAACCAACGACCGAAGATCCAAAGGCAGATAATGCAAAAACGGCGAGAGGAGGCAACGAAAAGGACAGCGATCCTGCCAATCCGACATATGTGCCTGCCAGAGCAGCAGCACCATAGGCTAAATTCAGTTTCTTCATGACCCCAAAAATCAGAGTAAAACCGATGCCAATGAGTGCGTAAGTTGTTCCAAATAGAAGTCCGTCAATTATTGACTGCGCGAGATCTATTGCAAAAAAGTAATCCATGACCATAGCTCACTGAATGATATGAGGTAATTTAAAATCGGGCACCAATTGGCGCCCGATTACTTTCTGGATATCAACCATTCGGATCGTGGCTGAGCACCCAGCTATCACCCATCGCATGTACAAAAACGAACGGCTTCACAGCCTCGCCATCAGGCAAGCGCTGATTGGTCCCCAACAATCCTTCAACTTCTGTCAATGCGGCCAAACCATCCCGAATTTTGCGGCGGTCTGCTTCCAACGTTTCAGCTTTGCCTTCAATACCAACAGAGTTTATGACATCTCTCAGTAAGAGTGTGATTTCCCATGCCGAAGCAGAATGCAAATCAAGTGACCCTCCTTTGGCATCAACTGCTTTTGCCGCTGCGCGAGCAGAGTCATTCACTGGGGCAAAGCTTGTTGGAATAATGATGCCACTTGCTTCATTCGCGCAACCCTGCAAAGTTTCCAAGCTTGATGAAGACGTCAATCCTATGAGCACTTTTGGTTTTACTTTCTGCCGAGCCATTTCCCGAAGTACGCCGCAAGTTGTAAAAGGATGGGCAGAAATTGCGACTACGTCGGCATTTGCTCGCCTCATCGCGCGCACTTGGTTTGAAAAGTTAGTGTCATTCAAAAGCCATTCAGCTTCACCGACCAACTCATAGCCATGCTTTTCGGACATAGCTTTCATGACTGTCCGCCAGCCATACCGCGAGTGGGCAAAATCTTCTTCCACACCTCCATAAATAGTTTTAGCGTCGCCATTTGTCTCTCTTAACCAGTCAAAAAGAGCATCATACATGGTCATCTCTGAGGGCGTATTACGAAAAACCCATTCTGAAATACCAGCAAGACCTCCCTTAATGGCAACATCTGTAAAGATCGGCATTTGCAAACCAGTATCACTGGCATCATCTACTTTTGCTTGCATGACACCAAATAGAGGTTCAGCAACGTTTGAACACGTAGGGCCTACTGCAATTAAGGCATTTGTTGTCGCGATTCTTCGAATAACAGATATGCCTTCTTCGGCATTACATCGATCATCATAATACTCATATTCGAGTAAAGCGCTGCCGCCATTTGCTAATGTTACACCGCCTTCAGAGTTAATTTGTTCAACAGCAGCAGCAATCGCCGCTTCTGAGTTTTTCCCAAATACCCCAACAACACCTGAGGCTGCGCCAAAGCCTGCGATTTTAATTGTAGTCTCTGCAAGCGCTGGCATTGCCGCCATCATCGTGACCATAGACGCCGCCGCAAAATTTTTGAGTTTCATAGTTTCCTCCACTTCTCTCCAGATCCGACAGGCTGGCAATGTGCAGATGTTTTTGCGCATCCGGACCATGCCGATCCTTTATTGGTTGCCCTTAAACCCATTAAAAAACCAAATACTGTTTTCCCATGTCACATAGATGTTTTTCTTATACCCCGTCAGAGAGAAGCATAAAAATAAGAGAAATCTCTAAATTTATTAGCCTCAAATGACTTAAATCTAGTTGGCCACTTGCACGGATCCCCAAATTCCAAGATATAATATAGGAAAATTATATACCCAGTAGACCGCAACACTATTTGAAGAGACCTGCACCATCATAAAGAGTGGCGGCGAAGAAAATCGGATGACAAAGGGTTCGGGACATGGGCGAAAGACTGAAAAACAAAGTGGTCTTTGTAACGGGAGCCGGTTCTATCGGGCCAGGCTGGGGCAATGGAAAAGCCGCGGCTGCCCAATTCGCCCGCGAAGGTGCAAAAGTTTTCGCCTCTGACATCAATCCAGAGGCTGTTGAGGAAACGGCGAGTATCATTCGATCCGAAGGCGGTATTGCTGAAACAACTGTATGCGACGCAGCAGACGCTTTATCCGTAGAACGCGCCGTCAAGGCCTGCCTGGAGCACTTTGGTCGCATCGACGTTTTGCACAATAACGTAGGTATCATTGATCCAGGCGGTCCAGAACAACTGAGCGAAGAACAATGGGATCGTCTGATGGCGATCAATGTCAAATCAATGTACCTGACCTGCCGCTACATCCTTCCAATTATGGCTGATCAGGGAGCAGGATCAATCATCAATATAAGCTCTATCGCGTCGACCCATTCTCTTGGGTATGCGTGCATCAGCTATTCTGCATCGAAAGGGGCTGTAAATGCCTTTACCCGTGACATCGCTTTGAATTATGGGCCCAAAGGCATTCGCTGCAACTCCATTCTGCCTGGTCTCATGAACACGCCCTTGATCCATATGGGAAATGTAACAGAAGTCTATGGATCAACAGAAGAAATGGTCAGGCAACGCGATGCGTTGATTCCATTAGGTAAAATGGGGGACGGGTTTGATGTTGCACATGCCGCAGTTTTTCTTGCGTCGGACGAAGCCAAACATATCACCGGCATTGAGCTTGTGATAGATGGTGGTGTGACACTTAAAGTAAGGTAAAGCGACATGAGACTTTTTGCGAATACCACCTCCCCCTTTGTCCGCCTCGTCCGGCTTGCAATTGCCGAAAAAGGCCTGTCTGATCAAATTGAAGTGGAGATCGTGGATCCATGGGCAGATCCTGCACATTTCCTTGCCGCCAATCCTGCAGGACGTGTGCCGACACTTGTTACGGATGACGGCCATGCAATCGCAGAGGCACATCTTATTTTACGCTATCTTGAAAGCCTTGCGGGGCCTTCCATCTATCCCGAAGACGACTTGGCCGAAACACTCTCAAGCGCGGGGGCAACGCTTGGTGCGATCGAAGCGTCCACTGCGATTATCATTGGGCGCAAGTCCAGCGATAATTTTGACACGGATATGGTAGGCTCAAAACGCTTTCGCACCATTGCAGAGGGTCTAAAGCGGTTGGATGCGAACTGCCCGCGAGATTTTTCAGAACGTGCAGATATTGCCAATTTCGCAGCCGTCACTCTAATCGATTATGTCGTTTTTCGGTTCACGGATAAAGATTGGCTGTCGGATCTGCCAAACCTTGCAGCGTGGCGTGAGCGCCAGAAAGGCCATCCTTCTCTCGAAGAAACATTGCCATATATTTGAGATCAGAAATGAACACCCAAACCCAAAACATTGCCTCAAAATTGACAGAACTCCACCATTGGATCAACGGTGGTTCTGTACCCCCTGTATCGGGACAATTCATTGAAACAGTTTCACCAATGACCGGAGTGGTGTCCTTGAAGGTTGCTGCAGGAAATGAGGTCGATGTTGATGCGGCCGCTCAAGCTGCAAAAACGGCTGCAGAAGCCTGGCGCCGGTTTAATCCGGCAGAACGCGGACGCCTCATGCTGGCTTTGGCTGCCAGAATGCGCGCCCGCAAGGAGGAGCTTGCCGAAATGGAGCGTGCCGACACCGGCAAACCGATCGCGGGTGCGCTTGCAGAGATCGAAGGCAGCGCACAGTATTTTGAATTCTACGGAAGTCTCGTTTATCTGCCCAAAGGAGACATTTTGGATGTCGCGCCGGATCAGCATGTCTACACAAAGCGCGAACCCTATGGCGTTATCGGGATTATCACCCCTTGGAACCTGCCTCTGAACCAAGCGGCGCGTGCCATCGCACCTGCGCTGACTGCTGGCAATGTCGTTGTCGCAAAACCTTCGGAAATCACCTCGCGGACCACAATTGAATTGGCGCGAATGGCAAGTGAAGTGGGTTTTCCTTCTGGCGTAATAAACATTGTTCTCGGCACAGGCAAAGACGTGGGCGAAGCAATCGTGCGCCACTCTGCGGTACGCAAAGTTGCCTTTACAGGCTCTGTCGCAGTTGGGCGCGCCATAGGACATATTGCGGCGGATCGCGTTATCCCGCTGACTTTGGAACTTGGCGGCAAATCCGCAAATATCGTGTTTGAGGATGCCGACCTTGATTTTGCCGCCACCGAAACGGTCAAAGGATTCACCCTGAATGCAGGTCAGGTGTGTTCAGCAGGCACGCGGGTGATCGTTCAACGGTCTGTATATGAAACCTTTAATTCCAAGCTTGCCAAAGCTCTTGAAGCTGTCGTTCCGGGTGACACGTTGGGACCCATTATTACGCCTGCACAATTTCAACGCGTACAGGGATATTTCAAAGTTGCGCAAGACGATGGTGCGCGTTGCCTTGCGGGGGGGGAAGTTGCCGATGTAAAAGGGCAGGAAAATGGATTTTACATCCAACCGACCCTTTATACAGATGTCTCAAACGATATGCGGATCGCTCAGGAAGAAATTTTCGGCCCAGTCGGTGTGGTGATCCCGTTTGACACAGAGGAAGACGCCATTCGCATTGCTAATGACAGTGAATATGGCCTGATTGGCACTGTCTGGAGCCAAAATATCGGTCGCGCTCTGCGCGTTGCTGACCGCATTGACGCAGGCCAGATTTTTGTAAACATCTGGAACACAATGTCGGTTCAAACGCCATTTGGCGGACATAAGAATTCAGGCTATGGGCGGGAAAAAGGCATCGAAGCGATTCATCACTATTCGCACACAAAAACGGTCACAGTGAAGTATTAAGACGAACAGGTAAGGCCGTCATTCACATAGGCGCTTGTAAGATTGTTTTTTTAAATGCATCTAAAGGAAAACCCGAAAGATGGAACCCGCCATGACTGTGATCCGTGAACACGACCTGCTCGACTCAATAGCCGAAGCTTTGCAATATGTCTCTTATTATCATCCGCCAGATTTTGTCGAAGCCATGGCGATGGCATGGGAGCGAGAGGAGAGCCAAGGCGCCAAAGATGCGATGGCACAAATCCTCGTCAATTCGCGTATGGCGGCGATTGGGCGGCGCCCCATATGTCAGGACACGGGAACCGCTAATATTTTTATAGAGATCGGGCACCGCGCCCGCCTTGATCTCTCACGCCCTCTGCAAGAGGTTGTTGATGACGCAGTGCGTAGCGCCTATGCGCGTGATACTAACCCACTGCGCGCCTCTGTCGTGGTGGACCCTTTCGGGACGCGCAAAAACTCCGGCGACAATACACCCGGAATGGTGCATGTTGAACTCGTCGAAGGGGATAAAGTATCGGTACATGTTTCTGCAAAAGGGGGCGGATCGGAAAACAAGGCGAAATTCACCGTGCTCAATCCTTCTGGCTCGGTCGCAGATTGGGTAGTACAAACGATCGAAACGCTTGGCGCCGGATGGTGCCCGCCCGGAATTTTAGGCATTGGGGTTGGAGGATCCTCGGATCGGGCCATGTTATTGGCAAAACAATCGCTTAACGATCCTATTGATATGCATGAGCTGCGCCGCCGTGGACCAGCGGACAAAACCGAAGAACTTCGGCTGGAAATTTATGAACGGGTCAATGCGCTTGGAATAGGAGCGCAGGGGCTTGGTGGGCTCACGACTGTATTGGATGTCAAAGTAAGACATTTTCCAACCCATGCCGCCTCCCTTCCTGTTGGGTTAATCCCAAACTGCGCCGCAACGCGTCATGTGCATTTCGATCTGGATGGCAATGGACCAGCAAAGCTGGCCCCCCCAAACCTTTCGGCATGGCCTGAGATCCTGTTGGAGCGCGCCAACATCAATGCGCGCAAAGTTGATCTGGACAATCTGACAGAGGATGTTGTGTCTTCTCTTCAACCCGGGGAAACACTCCTTTTAAGCGGGACGTTGTACACCGGACGGGACGCAGCCCATAAACGCATGGTGGCCATGCTCGATGACGGTCAGGATCTGCCCGTCGACCTCAAAGACCGTGCTATTTATTATGTCGGACCTGTAGACGCAGTCGGTGATGAAGTCATCGGCCCTGCTGGCCCAACCACATCCACCCGCATGGATAAATTCACCGATCGTATTTTGGCCGCGACCGGATTGAAGATTATGGTTGGCAAAGCAGAAAGAGGTCCCGCGGCAATAGAGGCAATCAAAAAACATAAAGCGGCCTATTTAATTGCTGTGGGGGGCGCAGCCTACCTCGTTTCCAAAACCATCAAAGAAGCAGAACCTGTTGCATTTCAGGATCTTGGAATGGAAGCCATCTACCGTTTGC
>Ga0255761_10005086_pt1 | contig 11537 bp, 25 predicted proteins | sample 071ome_29_FD_179961 | JGI IMG/M metagenome (GOLD analysis project Ga0255761, IMG submission 179961) | Coastal salt marsh microbial communities from the Groves Creek Marsh, Skidaway Island, Georgia - 071407BT metaG (version 2) | ecosystem: Environmental > Aquatic > Marine > Intertidal zone >... | reverse complement strand
TTAGAGCAATATTGAGTGTGTCTTAATCTTTGTGCGTATACTTCAAAAACATCTTCCATAAATTTTTCGCCTTTTTCATTTTCTAAAGTATGAAGTAATTTATTTTTTCTTTTGTATACAGGAACATCTCTATGACAATTACAATTAAATGATGATGTAGGAACAAAAGTTTTACAAATCCTTACATCTCTGTCTTCTACTGCTTGTGTGTCTAAAAATATTTTATCAAAAGGCATCAAATCACGAACAGGGATTGCCTTTAAGACAACCCCGTGTTCTTCTGCTATTTGAATTTGACGCTTTGAATACATTATTTACTTTCTAGTGTGTAGTCTTTGATTATTAAGCCATTGGCTAGCTTACCAACAACGCTTGGCTTTCTGTAAACAGATTTTGCATACTTACCAAACAACAATCCCTTACCATTAACACCATAATGAGCCCAATGCCCTCTTCTCATGTGTGCGACAATTTCTTCTAGTCTAGGACTTCTTTCTACACCATCATCTACAACTTTAAGAGTTGGTTTAACTGTTAAAGTCTTGTAAATTAAACTGGCTTTTTTATCTGTCTTTCTATACTGCTTTAGTTTTTTCTTCCACGAAGGATTAGTTTCTAAAACAGTTTCATCTAAAATATCATTATCGCTATTCCACCATTGAAATACTTTTTCTAATGATGTTAAATAATATTGACTATTAGAGCTAAGCTCATCATCTTCATCACTTTCAAACCTCCTACCATTTTCGCCAAGTGTACTCTTAGCTAACTTAGGTACGCCATGCTTGTCTAGGAAAGTAATGACTTGTTCTTCTAAAAATAACTCATCATCAAATATTTGTATGATATCTACTATTTGTATCCATTTAAGTTTGTCTTGCATTTCTTCCAAAGTTATGTCTCCCTCTTGTTCAACAAATTCTTCAAACTTGTTATCTACATCAAAGACACTTCTTAATGTATCATTTATATAAATACCATTATGATTTTCGCCATGCATATGTAAATGACCAATATGGTCATCTAAATTATATGATTGAACTAGCATATAAGTTTGACAATCTTGTCTTATGCTTTCTATCATTTTATCTTCAGACATTCCTGTCTTGTCTAACATATAAGCTATTTCATCAGTATTCTCTCTGTTAGTTGCGTAAATGACCTTACCAATACTTTGTCTATAAGTATCTAGGTTTTCTAACTGAACAAATGTCAAAGGATAAGGAGCAGTACAAAAAGCAGGAACATTGTCATCTGTAAAAAATTCCATTGTTCTGAACTCTTTGTTGTTCTCCATTTTTTCTACCAACGTATCAACATTCTCAACATCAATATTCATTCTATGAATATCAAATGCATTTATATGAACAGGTAATCCATGCTCTTTAAAAAGTTTTCTTAAAGAGTTCTTATACTGCGTATTAAATTGAGACCTAAGAGCATTTCTTTCTCTGTCAAAGTCTCTGATAATTTCAGCTTTCTCTAAGTCCTCTTTAGAAAACATTTTTGATACTTCTGCATAATCTACAACATCATCTAAGTTATATTTTTTAGATAACTCGGTAATGTAACTAACTACTTGCTTGGTTTTTTCCATGTGTTGTGTAGTAATAATAGTATTTTCTAATACACCAAATATATTCAAAGGCTTTCTGAATTTACTCATCGAAATCAACTTCCTTAAATATTCGGTCAATACCTACATAGCCACTTTTAACTTTTTCAGCAAGCCATTCACATTGCTTTTCGTAAGTCATTGCATCAACAATATAAAACTCACTATCGCTAATATGAAAACTTTCTAAATCAACTACGTACATTATTCTTCCTCCGCACATTCATCACAAGTTTCCGGATTGTGTGGCTCCCTTACTGAAAAGAAACCAAACTCTACATAATCCTCATCTAGTCTGACAAATCTATAATCAACAGGACAAGTTTGTAACCAATCATAGAAAGCCTCTATATCAACTACTTTGGTGTATCTTGTTTGATTATGCATTAGCTATCTTCTCCTCTGATAGTCATTGCATTAACTGTGTCAGCGTTTGGATAAACACTTACTTCATCAACAGGTACATTGACAAAGCTACACACTTCAGAACTACCATTAAAGTATTTTTTATTCAAATACTCCATAGCTTGTTCGTAATCATTTGCAGTAACTGTTACTTCAAAGTCAATGGAAAATGTATATTTATTCATTTTCTTTTTCTCCATAAAATCCCTGTTCTGATTTAAACATATCAAGAATTTCTTTAGCCTTATCATCCAATTCATCACTATAAAATTTGTCATATAGATAATCTCCAAAATGATTTGTGTATGCAACCATAAAGTCTAAATTGTCCATTTGTTGCATTGCTTCAACTAAAAGACCAATCCTAGCGTTACTGTCATTAGTAATTCCTAATGTGTCCATACCCATACCTGTTAAAGAGTTTGCACCAATTTTTGTCATCCAACCTCTGTCTAATTCTTCATCATTAACAGATGTGTAATTAAACTCATCGGTTATGCAATCTTTGTAATACATCTTACCAATATCATCTCTGCCGTATGATTGTGTGACAACTAATCCTCTATCTTTAGACATACCAATTATCATTAGTGCCTCAGTAGAGTTTATATCCTCACTAGGTCTGACATAGTCTTCAGAGTTAAGCAAGTCTTCTTTGCTCTTACCATTAGCATCTTTCTTTGACATATAAACATCATTAACCATTGTTAAATAATCTGCATCAATAAAACCGGCAACTGATGTAGCCATCATGTATGCAATCCTTTTATTGTCTTCATGCATTGCATCACTTGGTAAAATGACTTGAAACAAAGGTGCATCCGTTTCTTTACTATAAAAAGTAATGATAGGATTTAAGTCAAAGTCATCATGTTCATTATCAAAATGATGTTTCATTGACATAGCATTAGCCTTTGATAAATCTACTGCACTTTCTAGTGTTAGTTTCATTGTGACCAATCTCCTGTCTCTACTACTTGCAATGTATCTACTTTATTTTTTTTCATAAAGTAAGCAATAACATTGTCGTAGCCATCAATTTCTACTTTGCCTTTTTGATATAGCTGAGGTACGCCCTCAATCATATCTAATCTTCTTACAACCTCTTCACTAACTGAATAGATTTCGCCTACAATAGCAGTATTACCACCCTTAACAATGCATGGGAATGCACCGAGTGAATACATTGTGTATTTAGGTTTTGTTTTAACGGTTTCTATATAGTCACTAGAATTAAGAACAGGACTTAACCCGAAACCTTTTCTAAGTGAGCCATATACAAACACTTTCTGACCATCTACTTTGTCGGGGCTAGATGAAACCCCTAATAAATTACTTGCGATATACATAATTGTATCCTCCTAAGTCGAAATTATTTAATTGTTATGTATTAAATATAGTAGTTTATTGAGATTGTGCAAGTTATATTGATATTTTTTTTCGCAAAACAGGTGGATATTTTATGATATAAGGGCACTTTAGATATACCCACCTGTCTTACTAATATGCTACCACTAAACCAAGTAGCACATTTGTGGACGTGTGGGGAATTGAACCCCAGTTACTTCTTGTAATGCTGTCCCGCAATTCAATAAGTCTATCCCTGTCACGCCCTAAACCTAATAAATATAGGTTATTCTTCCTCTAGCTCCAACATAAATTCTTCTAATAAGAACATTGGCTCAATCAGTTTTGCAATATCTTTTGCGATTTCTTGCCTAGTGTTTGAGTTCCAATCTTGTCTAGAACTATCGTACATAAGGTTAAGTTCACTTAATGAGTGTCTTAAATTATCTCTAGCTTCAGTAAATAAAAGTTCTAAACTCATCATTACTCACTATCTTTCTTTAATTGCTCATCTAAGAAGTATTCACTTTGACCGTCAAACTGTGACCAAAGATGTAATCCTACACCCATAGCCATAGCACATCTTTTAACTGCATCAGATATTGCGTCTTTCAGCCTAGCTCCATCTGTTCTCCAGTTAAATGGTTGCTCAACATCCCCTGCCTCCTCAATAGTGACAAGTTCTCCATCAATTTCAACAGTAAGTGCAAGTATTACACCTGTAACTACTTCCATTTCCTTACCCTGTTTATCTGTGAGTTTTTCACGAATAATATGTTTAACCTCTTGCGAATATGCACCAACAACACTAAGTAATCGTTGTCTGATTACGGAATGTTGGATATAGTCGCCAAATCCTGTTGGATTTTTATGGATAAATTTATCCGGAAATACTCTACTTAATTCATAAAGTTGTGACATAAAGCACCCCCTTTCCTCGCTTACTTTTTAATACTATCATCATCAGCCCACTCTGTCAATGCACTTGCAGTTCGCATTGTATTTTGTAGCTTAGCTAATTCATCCGGACTTAACTTAGGTTGTGGTGTAACCATACTTGCCCAATGCTTAACAAGTGCAGTAGGTGTAGGTTTCCAACCAAAGCTCAAAGCAAAGTTTCTTGCTCTAACTTCTATATCATGAGGTGTTGCTCCAACATCAGCTAGTTCCTTACTAGCCTTATTAAGCTGACCTCTTGCGCTAGTAGTAAGCCCATTTGTATCATATTCTAAAACTCTACATAAGGCACTAAAAACAGTTTTATGATTTGTTTTTTCATCATTTACTGTTTGTTGCAATTCATTAGAATTGCTAATAGTCTCCTCTTGTCTAGTCTTCTCTAGTCTAGTCTTGTCTACGTTGGACGGGCTAGGGATGTCCTCCGGATGTCCTGCGGACGCTTGTTCAAGCCTAGTAGTATCAGACCAAACATCTCTGTTAGAAGATGTCTTAGCATTTTTAGATTGTCTATATTTACGCTTTCTTTCAGCGTCTTTTTCTCTAGTTTCAATCAATGCACCGGTATAATCCAACCAATCATGAATAAGTAATTTACCCTCAACCTCATCAATCCAATTATGTTTGATAAGACTATTAATAAACAATTCCTCATCTCCACCCCATTGACTAGCACTAGGAATAAAATCTCTGTATCTAGTTAAGTCTCCATTATCAGCATAATCTAGAGCCCACCACCATAACAAATGCAGGTGCCCTACTGCTTGGGGAACATTAATCCCCAAATCTTTAGCTAATAAATGAACTTTAGGATGTGAAGCAAGTGCTTGTTCACTTTTTATCCACGCCATTTTGTTTCTCCTCTGTCCATATAGCATTTAGTTCGTTCACAACCTCTTTTATTTGTGAAAGTCTGCAAATAAATAGCCCATCTCTTGTGCCTGTAGGCATAGCCATTAGACTAAACAATTCTTTAGGATTATCTTTTGTAACTTCATAATCCCAAGATTGTGTTTCAGCTTTCTCAAATAATGAGAATGTGTTACTTACCTGTTTACCACTTTTAACTTCTAAACGCAAATTACCGCTATTCCAAAACTCTTCATCGCTATCTTTACCTAGCTTACTGTCCGGAATACCTAACAACTTTTTAGCTCTGTCTTGACTTGCTCTACCCTCAACTCTGTTATTAGAGTTTTGTTGTCTGACCAACTCTTTCCTTAGCTTATCTAGTCGTTTCTTTGTTTCGTTATCCATAGTTTTCAAGTAAATCCTTTAATAATTGTTCATCCACTATATATAGTGTTGATACACCATCCGCTGACCTTCGGGCATTAGACCCTTTATTTACTAGCTTTTTCCATGCTAGTACAAGCGGTTTGTCTCCTGCTTTTTGTTTAGCTTTGTAATATGTTTGATGAATGTTTAGATTTTGTCGTGCTTTACACTCAAAGATTAATTCTTTAGGAAGTTCTACTTGAACATCTCCCTCATCTTTTAATCCACCCTCAGCAAGTCTATAGGCTTTATATCCCCAAGACTTTAAAAGATTAACTGTGGCAGTTTCAAATTTAGTTCCCTGTATTTTTGGTTTGTTTACCAACTTGCTTCCTTTCCCATACTTCAGTTACAAAAATATTAAAAGTTTCATCTTTTTCACTAATAGGTCTGCTAAGTTCTAGCCACAACAAATAATATTGTTGATATTTGTCGGGATATTTCATTAAGTAAAGCATATCCTCTACGTTTAAAATTAAACCTGCGTTGTAAAGACTTTCAGCAAAGTCACTTAGTTCTAAATAATCTTTTTGAAATTGTTCAACTCTTTCAGTTAATAATTTATCTTCGTTTTTACTATTTGTATATTCTGTATATTGAGCACCTGCAATAGCAATAGCATGAGAAATCCATTGCAACATATCTTCATTAACTACAAACATTTCTTCAACATCATTTTCTCCGTTATAAAAATCTTCGTTCTGTCCTATTGGGCAACTTGGATGATGTAGTTGGTTTGACCATGTACCACAAACCCTACAACGTTGTTCATTTTTTCTCATAGTCACATCCTAGCACTATTCTTCTTCCACAGGCACCATTTGAAAGTCTTCATAATCTAATTCTCTATATTCATCTTCAATTAATGTTCCATTTTCATCAATAGTAACTTTACCCTCATACATATTATCCATTGACCAAAAAGATAAAGTTACTTGTCTTTCAGTTAAGTCAGCAATCTTTTCTGCAAGTGTAATCAATGGTGCCCAAGCACTATCAAATTCATAAAGAGCTATATTCTCTCTATATTTATGCCTAGTGCTTGTGTACCAATCGCCCCACTTTCCGCCATAATTTTCAATAGTCCAATCATATTCGTTTTCATCTTTTGGTGGGGGGAACAACGAATAAGCCAATGAATAAAAGGCTTCGGAACTAGCCTGCTTCTCTTTGGTGATACGATTTGTAAAATCTTCAAACTCTTTTTCATTGTGAAAATTAATAGATAATTGATTATGAACTATGTTAGGCATTACTTTTTTTTCCTAGCATCTTCTAAACCACGAACTCTTGGTTGCTTAAACTTGTGGTGTACAAAACATTCAGTTCGGTCATTATATTTTGATAAAGTAACTTCACAACCTTTTTCGCTACAAGTTCTTCCCTCATCATAAACTTTACTTTTTCTAGTAGCATATCTTGTTTTGCTACCTTTTATATAAATACTAGACATAGTCTTCCTCCTCTTCTAATATTACAAAACAACAATCAGTTACATACTTCATGTCATCCATTTGTGAATAATCGCTATAGCTATTACACTTTGGGCAAAATTTTGACCAAATTGGTTGTCCATCTCTCGTGTAATCAACTACGAATGGATAATGATTTTGCATTATTTAATCTCCAAACATTCAACCATTACATCATGAACGCTTACATTTTTCTCAATATCTTTTTTGAGAGCAACATAAGTGTTTTGTTGTTCTTTACTTTGTTCATCATCTTTAAACGTGTTTACGACAATTACATAATCGTCAGCGTCAAAGTATTTCCAATTATCATACATCATCGCTATACCACCTGTTGTAATCGTATGGACTTGCGTTATAAAGCATTACAAAAGATTTATCAAAAATTTTTCTAGCAAACTTGTGCCCAAGCCTTTTAGTAAAGGTATCTCGGGCATCAAGCTTTTCTAAAGCCACTAATGAATATTCATTAAGTGATTTAATCATTCTTCTTCAATCTCCTCTTTAAAAGGCGATAAACAATACAATGTAGGTGTGTGACCTGTCATCTGAGCAGTTGAGTTGTCATTATCAGCTAAGCTAATAATCTTATCAACAATCTTGATAGCTTGTTCTTTAGTGACATCACTATCAAATCTAAAATCAACCACCAAAACATTCTCATCTCTTGTGTGGCTATGGTCTATAAATTCGTAAACCATTATTCCTCTTCTCCTACATAAATTAGTTCAGAAGATGTTTGGAAGTCTTCAAATGACCTCATGTTTGTAGTGTTTTGATAAGCAATTCCATACTTCTCATAAACATATTTTATTGCGTCAAAGGACACATGAGTGTCTACAGTTTCATCAATAAATGTTATATTTCCGTTTTTGTCTTTGTAAGATATTTCTACGTAAGTTTTCCACATAGTCTTATTCTCCGTTGTCAGTTATATTTTCGTCACGAGCAACCCATAAGTCCTCGTTCCTTTTTTGTTTGTCGTAATCTCTAAGTTCAAGCATAAACTTTACTCTAGAAATTACTTCTTGTATTAAGTTGTTTAGAAAGTTTCTCATAAAGCACCTCCCTCTATAGCTTATACTGATTTAAATATAGTCAATTAATTTTCTGTTGTCCACTTTATTTTCCATTTTTTTTCATCTTCCCAACACCATTGGCTACTGCTCCAATCTCGCCATTGAGTACTCCCATAAACATCTTCAGCTAAAACAGAACTAGCATAGATGTTCCAATAAGCTGACTTCTGTGCTTGCACAAGAGAAAAGCCAAAACTTGTTTTAGAAACTTTTTGTTCCAAATAAGGTCTTTCATTTTTTAGCACAACCCATTCGTTCCAATAAGGTACGTATTCCATGTCTGCTAACCAATTCCAAGTCCATGAAACAAACTGCATAACGCCTGTATCGTAATTACCCTCAGCAGTTCTTACTGCTTTTTCTTTACCACGACTTTCACACCAACCAATACGAATAGCAGTAGCAATGTTTTCTTCATCATAAAATTCATAATATAAAGGTGCGTATTCCCACATAGAAACAGGAACATTATTTTTGCAGTTTAAATAGTTATTAAGATAATAAATATCAGAATTATCTAATGAATTTGGCGTACCTAAAGTAGCCAAGAATATTATACAACTTGTTATCATAAAGCACCTCCTCGCTAGATTGATTAAAGTCTAGCGGATTGGTTATATTAATTCAAGTTCTTTGTAATTTACCTAGAATTATTTGTCTTGCACTCATAGAAGCACTCTTAGGAGACTTACCACCTGTTGTTGTGTAGTGGATTAATTCTCCATCAAGAGTTTGTCTATAAATATTAGCATCATAACCGAGCATTAATTCGTTCCAAGAAACGACAACATAATACTCATCAAACCAAAAGGATACTTCCTCTTGTTGATTGACGCTTGTCAATATATCTCGCATATACTAATTATATAGCACTCAGAAATAAAAAAAAGGTATTTTGCACATATAAACTTGACAATATAAACAGGATGTGTAATATAGTTCATAGTGATACTATTACTTGGTACACAAGTCAGGAAATCACGCAAGTGATGAAAGGCAGTATAAACAGATTAACTTTCCTGTTCTGCCCGCCAAGTAAAAGCTACCGGTAGGTAGCACACTAAGTTGAGGTGCCTAGCCTCTTGATAAAAAAAACTAGGTAGGTTTATTAGTACCTTTATTCACTTCAGCTTAGTGTGGTACTTACCTCCATTACGAATTAACCACTCGTGGTGTGGGCAGGGATGTATAAGGGATGACATCTAACGGCTACAAAGTAAGTGCTTAAAAGAGCGAGGATATCATTCATACCCTGTTTGCACCTCGCTCTTTTTTTTATTGTGTGTTAGTATTTAATTATGTATAGTCCGGAATTAACACCTTTAGGTGTAAGTGAAATAGCAAAAATCTTAAATGTAAAACCGGATACAGTTTCATCATGGCAACTTCGCAACAACTTACCTCAACCGGATTGGTATGTCAATGACATGAAAACAAGGATATGGACACTCAAAACTATTATTGATTGGGCTAACGCAACAGGAAGAAATAAGAAAAATTTATCTTACGAAAATGCAAAAAAATCTCTACTTGGTCTGGAGGTTCCAGCAGCTGTGACATCAAACCCTACAATCATTGACGATTTAGGTACTTACGACGACACTAATTTAGTATAAAAAAATAACTCTAATTATTTGCATATACTATATATAGTGTATAGTTAATACTGTTAGTACAACCTATTTGAAAGGGGGTGGTGTTTATGACAGAAAATGAAACAACACTATCTAGTGTCGATAGCATTGTTGATGTTGTAAAAGAGATTACTACTTATCAATATATTGAGGAAGATACTAGAGATGAAAGTATTGAGGAAATCAAGCAAAGGTTTCCTCAAACTACAGAAGAGCAAATTGAACTTCTTTACAAAGTAAAAAGTGTAAAGAGAGCAGTTGCTGAATTAGAAACCGAACTGAAGAATAAACTTGCATATGAAATGCAGGGTAAAGCTAAAAAGGTCGGTAACGAAATCGTAATAGGTAAGGGTACAAACTCTTATAAACCTTACGATGTAAACAAAGTGCTAGATTATCTAGGAGATGATTGGAGAGAGGCAGTTAGACCTGCTTTTAGAACTACTGCTATCAAATCTATAGCCAAAGAAAGAGGAGACAATCCTTATGTTATCTTTGACAGTTTATTTGAAACAGTAACAACAGGGGAAATTTCAATCGTACCGGAAATTAAAGCACCAAAGAAATATCAGACATTGAAAGATGGAGAGGAGATGAATATATGATTATGAAACTTCATAAGGATATACAAACTCAACTGCTAAAAGTGGAAGATATACTTAGGACTAGATACGGTGTTAAAGGAAATATCGTAACTAACAAGCGAAGACAACAAACACCGGAATGTCAAAGTGCATATGATGAGGGTGTAATGGTCGGCTCTGCTGATGGATTGTCTTGGGCTTTAGAGAGAATACAACAAGAGAGTGAAGAGTATTTAGCTGAGGAGGAATTCTAATGCCACACGCAGTAGAAACAATGTTTAGTGCAAATGTTCCTGCATGGCACCAACTTGGTGTTGTGACTAAGGGAGCATTAACTTCAGCTGAAGCTATAACAAAAGCAGGATTGGATTGGACAGTTAGTTTAAGACCGCTTATGACATTAGAAACAGAAGATGTTCCGGCGAGAATTAACAACTTGATACCTGTAGATAATTATTATTCAACAGTTAGAGATAGTGATGATACTGTCTTGGGTGTTGTTGGTAACAGATATACGCCAATTCAAAACATAGAATGCTTTGATTTTATGGATACTGTTGTTGATGATAGTGATGCAAAGTATGAAACTGCCGGAAGTTTACACAACGGCAGGATTGTATGGATGTTATTAAACCTTAATAAACCTGTACAAGTTGATGAAGATGTCACACACAACTATTTGTTACTTACAAACTCTCATGATGGAAGTTCAAGCTTAAAAGGTTTGACTACTCCTATCAGAGTTGTTTGTGCAAATACTTTACGTATGGCTTTGGGGGATATGAGAAATAGTTTTTCTTTTAGACACACAAAGAACTTACAGGGTAAAGTAGCACAAGCTAGAAGTATATTGACACAGAGTTACCAATATGTAGATGCATTTCAGTTAGAAATGGAAAGGTTGTTGGATACAGAAATAACCAATGATAGATTTAATGAAATCATGGATACTGTATTGCCTATACCGGAGCCAACTACTGAAAATGTAAAAGCAGTTACTAGGATAAGTAATATTAGAGGAGAGATTACTAGCTTATTTAACAAGCCGGAATTTGAGACACAAAAGAATACCGCTTGGGCTTTAATTAATGCAACATCCAATTACGAACAATGGAAAGCAAGTATTAGAGGTAAGACAAGTCGTTCTGAAAAGTTAGCTCAAAAAA
>Ga0255761_10005071_pt1 | contig 11551 bp, 8 predicted proteins | sample 071ome_29_FD_179961 | JGI IMG/M metagenome (GOLD analysis project Ga0255761, IMG submission 179961) | Coastal salt marsh microbial communities from the Groves Creek Marsh, Skidaway Island, Georgia - 071407BT metaG (version 2) | ecosystem: Environmental > Aquatic > Marine > Intertidal zone > Salt... | reverse complement strand
AAACATCCATTTTACGTAAATTCAACTGTCACAGCACTGCCAATCAGTAGCATTTTTGAGCTATTTTTTGTAAATTAATGTAGTCGAACACGGAGTAAAGAAAAAACCCTCCAGTAGGTGAAGGGTTTATATTATTAGTGTAATGTAGCGGTTAGCTTGCTCCCCCTCTTGGACTCGAACCAAGGACCCTCTGATTAACAGTCAGATGCTCTAACCAACTGAGCTAAGGAGGAATAGTCGGCAAATATAATTTTTTTTTTACATTTTTTATTTAATCTTAATTATTATATTTAATATAAGAAACGAATAAATGAAAGTATTTAAGAGTTTATTGCTTATCTCGATTCTCAGCTTACCTAATGCTGTAGCAATAAATCACTATTTACTATCTGAATCTCATTTTGTTTGTTCTGATTCAGAGACGCATATTCATCAAAAAATTGATGAATGTGTTGTAGATAATTTCACTGTAAACTTTTCTGACTTTGATTTTTCAGATCATATAGATAAACCCGATTTTCAGATTGAAAATTCTCTACAAATACTTTTCTCTGATACTTTTCACACAAAAAGCAATTTTTATAATTTTTCTTTAAGAGGGCCGCCTATAATCTAGTTTTTTCAAACCGATAATTCTATTGAATTAAAAAACTCGATTAAAACCTTTAAAAAAAAATTATGAAATCAAAACATACATTGAGCATGTTGTTTATCATGCTTCTATTTATTCAATCAACTTACTCACAAGTTGGTAAAGACCTTGTAGAATTAGATGAAATTGTATTATCAATTCCGTTTGGTCAAACATTAGGAAAATCTGTCATTAAAGTTGATAAAATTAATTTAAATGATGTTAACCCTATAATTAAACAATACATAAGTAAATCTATATCAAGATTACCAGGAGTATCAATAATAACAACTGGTCCAGGTATTGCAAAGCCTTCTGTTAGAGGCCTTAGCTTTAATAGAGTATTAGTATATGATCAAGGTGTAAGACTTGAAAATCAACAATGGGGCGAAGAACATGGAATTGGAATTAGCAGCTCAGGAGTTGAATCAGTTGAAGTTGTAAAAGGTCCACTTTATGTCCTATATGGAAGTGATGCAATGGGAGGTGTAGTTTATGTTCAGCCTGAGAGCTATAATTCCTCAGAGGGAATTTCTATTGACTACACTGGAGTCTATAACTCTAATTATAACGGCTTAACAAATAATCTGGGATTAAGCGGAAAGTCAGATAATTTCAGCTACATGATAAGAGCAGATGTAATTGATAATGGTGAATTTTCTACCCCAGATGGTGAAATTGAAAATACGTGGTTCACTCAGAATAACTTGAAAGCAGGTATTGCCTATGAAAATGATAATTTTAAATCTGATTTAAGATTTAGTCTAACTAATAGCGAAATAGGTATTCCGCACATGGATGAAGAACACGATGATCATGGAGATGATGATCATGATGAGCATGAAGATGAAGAACACGATGATCACGATGAGGAAGCTCATTATCAGGAGCTAAGTCATAGTACTCTTACATGGAAAAACACATTTGATATGGGAAATAACCACATATTAGATGTTGTTTTAGCTCACCAATTAAATACTAGAAAAGAGTTTGGTGGACACGAGGAAGAAGAACACGATGATCATGGAGATGATGACCATGAGGAAGAGGACCATGATGATCACGATGAGGAAGGACATGAAGAAGGTGAAGCTGAACTTGATATGGAATTAGAAACCAAATCTGCTGATATTAGGCTAACAATGCCTCAATCTGAAAATCTTAATCTTGTGATTGGAACAAATCTTTTAAGTCAGGAAAATAAAAATTTTGGACATGAAGAGCTAGTCCCAGATTCTGAGATGAGTGATTTTGGTCTTTTTGCATTAGGTCAAGTTAACATTAATGAAAGCTCTCAAGCATTGATTGGTGTAAGATATGATTCAAGATCTATTTCATCTGCAAATACATCAAATGACTACTCAAGTTTTAATGGATCTATTGGTTTAAAAAAGGATTTTTCTAATTCTACTTTAAGGCTTAATTTAAGCTCTGGTTTCAGGGCTCCAAACCTAATAGAGTTATTTGCTGATGGAGTTCATCATGGATCATTTCAATATAAAAGAGGTAATATAAATTTATCTGCTGAAACAAGTTTACAAACTGATTTTTCTTTTCAGATTAATAATGATGATTCACTTATATCTTTTGATCTATTTTATAATAGCATTAATGACTACATATATCTAAGTCCAGGTAGTGAATTTGAGGATGGTTATAGAGTATATAATTACCTGCAGCAAAATTCAAAACTTTACGGTGGTGAAATACATTTAAATAAGCAAACTAGTTTAAGTTGGTTAAAATATTATTCATCACTTGAATATATATTTGGCGAATCGTCTGATGGAGAAGCTTTGCCATTTATATCTCCTTTGACCTTTAATCAAGTTTTTAATGTAAATTTTGGAAATGACTATTCTCTTGAGATCGATTTTATTGCAAAGGCTAAACAAGGTAGAGTTTCATTATTTGAAGAAAAAACGGATGGATATACACTTCTTAATCTCTCAGGAGTTTGGGAGACAGAGTTACTGGGTAATGACTTAGATGTTTTTTGGAGTGTGGATAATGTATTTGACAAAGAATACTATGATCATCTTTCGAGACTAAAGACTGCAGGTATCCACGAAATGGGAAGAAACATATCTGTAGGACTAAAATATAATTTCTAAATTTTTTGTATTTGAATTATAGAAATTGAAAGGCTGGGTTTTTACTCAGCCTTTTTTTTATCCATTAAAAAATCTAAATAGATCATTTCCATTAGCATACAATACAAGGGAAATTAATAAGAAGAATCCAATCATTGTTGCAGTTTCCATAAACTTATCACTAAGCTTTTTACCTGTTACCATCTCATATATCAAGAACATAACATGTCCTCCGTCAAGAGCGGGAATTGGAAGTACATTCATAAATGCAAGAATGATAGAAATAAGAGCAGTACTCATCCAAAATCCTTTCCAGTCCCATTTAGCAGGAAAAATATTTCCAATGGTTCCAAACCCACCAAGCTGTTGAGCCCCTTCTTTTGTGACAATATATTGAAACCCTGACACATAATCATAGAGTGTCCAATATCCATAATCAAAGCCTTGAACAACACTGTCTATAAGTCCAAGTTTTTTATTTGTTGTTTTAATATTATAAGCAGGATATACTCCTATTGTACCATCATCATTTCTTTCAATAGAGATATTGTAATTAGTGTTGTTTCTATCAACAACTAGATTAATATTTTGCTCTGAATTGTTATCCATCCAATCTGAAAATGAAGGCCAATCATTAATAATAAAATCATTAACACTTAATATTTTATCACCTGATTGAAGCCCAGAATAAAGAGCAGGCGACTCTGGAATTACACTATCAATCTCAGCCGCGATTATTGGATCAAAACTCCTAATTTGTCCACTCTTAAAAATATCACTACCTAAATCGGAAGGAATCTCAATTTCTGTGATTGATCCGTTTAATTTTTGAACAGTAACATATTCAATTGGTCTAAAAAGCAACATTGAGTTTAACTCTAAAACATTATCAAGCTCTTTTCCGTCTACATTGATTATTTTGTCACCCTTTTCAAAACCAATTTCTTGAACAATTGAAGATGGCTGCATACCTAGTGGAAAATTATTTTGTGGAAGAGTTTCTTTACCCCAAACAAATAATACCATCATATATATAACAAAACCAACAATTAAGTTAACTGTTACTCCTCCTAACATGATAATTAGTCTTTGCCATGTAGGCTTTGATCTAAACTCCCATGGCTGTGGTGGTTTGCTCATCTGCTCTTTGTCAAAACTCTCATCAATCATTCCAGATATTTTTACATAACCTCCTAATGGTAGCCATCCTATACCATATACTGTTTCACCAATTTTTTTCTTAAAAAGGGAATATTTTACATCGAAGAATAAGTAAAACTTTTCAACTCTTGTTCCAAATAGTTTTGCTGGTATAAAATGACCAAGCTCATGAAGTACAATAAGTATTGATAGCGATAAAAGTAATTGACCAGCTTTAACAAAGAATTCAGGAGACATAAATTAATTTTTGAATAGCAAATTTAATATTTTTTTATTTCCATGGATTATCTTTGTCTTGCTTAATTAAGAAAGATATGTTAAAAAAGTATTGGCTTTTTGCAACTTCGATGATAATAATTTCGCTTATTACAGTGTTTTCATTTTATAATGTATTAACACCTGAAAAAAAATTACCAATATATCAACCAAGTATGGTAAAGTTTCAATTAGTTGATAGTACAATTCAACATGTAAAAAGATTTCATAAAATCGATGACTTTGAATTAGTTAACCAGAACAACGATACAGTTACAAATGAAATATATGATGGAAAGATTTACGTAGCTGATTTCTTCTTTACAACGTGCCCAGGAATTTGCCCAATTATGAAGGAAAATATGGTTGATATTCAAGAAGAGTTTGTAAATGATGACCAAATTCTGCTCCTATCTCATACAGTAACTCCAGAAATTGATTCTGTTGAAATTCTAAAAGATTATTCTATTGATAATGGAATTATTGATTCAAAATGGAACCTTGTAACTGGAGATAAAAAGCAAATTTATAATCTTGCAAGAAAATCATATCTAGTAGCAGAGGATATTGAGAGTGATATAAAGTATGACATGATTCATACTGAAAATTTTGTTTTAGTTGATCCTAACAGAAGAATTAGAGGTTTCTATGATGGAACAGATTCTGAATCTATGGAAAGACTTATTGAAGACATATACACTTTAAAGAAGGAATTTTAAATTAATCTGTTACATTTGTAAACTTCACAAAATTTTAAATTTTGATTAGTCTAGATAAATTAAAAAAAGGAGACAAAGCAATTGTTAAAGATTTAGTTACTGATGAAGTTCCATTAACTCTTTTAGAGATGGGTTGTCTTCCAGGAAATGAGATATGTATTTTAGGTCTTGCTTCAAAAAAAGGACCAATCTATGTTAAAATTGATGAATCTCATATGTCAATTGATTCTGTAACAGCGAGTAACGTAATTGTAGAATTAATTAAGTAAAATGGTAAAAACAATTACAGTAGCTCTAATTGGAAATCCTAATACAGGAAAATCATCAGTTTTTAATACATTAACAGGGCTAAAACAAAAAGTAGGTAATTATCCTGGAGTTACAGTAGAAAAAAAAATAGGATCATTTGAAATTGATAGAACAACTAATGTTCAATTAATTGATTTACCTGGTACATATGGTTTAAATACACAGTCACTCGACCAAAGTATTGTATTTGAATTACTTCTTAATAAAAATAATAAGGATTTTCCAGATGTTGTAGTGGTTGTTGCAGATATTGAAAATTTAAAAAGAAACTTATTGCTTTTCAGTCAAATTAAGGATCTTGAAATCCCATCAATTCTTGTTGTTAATATGGCTGATCAGTTGAAGTCAAAGGGAATTGAAATTGATGTAAACAAGCTTGAGGAGGAATTTGACACTAAGGTTATTTTATTGAGTGCAAGAAAAAACTTTGGCTTTGAGCAACTAAAATCTGAAATAAAAGATTATCGAAATTTATCAGATAAACCTGCTTTTGATATAAATGAAATTGATCCTGAATACTTTTCTAATCTTCAGAAAACATTCCCTGGTGAATCTGTATACAAATTATGGTTACTTATTACTCAGGATATTAATTACACAAAACTAGAAAGAAAAAAGATTGATGATACGGGAAAATTTAAAACACAGACTGAGTCTCATTTAAAAAAATTACAGCAAAGAGAAACAATAAAAAGATATCAAGTAATTAATAATCTACTAAAAGAGGCATATGTAAAGGATTTAAAAAAAGCCACTGGAATAAGAGCATCTATAGATAAAATTTTATTACATGGATTTTGGGGGTATTTGGTTTTCTTCTCAATCTTACTTTTAATATTTCAAGTAATTTTTGACTGGAGTAATATTCCGATGGATTTTATTGACAATACTTTTGTCTCCTTAAGTCAATCGGTGAAACTTAATCTCCCTGATGGAGTATTTACCTCTTTATTAGCGGAAGGGGTAATCCCTGGTTTAGCAGGTATTATAATTTTTGTACCCCAAATAGCATTACTATTTTTCTTTATCTCAATATTGGAAGAAACTGGATATATGAGTAGGGTTGTATTTCTTATGGATAGAACATTGAGAAAGTTTGGACTTGGAGGTAAAAGTCTTATTCCATTGGTATCGGGTGTTGCATGTGCTATTCCCGCAGTAATGGCAACAAGGAATATTGAAAACTGGAAAGATAGATTAATAACAATTTTAGTTATTCCATTTATGACTTGTTCAGCAAGACTCCCTGTCTATTTAATTCTTATTTCATTAGTAATACCGAATGATAAAATTTTTGGAGTCAACTACCAAAGTCTAACTCTAATGGGTTTATATATTTTAGGATTTTTAATGGCAATTATATCATCTTCGATTTTAAAAAGTATAATTAAAAGAGATTCAAAAAGTTATTTAGTTTTAGAAATGCCAGAGTACAAACTTCCGCTATTTAAAAATATATTTTTAAATGTTTATACTAAAACCAATTCATTTATTGTTGAAGCAGGTAAAATAATTTTTGCAATCTCAATACTTTTATGGATTATGGCATCAACTGGTCCTGGTAATAATTTTAAAAATGCTGATCAAATTGTAAAAAATCAGTATGAAAATATCGAGATCTCAGACGAAGAGTTAGACATTAATATTGAAGCATTTAAATTAGAACACTCATATATTGGACTGGTAGGAAAATCAATTGAACCAATAATTAGTCCTCTTGGTTATGATTGGAAAATAGGGATTGCTTTAGTTACATCATTTGCAGCAAGAGAAGTTTTTGTGGGAACACTTTCTACAATATATAGTGTTGGGAGTGAGAATCAGGAGACTATTAAAAATACCATGGCTAAAGAAAAAGACTCCTCTGGAAATAAAATATTTAGTCTACCAACAGGTTTGTCATTAATGATTTTCTATGCTTTTGCGATGCAATGTATGAGTACACTAGCGATTGTTAAAAAAGAAACAAATGGCTGGAAGTGGCCAATGGCACAGTTGTTTTTTATGACAGCTTTAGCTTACTTTGCATCATTATTTGTATACCAAATCCTAAGTTAAATGGAGCAATTACAGTACATATTGGTTATTATACTTGGAGTTTTCGCTGCTTGGTTTTTATTTAAAAAATACTTTAGAAAACCTAAAGATACTGATCCTAGTTGTGGGAAAAACTGTGATTGTTAGTTATTCATTATATCCTCAATCTCATCAGCTTCTATTACAATATCACTCATAAGATTTTTTGGTTCTCCCTCTGATTGAATAACTACGTCATCTTCAAGCCTTACTCCAAAACCTTCATCAGGAACATATATTCCAGGCTCTACAGTAAAAACCATATTCTCTTGGAATGGGTCTTCAAGAAGTCCGTAATCATGAGTATCTAGTCCAAGGTGATGTGAAGTACCATGCATAAAATATTTTTTGTAAGCAGGGTTCTTCTTAGTCTGATTTTTTATATCATTTTTATCAATGAGTCCAACGTCAAGCAGTTCTTTAGTCATAATTTCTCCTACTTGCTCATGAAAAATCTTCCAATAGTTCCCGACAGTTAATAATTTAGTAGCTTCATTCTTAACTCTTAAAACAGCATTGTATATTTCCTTTTGTCTTTTTGTGAATTTTCCCGATACAGGAATAGTTCTAGTCATATCACTAGAATAATTTCCATATTCCGCTCCAACATCCATTAAAATTAATTCCCCACTTTTACATTGCTTATTGTTTTTTATGTAGTGAAGTACATTATTGTCATTTCCACTGGCAATTATTGGAGAATATGCAAAACCTTTAGATGAGCTATTAATAAATTCATGAATAAACTCTGCCTCAATTTCATATTCCCAAACATCGGGTTTAATAAATTTTAAGACTCTGTTAAACCCTTTCCTTGTTATATCACATGCTTTTTTTATTTGATCTATTTCATCAGGGTGCTTTATAGATCTTTGTCTTTGAAGAATAGGATTACTTTTTGCAACATTGTGAGCAGGGTAATTTTTTAATAGCCATGAAATAAATCTATCCTCTCTAGTTTCAACTGGAGAGTTTGCCCTATAGTGCTCATTTTTATTTATGTAGAAAGTATCAACTTTAGTTGCGATTGAGCTAAGGATATCCTTGAAATCATCAATAAAGTATATGTTATCTATACCAGACAGTTCATTTGCCTGTTTTTTACTTAATTTCTCACCTTCCCAAACTTTAGTATGATTGTCTGATTTTCTTATAAAAAGTATTTCTCTTGTCTTATCATCTTTTGATGGGGGATACAATAATAAAATAGTTTCTTCCTGATCAATACCTGTTAGATGGAAAATATCTCTATGTTGTTCAAAAGGTAGTTCGGAGTCAGCACTTACTGGATATATATCATTAGAGTTGAAAACAGCCATAGAATTACCCTTCATTTCATTCATGAAATTCCTTCTGTTTCTTTTATATATTGAATTACTCAGTGGAATATATCTCATTTTATTTTTATCAATTAACTCCTTTTTAATATAATGTTTTTAAATTAAAGGTAAAATTAAAAATTATGAAAAAGTTTTTGTCAATTTCAATAAGCTTAATTAGTTCTTTTGTTCTGTTTTCTCAACCAAATCCAACAGATGCAGAAAGTATAATTAAAGCCTACAAAGATAAAGAGGTTTTAGTCCAATCATCTAGGGTAAAAAACATTGAATTTAAAAATATAGGACCAACAATTATGAGTGGAAGAGTTGTTGCGCTGGAGGTCAATCCTCAAGATCCAACAAAATTCTATGTTGCTTATGCTTCAGGGGGAGTTTGGTATACAGACAATAATGGAACTTCATTTAAATCAATTTCTGATGAATGGCCAACTCAAAATATTGGAGAAATTGCAATGGATTGGGGGAATGGTGTATTATGGGTTGGAACAGGAGAGAATAATTCTTCAAGATCCTCATATTCTGGTATAGGAATTTTGAAGACAAATGCTGATGGTTCAAACTGGAAAAATGTTGGTTTGCATGATAGTCATCATATTGGAAAAATTTTAATAAATCCAGAAAATTCTGATCATGTAGTAATTGGAGTTACTGGGCATTTATATTCAAAAAATATTAATAGAGGTGTATATGTAACAAAAGACGGTGGTGAAAACTGGAAGAAAACATTATATGTTAATGATATAAGTGGAATTATTGATATGTCTGATACTCCAGGAAACTTTAATGTCATGTATGCAACATCTTGGGAAAAAGATAGAAAGGCTTGGAGCTTTGACGAAGATGGGAATAGTTCAGGTATATATAAAAGTATTGATGGAGGAGATAATTGGAACTTAATATCTAATGATGAATCTGGTTTTCCAACTGGTCCTGGAATAGGAAGGATTGGATTAGCAGTTTTTGACAAAAATATAGTTTACGCAGTTGTTGATAATCAGAACTTTAGAGAATCAACTGAAAAAGAAGAAGATCGAGGTTTAACTAAAGAATCCTTCATAGACATGACACTAGAAAACTTTAACAAGATAAGTGCTGATGATCTTAAAGCTTTTTTAAGATCTAATAGATTTCCATCTAAGTACAAACCAGAGGCAATTAAAAAAGATGTTAATGACGGAAAACTTCAGCCCAAAGACTTGTATAGATATTTAGTAAATGCAAATTCTGAGTTATTTGACACTCCAATAATTGGAGCAGAAGTATATAGAAGTAATGATGGAGGGAAAAAATGGGTTAAAACTCACAATACATATTTAGATGGAGTTTACAATACCTATGGGTACTACTTTGGTAAAATTCATGTTGACCCAAATAATAGTGAAAAAATATACACTTATGGGGTTCCAATTTTATCTTCTGATGATGGAGGACAGACCTTTTATAGAATAGGAAAGGAAAATGTACATGCTGATCATCATGACCTGTGGATAAATCCAGAAAAGCCAGGTCATCTAATAAACGGTAATGATGGAGGAGTAAATATTACATACGATGATGGAGAGAATTGGATAAAGAATAATTCTACTGAAGTTGGACAATTTTATGCAATAAATGTAGACTACCAAAAGCCATATAATGTTTATGGTGGGCTTCAAGACAATGGTGTCTGGATGGGTCCTCATAACTCAGTTGAGAACAAAAGATGGAATATGACAGGTCAATATCCATGGAAAGGTATTCTAGGTGGAGACGGAATGGAAATCCAAATAGATAATAGAAATCCAAATATTGTCTTTACAGGATCTCAATTTGGTTTTTATGCTAGGTTAGATCTAGACTCTGGTAAAAGAAAGTCTATTAAACCTAGCCATGAACTTGGTCAGTCCCCTTTCAGATTTAACTGGCAGACTCCTATTTTATTATCACCTCACAATCAAGATGTGCTTTATCTTGGTTCTAATTTTCTACATAAGTCAATTAATCAAGGAGATGATTGGGAAAATATATCTGAAGATTTAACCAAAGGAGGCAAAAAAGGAAATGTACCATATGGGACAATTACTACAATTTCAGAATCACCTATTACAGAGGGAGTGATATATGTTGGAAGTGATGATGGTATTATTCATATTACAAAAAATGGTGGAAAAACATGGAAGAATATCTCTGCTGACTTACCACAAGATCTATGGGTTAGTAATGTGTATGCTTCAAATCATGATGAGAAAGTTGTTTACGCTTCTTTGGATGGTTATAGATGGGATAACTTCTCACCTTATCTTTTTAAAAGTAAAAATTATGGAAAGACTTGGGAGTCCATAAGTTCAAATCTTCCAGATTCTCCTATTAATGTTGTGATAGAGGATAACTTGAATAAAAACATTTTATATGTTGGAAACGACCACGGAGTATACATCTCATTAGACCAAGGAAAAACATGGGAGCCATTTAGTAATGGTCTTACATCTGCAGCTGTACACGATTTAGTTATACAGACTAAAGAAAAACATTTACTGGTAGGAACACATGGAAGATCAATTTATCTAGCTGATATTAATAAAATCCAAGATTTATCTGACGAAATACTTCAATCTTCATTATATATATATCCATTGAAAAACGTTAAAAAGTCAAACTCTTGGGGTGTTCAAAGAAGTATTTGGAGCCAAGCTTACACTCCAAATCTTGATATTACACTATTTTCATCTTTGTCAACTGACTATAATATCTCAATTAATGACTCTAATGGAAATAACTTATACAAAAGTGAAGGTAAACTAGACAAGGGATTTAACTTTATTAGTTATAATTTAATGGATAACGACGAATATTTAGATAAAGGTTTATATAAGGTTTTAATTATTACGGATAAGGATAATTTAGAAAAGGAATTCCAAATTCAGTAGTTATTTAAACGTTTATGCATTAATTTTGTTATAGAATTAATGTAGATGAAATTATTTAGTT
>Ga0255761_10005047_pt1 | contig 11581 bp, 11 predicted proteins | sample 071ome_29_FD_179961 | JGI IMG/M metagenome (GOLD analysis project Ga0255761, IMG submission 179961) | Coastal salt marsh microbial communities from the Groves Creek Marsh, Skidaway Island, Georgia - 071407BT metaG (version 2) | ecosystem: Environmental > Aquatic > Marine > Intertidal zone >... | reverse complement strand
ATCACTTCGAAGTGTAGACCCAGAGATTCCTGTTTATATGAGAGCGACAGGTAACCCCGGAAATGTAGGTTCGATGTGGGTAAAAGAAATGTTTGTTGACCCTGCACCTGCTAATACAAAGTTTGAAATAGAAATCAAAACTCCTGTAGGTGTAAAAAAGATTACAAGAAGATATATTCCTGCAAAGCTACAGGATAATCCTTACTTGATGCAAACAGATGATTACTACGCAATGTTGGCATCATTACCAGAAGTTCAAAGAAAACAATTCTTAGAAGGTAACTGGGAAGCATTTGAAGATTCATCTTTTCCAGAGTTTAACAAAGAGATTCATGTTGTTAAGCCTTTTGATATTCCAAGAAACTGGATGAGATTTAGAGCAGCAGACTGGGGATATAGTTCACCTGCTTGTTGTTTATGGTTTGCGATAGACTTTGATAATAATATATTTGTTTATCGAGAATTATATACTAAAAAGATTACAGCAGATATATTTGCTAGAAAAGTTTTAGAAGCAGAGTATGGAGAATATATTCGATACGGTGTATTGGATAGTTCAACATGGGCAAGACGAGGTGATATAGGTCCTAGTATTGCTGAAACAATGATACAAGAAGGATGTCGTTGGAGACCTTCTGATAGAAGTCCAAGAAGTCGTGTTGCAGGTAAACTAGAATTACATAAAAGATTACGACCTGATGAAGAGACTGGATATCCCTCTTTATTTATTTTTGATAACTGTACTAATTTAGTTAGAACATTACCGATGTTACCAGTTGATAAAAATAATCCTGAAGATGTTGATACTCACGCTGAAGACCATGCTTACGATGCATTACGTTATGGGTGTATGAGTAGACCTGTTCATCCTGTAGCAAAAAAGTTTCATGACTTTGGTGTAGGACAAACAACAGATTTTAAACCTGCTGATAAAATTTTTGGCTACTAATGAAAAATATTAAAATAGGTTATAGAGATTACAAGATAAAAAATTTAGATTCCATTGTATCTAGATGTAATGAGATTAACGGACAGTTCCTTGCATCGGATGGAGTCATCGCTTTATCATCAACAGAAGATAATATATCTCATGCCAATACTTTAATTCATGAAGTATTACATGCAATCATTTATCAATGGGGTATTGATTTAGATGATAAAGAAGAAGAAAAGATTTGCAACACTATTGCAAATGGACTAACGACTGTATTTGTAGATAACCCTTCGTTGTTATCTTATTTACAGAAAAACTTAAAAGGAGAAAAATAAAATGGCAATAATGAGAACATACAAGATGGGAGACTTACCTGAGGATAATGTGGGTTATGGCAAAGATGCTAAATCCCCTAAGACTGCAGATGTAAATGTCGTAAAGAAGGGTTCACCTCTTCCTAAAGACCAAGAAGGTGTATATGATGTATCTGCACCTAAAGGTAAATCCAAATCTGGCGTAGACGCAAAAGTATTTAGTTTAGCTGACGAAAGAGATTACTAAGAGGTATAAATGCCACACTCAAATATAGGTAGTGGTGCGTACTCTGAAACCGATAACGTAGAAGCACTATCCGAAGAAAAGGATAAAAGTTTTGACAATATTGGTTACGTCATTGAAAGCCGACTAAAAGAATCAGAACAAGCACGTCTCTATGATGAGAAGAGATGGTTACGTGCATATAGAAACTATAGAGGTATCTATGGTTCTGATATGGCTTTTAGAGATTCAGAGAAATCTAAAGTTTTTGTTAAGATAACAAAGACAAAAGTATTAGCAGCCTACGGACAATTAATTGAAGTATTATTCTCACAGGGTAAATTTCCTATTGGAATTAATCCTACTACTGTTCCTTACGGTATTAAAGAATATGCTCATGTTAAACCAGACAATGCCCCTGAAGAAGAAAATCAGAGGATAAATGATATTTATGGTTTTGCAGGAGATGGTAAAGATTTACCACCTGGTACAACAACCAATGATATTTTAAATGGTTTAGAAGAAAAGTATGGCGATGCTAATATAGGCTCTGGCCCTGCACCTGATTTGCAGAACATGATGCAGATAGAACCTGCAATGGAAACTGCAAAGAACATGGAAAAAATTATCCATGACCAATTAGAAGAAACACATGCAATATCTGTTATGCGACATGTATTGTTTGAAATGTGTTTATTAGGAACAGGTGTTTTAAAAGGCCCTTTCAATTATGAAAAGGCACAGCATCGATGGGTAGCAAGTGAAGAAGGTGAAAAAGAATATGCACCTGATACACGATTAGTACCAAGAGTAGAAGCTGTATCATGTTGGGATTTATATCCTGACCCAGATGCTGTTACTATTGATGATGCTGACTATGTTATTCAACGACATGTGATGAATCGTTCACAAGTTAGAGATTTAACTAATAGACCTTTCTTTAGAAAATCAGCTATTAAAGATTTATTATCTAGTGGCCCTAACTATGAAACACGAAGCTATGAAACAGCTTTGTATGATAGAGAGAACCAAGAAGAGTTTAATAAAAATAGATTTGAAGTTCTAGAATACTGGGGTGTCATGGACAAGAACCTAGTAGAAGAAGCAGGAATTGAATTACCTGATGACATCAAAGATGATTTAGATGAAGTACAAGTTAATGCATGGGTATCGAATGGTTATATTTTACGTTTAGTCCTTAATCCTTTTACACCAGCGAGAGTACCTTTCATGGTTTGTCCTTATGAAATCAATCCCTATCAATTCTTTGGAGTAGGTGTTCCTGAGAATATGGATGATGCACAGACAATTATGAATGGTCATGCAAGAATGGCTATTGATAACTTAGCATTAGCAGGTAACTTAGTCTTTGACGTAGATGAAACAATGTTAGTTCCGGGTCAAGATATGACTGTCTATCCTGGAAAAATATTCAGAAGACAAAGTGGTCAAACAGGTCAAGCTATTCATGGATTACGTTTTCCTAATACTGCACCTGAAAACTTACAGATGTTTGATAAGTTTAGACAACTAGCTGATGAGTCTACAGGTATTCCATCTTATTCACACGGTACAACAGGAGTTATGTCCACAACAAGAACAGCTTCTGGTATGTCAATGTTAATGGGTGCTTCAGCTTTAAATATTAAAACAGTTATTAAGAATATTGATGACTACTTACTCAAACCTTTAGGTGAATCTTTATTCTTTTGGAATATGCAATTCAATCAAAATATTCCTGAGATACAAGGTGACTTAGATGTTAATGCAATGGGTACATCTTCTTTAATGCAGAAAGAAGTACGCTCACAAAGATTAATGACCTTTATGCAAGTTTCATCTAATCAGTTCTTAGCACCATTTATTAAATGGAATAATATTATTAAAGAGATTGCAAAATCTTTAGACATCGACCCTGAGCAAGTGGTTAATGACCCAGAGAAGGCTCAGTTAATGATGAAAATGATGGGAGATATGAATGGAAATCAACAAACTCAAAGCCCTAACCAGCAACAAGGCGGTATGGGAAATACTGGAGGAGTACCTGCAGGAGCATCTGTCACAGACACACAAGGGTCTGGAGGTGGCAACATCGGAGTCGGAACTCCACAGACTCCAGGGGAAAGCGGCTTTACTGCACCAAATACTCAACCTGAGGGAGCAATTGAATAACTAAATGGCATTATCAGATATCTTAAAAAAATATGGTGATACAGTAGGTATTATGAAACCCACATCTGCTACAGAAGGAATAGTTCCTTACAAAACTGTAGCTTCAAGTTATCCAGTCTATAATAGAGATACTGATACAGTAGAAGATAAACAAACATTTAATTATGAGCCTGTAGGTATTATGGCTCAGCCTACATTACCTGAAGGTAAACCTGTTCCTATTCAGCCTCCATTTATGCCTAGCCCAACTCCTCTACCACAACCTGAACAACCTTTTGTTACAGGCCCAACAGGTGTTATATCTTATGGTACAACAGAAGAAGGTACACCAAGATTATTAACAGATTATAGAACAGGCGAGACAACTTATGCACAAACAGGAGAACCTTATACTCCACCACCCATAGAGCCTACAGAACCTGAAACAGATGCGGGTGTAGGTGAAGAAATAATTCCTTGTGACCCAGGTTATGTGTATGACCCTATTACAAGTTCTTGTGTTAAAATAGAATCAGATAGACCTGATGAAGTTAAAGCTACTAATCCTCCAAGAGATATAGGCCCTATTGCTAAAGCAACAACTTCAGTAGCACAGGCTATTAAAAATCTTAGTGATGAAGGTAAATTAGCAGAAACATATGGTAAAGACACTACACTTACAATAGATAATTCTACATTTTTATCAAACTTTGGTATTATTGGAAAACTAGTAGATAATGTTTTAATAAAAAACCCTGCAGATAATAACTTATTTAAAATGGCGGCTGACCCAAGAGCAAAAGGAATTACTGTTACTAAAAATGCAGACGGAACATTAAATGCTAATTTTACACAAGAAGGTAAATATAATTTTGGTCAAATACAAACATCAGAATCTTTAGCAGGTCGCTTAGCCACCACACAAAAAACAAAAAATGGTAATATTATAATGGCTCCAAATAATACACCAATGATTGTAGGACCTATTTCTGTAAATAGTTTTGGTGTAACTACTCCTCCTAAAACAGAATCTAAAAAAGAAATTAAAAGAGGTACTTCCACAGGAGCATTTGAAGGAAGTGGTTTAATGAAATCAGCACCAGGAACTAGAATGAAAGAGGATAAAGATAAAAAAGTTTATACACCTAAACCTACAACAAAAACAGATGCTAAAGATATTGAAAAAGATTTAGATAATTTATTAAAAGATGTCATTACTAAAGAAGATAAAGAAAAAGCAAAAGGTACAACAGGTAGTAATGCTAATAAACAAAGTGGTGGTAAAATAGTTTGTACAATGATGAATGAGTCCTATGGATTTGGTTCATTTAGAAATAAAGTATGGTTAGCACATTCTTCTAAATTATCAAAAGAATATGAAGTAGGTTATCATGCATTATTCTTACCATTAGTTAAGTATGCTAAACAAAAAGGTTTCACTAATATTATTGTTAAAAATGTATTAGAACATATTGCTAGACATAGAACAGTAGATATTAGAAAACAACAATATAATAAAGTTGATGTGTTAGGTAGAACATATAGAACTATATTAGAACCATTATGTTACATTACAGGGAGAATTAAATTATGGAAGAAGAAGTAATGAATCAGCAAGGTATGATGAGTGCAGAGGTTCAACCAACATCTACACCTGATGATACTCAGCAAAGACTCGTAGGATTACTAGGAGATAGAGTAGAAAATAATTTACAAAATCTAAATGATGAAGAAATGCAATTGATTACACAATTAAACATTCCTCAGTTTAGAGATTTTATGTCAAAAGTTTTTGGGCCTGAATTTGGTATTATTATGGAAACAAGAATACCACAGCCACAACCAGTTTCACAACCCAGTGGAAGCCCTGCACCAACGACTGGTGAGGGTATGATGACGCAGCCACCCTCTCAATAGAGGCCCTGCATATAGGGGCGACCTGAATCCAACAGCACCCCAAAGGAGATAAAATGGAAAACGAAAAGAAATCTGACGTTGTAGAAGAACAAGTTTCTGAAGCAACAGAAGAAATCGCAACTCCTACACCATACCAGAATCCTGATAGGAATCTTATGGATAAGGAAGACGAAAAGACAGCTACTGAAGATACCGAAGACAATTCTGACGAGAATACATCTAAGGAGAAACACCCTGTCGGAGTAGAAGATGCTGTTTATAAGAAGCGTTATGATGACTTAAAACGGCATTATGATGAAACCGTATCTAAGCATAAAGACGACCTCATCAAACTTAAAAAAGAAAAAGAAGCGATATCTAAAAAGCCTATCTTTAAAACCCAAGAGGAATTAGAGCAATGGCGTAGAGACTATCCTGATATGTATGATTCTGTTATGCAATTAACTACAGAAGCTACAATGAAAACGAAGCAAGAATTACAAGAAGAAATGTTGGAAGTAAAAAGACAACAATCTCAACTTGCTCGAGAAAAAGCTGAAGTAGAATTAGCAAAGAAACATCCAGATTATCAAGAACTTAGACAAAGTCAAGATTTTCATGACTGGGCTAAGGCACAACCAAAGTATATAAGAGATATGCTTTATGATAATAATGATAATCCACTTGATGCTTCAAGAGCTATTGATTTGTATAAATACGATACAGGTCTTTCTAGCAAGAAAGTGTCTATTGATTCTAAAAAAGAAGCAGCAAAATCTGTTTCTAAAACTAAAGTATCAGAGACACCTACTGATAAAAAGATTTGGAAGTGGGATGAAATACGTAAGATGAAACCTTCTGAATATGATAAGTTTGAAAAGGAAATCGATACTGCTAATAGAGAAGGTAGGATTCAATAACAAAAAAGTCATAACAACTTTAAATAATAAACAATAACAAAAGGAGAAAAACGATGGCATTTACTAAATCAAGTGGATATGCTAACTTACCAAACGGTAACTTTAGCCCAATTATCTACAGCCAAAAAGTCCAAAAGTTTTTCAGAACTGCATCAGTAGTAGAAGCAATTACTAACACTGACTATGCAGGTGAAATTGAAAACTTTGGCGACACTGTAAACATCATCAAAGAACCCACAGTTACTGTTCAGTCTTACACAAGAGGGTCTTCAGTAAATCCACAAAATTTATCTGATGACCAGTTACAGCTTGTAGTAGACCAAGCAAACGCTTTTGCATTTAAAGTTGATGATATTGAGGAAAGACATTCTCACATTAACTTTGAATCAGTTGCAACTTCTTCTGGTGCTTATGCATTGAAAAATGAATATGACAAGAATGTAATCGCAGCTATGTTTGCAGGTCCAAGTGCAAGTTCACCTGACCATGTAATCGGTTCTGATGGTTCTGGAGTAGACGTAGGTTTTGGAACTTCTGAAATTGACCCAGTCGATTTAATTTCAAAACACTCACGCTTATTAAACAAACAGGATGTACCTGAAGAGAACAGATGGTTCTTAGGTTCACCTGAGTTTATGGAGCAACTAGGTCAAACTTCATCAAAACTTATGGATGACACTACTGGAGCAGCCGCACCATTAAGAAATGGTAAAGTATACTCTGGTAAGATTATGAACATGGATGTATATATGACAAATAACTTTGCTGCAAGTTCATCAAGCAACTACTACAAAGTATTATCAGGTCATATGGCATCTACTGCAACAGCTAACCACATTGCAAAAATCGAAGTTATCAGAGACACTGATTCATTCTCTGATGTCGTTAGAGGCTTACATGTGTTTGGAAGAAAAGTGTTACGTGACGTAGCTCTTGTTGCAGAACACGTCTTAATAGACTAATAGTAGGAGGAAATAAAAAATGACAGCTTATAACAGTGATATTACTTCTACTAACATTACAGCGAAAATGGGTTCAGCTATCCCAAGAGTTATCTCTGATGTAGTAGATTTTTCATCTACAACAAACGCATCAGGCGATACTTTTGATGTATTACCTGTTCCTGCTAACTCACTAGTGTTAGCCGCTGGTGTAGATGTATTAACAGCCGATGGTGCAGGTAACTCAGGTACTATCGCAGTTGGTGATAGTGTAGACGCTGACCAATATGCAGCAGCAGCAACCGTTGCAGCAGCAGGTCAAATGACTACTCTTGATGCAAACTATGCTTATGCTTCAGCAGACGCAATCAGACTAACAATTGGTACTGGTGCTATTGATGCTAAAGTAAGAGTATGGGCATGTGTCATGTCTTTAGATGATGGTGGCGTATTAGCCGATACTGATTCTCAGACATCAACATTTGCATAATAATAATGGGGGGTTTTAATGCCCCCCTTTTTTAAAATATGAAATTTTTTATTGTATTAGTTATATTATTAGTGGGAGAAGAAAATCCAAGAGTAATGCAATACAAATATGGTGATTTTTTAGAAATAGAAACTTGCGATAAATTTATTGAAGAACAAACAGATTATTTAAAAGCGAGTATTGAATTACAATTCCCTGTAGAAACAATTCAAGAAAGTGTTGTCATGTGTATGACACAAAAAGAAATAGATAGAATTACTAATTATTTAGAGGAAAAACAATGGCTGGAACAAAAACATATTTAGAATTAGTTAATGATGTACTAAGAGAGCTAAATGAAGTAGAATTAACATCTGCTTCTTTTGCTAATAGTAGAGGAGTACAAACAGCCGTCAAAGGCTTTGTTAATAAATCAGTTAATGATTTGTATAGTGCTGAAGTTCAATGGCCTTGGTTACATACTAATGGAACACAAGTAACTTATTCTGGGCAACAAGAGTATACTTTTCCTACAGCTTTTCGTTTAGCTGACTTTGATAGTTTTAGAATCAAACCAACAGAAAGAGTAAGTAATGGTGAATTTACTTCTAATATTTCAGGATGGACAACTGTTAGTGGTTCACCTGTTTATTCTTCTACAGGAAATGGAAGATTAAGATTAGATACAGCAGAAGTTTCTCAATCTGTTAGTGCTGTTAAAAATAAAACACATCAATTAAGTGTTCGATTAATTGATAGCACAGGTTCAGGCACAGCTTTAACAATTAAAATTGGTACATCTCAAGGTGCATCTGATATTTATTCAGATACTTTAACAGTAACAGATACAGGTAATGGTAAAATATTATCAACAACTTTTACCCCTACTTCTAATACTATTTATGTTGGATTATCAACAGCATCTTCCGATACATTAGAAGTAGACTTTATTAGAGTATCTCAAGAAGAAGTTCCTGTTGCTTTGAATTATATTTCTTATGATGCTTATATTCAAGGCCGATATACAATTGATACAACGAATGACGATTCTCAATATGGTAAACCTTTATTTGTTTATCGAACTCAAGACCATTTAAGTTTTGGATTATCGCCAATTCCTGATGGTGATTTTTATACAGTCGAATATGAATACTTTAAGACTCATACTGATTTATCAGCTTCTACAGATATATTAGATTTACCTAATAGATATGCTGATGTTGTTGTCAATAGAGCAAAGTATTATTTATACAAATTACGAAATGATGTTCCAATGGCAAACATTGCTAATGCTGAATATGAAGCAGGAGTAGAAAGAATACGAGTAGAAATGTTGAATAGACAAGACTATATGAAAGATACTAGAGTTAATTTAAACACTACTTCTCGTACAACTAGTAATACCTCAGTATTAACCTTTACATAAGATGTCAGATTTACAACCTTTTACAACGAGTATTGGTGGTGGATTAGTACAAAACAAAGATGTCTTTTCCATGAATCCTGGAGAGGCTTTAGAGTTAACAAACTTTGAACCTGATATTGAAGGTGGATATAAAAAAATATTAGGTACGACTTTATTCAATGATAATATTGTACCTCAAGTAGCATCATCAAGTGAACGTGTAGTTATGTCTGCCGTATTTAATGATGTTGTTTTAGGAGCAAGAGGTGGTAGTATTCATCGTGCTTCTAGTGGTAGTGGTTCATGGACTTCTTTAATTACAGGATTAGGAACTCCTACACAAAACTATGAGTTTAGAAAATTTAATTTTGATGGTACAGATAAGATTGTTATTTGTTCAGCAACATCAACACCAAGAATAGTAAACTCTAGTTATAGTGTTACTAATGTTAATGCTACAGGTAGTGCTAACTTTAAGTTTGTAGAAATATTTAAGAATCATATTTTCTTTTCAGGCGATTCTAATAATAAACAATCTGTTAAGTTTATGCCACCATTTGGTACAAATGATTTTGATACAGCAAATGGTGCAGGTGAAATACGAGTAGACTCTACAGTTACAGGTCTTAAAGTTTTCCGTGAAAGTTTATTTATTTTTTGTACTGATGAAATATTTAAATTAGTAGGAAACTCTTATGCAGATTTTCAACTACAGCCTGTTACTCGAAAGATTGGATGTCGAGATGGTAGAAGTATTCAAGAATTTGCAGGTGATATTATATTCTTAGGGCCTGATGGATTAAGAACAATCGCAGGTACAGACAGAATTGGTGACGTTGAATTGGGAACTATTTCTAAACAAATACAAGAAGAAATAGATAACATTACGACACATAATATTAATTCACTTGTAATTAGAGATAAATCACAGTATAGAATATTTTATCCTACAAGTGATGCACAAAATGAAAATGCATCTATCGGATTAATTGCTGTTATTAAATCTAATCCTAATACAGGACAATTAGGTTTTGAATATTCTAAAATACAAGGATTAAAAGTTTCAAGCTGTGATTCTGATTTTATTAGTAATAATGAAACTGTTGTATCAGGCGGATATGATGGTTATATTTATCAACAAGAATCAGGAAATGTATTTACAAGAATAACAAGTAGTAATACAATTAATGCATTTTATCGTACACCTGACTTAACAATGGGAGACCCAGGTGTTAGAAAAAGTATGCAACGAGTTATTTGGAACTATGAAAATGAAGGTAATGTAGATGCTAATTTTAAATTACGTTATGATTTTGATAGTTCGAGTATTCCACAACCAGCGGCCTACACCTTATCTACAGGAGCAGGTATTGCTGTTTATGGTCTAGCTGTATCCACATATGGTACAGCAGTTTATGGTTCATCAGGTTCAAACTTAGTAAGACAATCTGTCGAAGGTAGTGGATTTACAGTCGCACTAAGAGTAGAAGAAACATCTACGAATCAACCAATATCATTTAAAGGATATCAATTAGAATTTATACCTGGAGGTAGAAGATAAAATGGGAGCAACGTATACAAGACAAGAATCCAGTAATATTACTGACGGTTCCGTTATTGAGGCGACACACTTTAATAACGAGTTCAATCAGTTAGAAGCAGCTTTTGCTGCATCTACTGGACATAGCCACGATGGTACTACAGCAGAGGGAGCATATGTTCCTCTTATTGCTGATAGTGATGCATTAAATAAAATACTCGTAGACACATCAAACAATAGATTTGGTGTATTCACAGAAGTAGGTGGTGTTGCTACAGAACAGTTCAGATTTCAAGATGGTGCTATTGTTCCCGTCACCGATAATGATATTGATTTAGGTACTGCTTCTTTAGAATTTAAAGATGGTTATTTTGATGGTGTATTATACACAGATAGCCTAGCCTTACCTACAACAACTATTACTGATATACTTGATGAAGACAATATGGCTTCTGACAGTGCAACAGCTTTAGCCACACAACAATCAATCAAAGCCTATGTTGATGCTCAAGTTACTGCTCAAGACTTAGACTTCCAAGCAGATAGTGGTGGTGCTTTAAATATTGACTTAGATTCTGAGACCTTGACATTTACAGGTGGTACGGGTATTGATACAAGTGGTAGTGGTAATGCTGTAACTTTTGCTATTGATTCAACTGTAGCCACTTTAACAGGTACACAAACACTTACTAATAAAACTTTAACAACACCTACCATTGCATCGATTGTTAATACAGGAACTTTAACACTTCCTACTTCAACAGATACATTAGTAGGCAGAGCAACTA
>Ga0255761_10005043_pt1 | contig 11584 bp, 10 predicted proteins | sample 071ome_29_FD_179961 | JGI IMG/M metagenome (GOLD analysis project Ga0255761, IMG submission 179961) | Coastal salt marsh microbial communities from the Groves Creek Marsh, Skidaway Island, Georgia - 071407BT metaG (version 2) | ecosystem: Environmental > Aquatic > Marine > Intertidal zone >... | reverse complement strand
TCTAGAGACCATCTGTCTGCAAGATACGCATCTAATTCTTGCTGTGAGTTTACTTGGGCTGTATTTCCGAATCGATAAACAAATACTGGTTTAAAACAAGGGTCAGGTACCCAAATACCATTTGAATCTACATATCCAACTATACAACTTTTTGAGGGGTCATAATTTCTAAGGTCTAAGGCAGAAGATTGGTTTACAGTTTGTGTATTAGATGAAGTTGTTTCGGTAGTAGATGAGATAGTTTCAATAGCTATATAACTTTCTTCTCCTTTCTCTAAGGCAGACTTAGTTAACGGACCTAAAACACCGTCTGATACCAAACCTGCTTTAGTTTGAAATGATTTAATCGCTCTTTTAGTACCAGGTCCATTGATACCGTCTACTGTATAGGTGTACAAACCTAGGTCTTTTAATACTGTTTGAGCATCATATATTTCTTGAGAATAGTTTTGCTTATTTTCGATTTGTTTATCTAAATCATTAGATTTAGTTGAAATATTTTTTATAATTAAGTCTTTTTTAAGTAATAAATTACAGGTTTGAGATCCAACTAACCCGTCTGCATCAATATTGTTATTTGATTGGAATTTGATTAATGCATTTTTAGATATTGTGCCAAATTGTCCATCAATTTTACCTTCATAGTACCCATAAGATTTCAAAACAACCTGAAGCATTATGTCAGATCTAACTGGATGAAATGTATTAAATTCTGAACAATTATCTATATTGTTAGTAGGAATAAGAGTTAATGAGAATATCAACCCTGTTATTAAATTATTCATGATTTAATACTAGTTATTTATAGTGACTTCACCTTCATTTGGTAAAACATGTACCCACTGAGAGCTTGGTGGTACTTCGATTTCATTTCCATTCATATCCGAGAGTACAAATGGATCAGTGATATCTCCTCTTCTCCATGTACCTTCAATATAAGATCCATTATTAAATACATAAGCAGTTCCAACACCTACTGTAAGAACACTTGGTAATGTAGTTGCAGAATCTTTATATAGAGGTCCCTGGAGAACAACTATTGTTTCAGTTTGAAGAATATCTATATTTCCTTCTTGAGTTATATAGTTATGCGCTACTGCATCCTTGTTGTTTGAATATGAATCAATAATAAATCGTGAATATTTATCATTGTCAAGTTTCCAAATTACGGTTGTATATTCTGAATACTTTACAGTTATTCTATTTGCACCAGTAGTCCAATTGTTCTGATCTAATCCGAAACTATATAAAGGCTGAGGTCCTGGTTGGAGAAAATAAAATCCTCTTTCATCTATTTTTTGTCTAACCAACTCTGTATCAGCGTATAGATTATGTGGTGCATTCCTAGAAGAAATTCTAAACATGGTTGGTGATGATTGTTCTTCTAAAACAGGAACTCCTAATTCTCTAATAGAAGGTATCAAGCCTTCAGTAGCGCCAGACACAACTAAAGTTCCACCATAGGGTCTAATCATTGTTGGATCAGTAGGTCTTGCTGATCTTACTGGACCTAAATATTTTGAAGCATTGTCTAAAAAGAATGCAAGAAAACGAGTCATGCCCCCTTCAACTAATATTTCGTGAACCGCATCAGCTTCCTGTAATCCAGATTGTGGACGTGCATTTATATTATTATCAATCTTAAAGGCAACGACTCTTCTTGGTCTCTTTAGCCAAACCTCTGCTGGTAATTCTTTACCTGTAAATGGTGACATTTTTTCTACATCAAAACGATATGCAATAACTGCTTCGGTAGTTGTTGTCGTTTTATTTGTGTCAGTAGTATCAGATGTAGGAACTTCAGTTGAGGTTGTTGAAGTAGTTTCAGATAATTCTGAATCATCAGATGTCGTAGAGCAAGCAACAAGAATTAACGAAATTAATATTAATAAAACTTTTTTCATATTTTTATATTAGTGTTGAAAAAATTAATTTAATTAAATTTATTTTTGAATTTGTAGCCTGATAATAAGTTAAATTTTTAAATATTCTGTGAGCTTTTTTATTAGTAACAAACCAAGGAGGATCAATTATTGGGGATAATCTAAATTTAGAATATATCACGCCTTTTTGAGGGGATTCAAATAGTAAAGAATTATGAACATAACCCTGACCGCTTTGAATATCATTATCTTTATTGCCTGGAAACCCACCCCAAGGCATTGTAGGTATTACAAAACCAAGAGCAGACCACTCATTAATTGCAACGGTACCGTATTTAAGCTCTTCAACATATTTATCAAGAATCGCTTGATTTGTTTTCTTTTTATGATTTTTAATTAAGACAGTAACTCCTAAGTTACCCCAGAGTTCATTGTTGACATATTCTATAGAATTTAATGCAAAGTCTTCATAACTAGTGAATGGTATTTCTTTAAAATATAACGCAGTGGACCAAACTTCCTTGTTTGCAAATTCTTTTTCTAGATCTAAATCACTTACCAAAAATGGAGTGCTACATGAAAGGTTATTAATTTGGTCATAATTATCTGTTTCTCTTAATTCATTAAGATTTTCTGATGCACCGGGATAATATGAAGTTGTATCTCCTACTTTTTTAAGATAAAAAATAATTTCATCTTTTAATTTTTGGCTATGTTTCCAGTCTTTTGGCAGTACAACTACTTGAGCAGCTATACAGTTAAATCCTGAGTTGTTAAGTTTTGCAGTTACAATTTTTTTGGCTTGATGTTTGATTTCAGAACGTGACCAATTACCAGGATGAACAATGATTGGTGTAACATTTCCTAATTCCGAAGAGATAGGTTTTTTATTAACTTTAGGTAAAGTTTTTAGAGAACGTTCTTTATCATTAAGTGTCCTACCATAAACAATATTTTCATATGTATAACTTGATCCAGTTAAATGTGTTTGTTGAAACCCATCGTGTTGAGTTAAGTATTTTGAGGCCTCCATATCTCCCTCTGTGATGATCATGTACCCTTTAGATATAAATGGTTCAAATACTTGTGTAAAGACTGGAAGTAAATAATCATTAACTGGATTAAGTTTCAAGTAGATAACAGATTTGTATGCGATCATATGAAATAATGCATCAAGAACAGGGATAGAGGAAACGTTACCAGCTCCTAAAACAAGAGTTATTTTAGGTTTGTTGTTTTTAAATCTATTAGCGAATCCTCTATATTCATTTATTTGTTCAAAATTTAAATTTTTTCCAAATCTTACCTCTCCCTCTAAAAAAGGGAATAAAAGCTTTTCAATATTATTTGTTGGAAATGCTTTGTAACTCTTTTTTGAATCATCGTATTTTGATTTATCAAGACCATCTTCATTCATAAGTGTATCTTTGAAATATTGAATGGCATAGATACAAGAAAAGGGACCACCTATCCACTCTTCACCTTCTTTTTCTTTATTTAGAATTCCCTTTTTTTCAGATGCAAGGGTTGCCCAATAATATGAAATAGTCTTTATATTATCAATCGTTTGATCGAGCATAGTTAAAAGTTTTGCTTTATCAAGATTTAAAAATTCAGATGAGTTGACTCTTAATTTACTAATATTTCTATCTATATCAATCTTCGATGGATTCATATATACATATTATTCAGTTATTTCAAGAAGTTCAAAATCTCCCCAATTAACTGTTAAATGTTTTGCAGGAATTAGCTCATTTGGCCTTCCAACAGGTAAATTTTTAGGATATTCTTCAAGCGAAACATCTTCGCCTTGTAGTTCGTCGATAATAGCTTTAAGAGTTTCTGCTAAATCATCTAGAGTATCTACAGTTTGGGTTTCTGTAGGTTCAAACATAAGAGCCTCTTCAATAATTAGAGGAAAGTAAATAGTTGGAGAATGAAAGCCTTTATCTAACAGAGCTTTTCCAACATCATATGCTTTTATCTTATGAGATTTCTTAAGGTCTTTAACTGTTGCTACAAATTCATGCATACATGGTTCGTTATAAGCTAGAGGTATAACTTTAGAAATCACAGAACTTAAATATCTTGCATTAAGAACAGCATATGAGCCTAGTGTATCTAAACCTTCTTTACCTAACAATTTCATATAAACAAGTGCTCGTAAAGCTACTAAGAAATTACCGTGATATCCATGCATACGACCAATGGATAATTTTGGCATATACCATTCATAACTGTTTTCATTCTTTTCTACAATTGGTCCAGGTAAATACTCTTTCAAGAAGGCTTTTACTGCTACTGGACCAGATCCTGGTCCACCACCCCCATGTGGTGTTGCAAAAGTTTTATGAAGGTTTGAATGTACAATATCAAAACCCATATCTCCAGGCCTACATACTCCAACGATTGCATTTAAGTTTGCTCCGTCATAATAAACTAATCCACCATTTTCATGGATAATGTTTGAAATCTCCATTATATTTTCTTCAAACAAGCCACCCGTATTTGGATTCGTTAACATTAAGCCAGCTGTATTTTCATTTACTAATTCTTTTAGATCGTCAATGTTCACCATACCTCTAACATCAGTTGATACCTCAACTACATTAAAACCAGCCATCTTTGCAGAAGCTGGATTAGTACCATGGGCTGAATCTGGAACGATAATGTCTTTTTTGTTAGTTAAATTATTTTCTTCTAAATATTTTTTAATTATTAATAATCCTGTTAACTCACCAGATGCACCTGCTGGCGGTTGAAAGGTAGCGTTATCCATCCCAGTGATTTCAATTAAAAATTTCTCTAGCTCATGTAGTACCTTTAAATTACCTTGTGTGAATGCAGACGGTGTTGAAGGATGAGAATTAGCAAAGGTATTTAATCCTGCAACATAATCAGCAAATCTAGGATTGTACTTCATTGTGCAAGACCCAAGTGGATAAAATCCTACATCAACAGCAAAATTTCTATGAGCAAGTCTTGAATAATGCATTACTAAATCATGCTCTGAAACCTCAGGAAGACTGGGTTTATCATTTCTAATTGCTGAGTTGTTTATTTCAGTTACCGGAACATCCAATTTAGGAAATCTAGAAGCTCTACGACCTGGTTTGGACAACTGATTAATTGTAGGTTCAGGAGCACCTCCTACTAAAGGTAATGAACTAGCGTTACCACCACTATGCACTATTTACCTCCACTAAAGAATCGACGTAACTATCTATTTGAGCCTTTGTTCTTTTCTCAGTTACTGCTACTAAAATTTGATTATCATCGTATTTAATACCTGCTAAAAACCCTTTAGATCCCATTTCTATTATTACCTCTTCTGCAGGTTTATTTGTTTCTACCAAAAATTCTCTTAAAGATGAAGAGAGATTTAAAACATTAAAATTGTTATCAGTTAGTAATTGTTTCATATATGATGCTTTTTGAATAGCTTGATATCCAATTTCATAAAGACCTTCAGGTCCTAACCATGATAAATGTATTGTTGAACCAACAGCATTTAGTGTTTGATTGGTACAAATATTAGAAGATGCTTTTTCGCGCCTAATGTCCTGCTCTCGGGCTCTTAATGTCATAACATAAGTTTTGGTATTTTTCGAGTCTCTAGATTCCCCAATAATTCTTCCTGGAACAAGTCTTGCTAACTCTTTTTTAGTAGCAAACCAACCAACAGTTGGACCACCAAATGATAATGGTGAACCCATTGACTGACCTTCTGCTACTACAATATCAAATCCCATTGATCCAGGGGATTTTAAAATACCAAGCATAGATGGATCTGCATAACAGATTGTAATGACACCTGCAGCTTTTGCGTTTTGGACTATTGATGTTAAATCCTGTGCAGATCCTTCATAGTGAGGTAGTGAAACTACAAATGCTGCATCATTTTCTGAAAAAACATAATCTTCTGGAAATAAGTAATTAACTAAATCTACATAATTAATGTTAAATTTATTTCTATCTAAAAGAGTGTTTACAACTTCCTTAGTGTTTGGATTAAATCCACTAGAGATAACAACATTGTCTCTTTTTGTTTTATTAATAGCTACTGAAATTGCTTCTGCGACTGAAGTTGCACCATCGTAGAGAGATGCGTTTGCAAGTTCCATATCAGTTAAGTCACAAATAAGTGATTGGTATTCAAATAGAACCTGGAGTATTCCTTGTGAAATCTCAGCCTGATAGGGTGTATATGATGTCATAAATTCAGGACGCATTGTTAACGATTTAACTGTTTGTGGTAGATAAACGTCGTAATGTCCTCCCCCAGCAAAACAAATTAGATCCTGAGTATTTTTAGATTCTAAATTTTCAAAATCACTAATGGATTCAAGCTCTGAAAGCGAAGGTGGAACATTTAATCCATCATTTAGTTTTAATGTTTCAGGTATGTGTGTAAATAGGTCATCTAAAGAGCTTATAGATAGCTCTTCAAACATTTTCTTTAAATCAATTTCTGAATGTGGTACAAACATTAGCTTAAAAACCTCTTATTCAACAAATTTCCCTCTATTAAATTACCACGAATATCAAACTCTACTAAATCGTCAGTGGGATTACTTTTGAACAAAACAAAGCCAATAGGATAGCCTAATATAGGTGAAATATTTCCAGAAGTTACGATACCTTCTACCCCATCAGAGGTACAAATTGTTCCAGTACGTGCTATCTGTTTAGCATTTAACTTAAATCTTTTTAGGTATTTGTGTTCCTTAGTCTCTATTTGATGATCAATTACATCTTTTCCTAGATACTCATTTTTATTTGTTACAGTCCATTTAAGTCCTGCTTCAATTGGTGAAATATCATCAGTTAATTCAAACCCATACAAAGGTAAAGATGCTTCTAGTCTTAATGTATCTCTTGAACCTAAACCGCAAGGTTTGACTCCTTTAGTCTCTAATTCAGAAACAAAAGCAAGGGTATCATTAATGTCAAGCATAACCTCAAGACCATCCTCACCGGTATATCCTGTTCTTGCATATACGTATTTACCTTCTTTTGAAGTAGAGAATTTATCGGGTACAGACATAATATTGCTAACAATGTCTATCGCATTCTTACCTTGAACAGCTATTAGATCTGTAGATGCAGTGAGATCTTCATAATTAACTGAATGTATATCTAAATGGGTTTTTATTTTATTGGTATTACTTGCATTGCAAATAAGTATCAGGTCATCTTCAAATTTCCAAAATATAACGTCATCAATGGCAGTCCCATCTTCAGAGGTAAAAATAGAGTACAGTGCTTTTGTATTACTTATATTTTTAAGATCGGAACAAATTAAATAATTTATTTCTTCAATTTGTGAGTAACTTAAACGTAGTCTACCCATGTGCGACACATCAAAATATCCTGCTGATTCTCTTACATAATGATGCTCTTTTAATGTTCCATCATAAGAGAATGGCATAGACCAGCCAGCAAAATCTATTATCTTTGCATTTTTACTTAAATGAAAATCGTAAAGAGAAGTAGTTTTAGATTCCGACATTAAGAAATAAATGACTCATATTGCTGGTACGACATACCAGAATCATCCATTTCTTTAATTTCAGCTTTAACCATCCAGCCTTCACCTACTGGATCATTATTGATTAGTTCTGGTTCAGTTTCTAAATTTACATTTACTTCAGTTATAACACAATTCATTGGTGCATAGGCTTCAGCGACAGTTTTAGTTGCTTCAACTTCTACAATTGCATCACCTTTATTAAACTCTTGACCAACTTCAGGTAATGTAACAAAGACTATATCTCCGAGTTCACCTTGTGCGTAATCGGAAATCCCAACAGTTACATTGTTGCCATCAACTATGTACCATTCATGAGTTTCAAGGTATTTTGTTTCTGACATTGCTCCCCCTTAATTATCTTGGCTTAACAGTAGATAGACCGCCATCAACGTGTATGGTCTGACCTGTTACCCATTTAGCATCTGGGCTTAATAACCACTTTATAACAGGAAGTATATCATCTGTATCTCCAATTTTCGAAATAGGATGCATGTTTTTAGATACTTCCCTTGCAGCATCAGTAGAAAGAATTTTTTCTGACATATTCGAATCCATAATACTTGGAGCAATAACATTAACTCTTAAATTATCTTTTGCATAAGTAGCAGCAGCTGATCTAGCAAAACCTTCAATTCCTGATTTAGCGGCTGAAATTGCTTCATGATTAGATAATCCTTTTGAGCCAGCAACAGATGAGAAAAATATAGCTGAACCATTATTCATTTTCCTTGCAAAGCTAGCTAGCAAATAATATGAAGAAAATAGATTAGTTGTTATGACTTCATTAAATTCTGCAATAGATGTTCCGTGTAAAGGTTTAATTAACATTGAACCAATGCAATTAACCAGTCCTTTTATTTCCTTGTCAGAATCTATGATTTTTGCAAACTCTCTAGGTTCTACTGTATTGTTTAGATCTATTACTTGATAATGTGCTTTTATTCCTGATACTTGTTTCTTTAATTTCGCTTCGTCTCTACCAATTAGAAATAACTCATTGTCTTTAGATAATGCATCAACTATAGCTTTTCCTAATGTTCCAGTGGATCCTGCAATTATGTACATAGTTATATTTTAAGTATTAATGTTTAATTTGATAAATTATTAGTTTTAGAAATATCGCTAAACCAATCTGCAGATTATAGATCTATTTCTTCTTTATAAAACTCATAATGCTTACAAGCCTCGTTACATAGTTCTGCACAAACTTAATTTTACCTATACTCTCAGTGAGTCCAGTAATTGTTATAAATTCCACCTTCAACTTGATATGAAGTAAGTAATGTACCGAAAATAAAAATATCTGGAAATTTCTTATTTGTCATATAAATAAATTGCATAAGTTATATAAATATAAAGGACTTGCAGCAGAAATCTTATGAAGTGTTGTTGATTGCTCCAATAATTTCTACCATATGGAAGGTTGTTTATCCATACATATAAATTTGCACCATATAAAAGAACCAGAAGAACAATCATTGCTAAAGCAGCTTCTTTTCTATATTTTGTAAGAAGTAAAAGCGGAATAATTATTTCAAGTATGCCGGTAAATTGATGTACGACTCTTGGAAACGGAATAAAACTTGGCACCAGAGCATCGTAAAATTGTGGGTTTAAGAAATGATTTAATCCAGCTCCAACAAAGAAGAGAATATATACGTAAATTAATACTTTTGTTATGTCCACTGTTTTGATTTATTAATGGCTTTATTCCACTTATTTAAATAGTGCTCACGTTGTTTACTATCCATATTTGGATTCCAAGTTTTAGATTGTGCAATGAATGAATTCATATTTTCTAGTGGAAGATTATTAATAAAAAGATAGGAAGCAGCTCCTGCACCTAAAGCGGTAATTTCGTTAATTTTTTGTGAAGTGACTTTTTTATTAATAATATCAGATTGGAATTGCATAAGGAGGTTATTAACAACCATTCCGCCATCTACATTTACAGTATCGAATGTTGTTCCAATATCTTTCTCCATTGATTCAAGTAGTTCATTTGATTGATAAGCAACTGACTCTAAAACCGCTCTTGCGATATGTGATTTATTCGAAAATCTAGATAATCCCAGTAATACACCCCTAGCTGTCTCATCCCAATGTGGAGAAAACAACCCTGAAAAAGCTGGTACAAAATATACATCACCATTATCTTTTACACTCATAGCAAGTGACTCAATATCTTCACTGTTTTCTATAATATTTAAATTGTCTCTAAGCCATTGAACTGCTGCTCCTGCAATTGAAACAGAACCTTCTAAAGCATATTGAGGATCTTCACCTTCTTTTTGATATGCTACAGTACTAAGTAAGCCATTATTAGAATATACAATCTCATTTCCTGTATTTGTTAATGCAAAGCAACCTGTTCCATAGGTATTTTTAACATCACCTGAATTTATACAGTTTTGGCCAAATAGTGCTGCTTGTTGATCACCTAGTACAGAAGTCAATGGTACATTTTTTAATAAATCCGAATTAGTTCCAAAATTATAAAATGATGGTTTTATATCTGGCAGTGAATTTTCTGGAATATCTAGTGTAGTTAATATTCCTTTCATCCAGTTCAAAGTTTCCAAATCCATTAACAAAGTTCTGCTTGCATTTGTTACATCTGTTACGTGTTCTCCTGTAAGCTTAAAAAGCAACCAACTATCGATTGTTCCGAAGCATAGATCATTTTCTTCACGTGCTTGTTTCACTTTGTCAACATTTCTCAATAACCATAATATTTTGGATAATGAAAAATATGTAGCAATTGGTAATCCTGTCTTAGTAAATGATTCCTCTAATTCAGTTATTTCTTTAAGTTCATCACAAATATTTTGTGTTCTAGTATCTTGCCAGACTAATGCATTATGTAACGGCTCTGCTGTTGATTTTCTCCAAGCTAATGTAGTTTCTCTTTGATTTGTAATACCAATGCTATCTAACTGGTCAATTGAAAATTCTATATCTACTTTATTAATACAATTAAGTACAGTTTCCCATATTTCATTAGGATCATGCTCTACAGAGACCTCATCAGGAAGGTACTGTGTAAACTCTTGTTGGTGTTGCTTAATTATTGAGCCATTTTCATCAAAAACTATAAATCTTGAACTTGTTGTTCCCTGATCTATAGCTCCAAAATATTTCATAGCATTCATTTTAAATTTTTAAAATTAGATATGCCCAATAAAAGATTTTTATATTCCGTTTTGAGAACCAAAAGGACCAATGATAGTTCCCATGATAAACCCATAGGTGAATCCATAAAAGAAACCAATTTTAAGATATTTTATAGTCTCGTTTCTAAATCGAAGCTTACCATCATCTTCGAAACGAAATTTATATCTATATTTGTCAGAGAAGGTATGTCGCACGACTGGATAAAGATAAAAAACAAATCCAATCCCAATACCTGATAAGATTCCTTCAATAAGTCGTGATAAGGCTTCTTCCAACATTCTTTCAATTTAGTGACGTTCTTAAATTATCGAGATACAATAAGGTGACTTATTATGGACTATCTATACGACGATACAACTGTTTATCTAGTTTTGTTTGTTGTTGCCTTTTTTGCTTCTTTAATTGATTCCATTGCAGGAGGTGGAGGGTTGTTAACGACTCCATCAATGCTTCTTGTTGGTATGCCACCCTTAAATGTTTTAGCAACTAATAAATTTCAATCATGCTTTGGTACGTTTACATCAACTTTTAATTATTACAAAAATGGTTTGCTGGTAGAAAAGAAAAAAGTTTTATATTTTACATTAGCATTCACTGGGTCTTCTATAGGTACTTTGCTAGTGAGCAGAATTTCAAATGAAACTCTAGAATCTGTTATACCAATCTTATTGATTAGCGCTGCAATATTCTTTATTACAAACAAAGGTCCTACAGGAGTAAAACAAAATGAAAAATTACTTATCATTTTCAATTTAGTTGTTTTTGCTATTGGTTTTTATGATGGATTTTTTGGACCAGGAACAGGTTCCTTTTTTGTTTTATCTTTCATCATTATTAAAGGAGCAAATATTATGGAAGCAACAGCAATAACAAAACTTTTAAATTTTGCATCTAATTTTGCGGCATTTATTATTTTTGCATTTCAAGGTTATGTACTTTGGTATCTTGGATTAATTATGGCAGTTGCTCAAATAGCTGGTGCCTATACGGGGTC
>Ga0255761_10005038_pt1 | contig 11590 bp, 10 predicted proteins | sample 071ome_29_FD_179961 | JGI IMG/M metagenome (GOLD analysis project Ga0255761, IMG submission 179961) | Coastal salt marsh microbial communities from the Groves Creek Marsh, Skidaway Island, Georgia - 071407BT metaG (version 2) | ecosystem: Environmental > Aquatic > Marine > Intertidal zone >... | reverse complement strand
CGGCTTGTTCAGCACGCTTGGCACTGCGTTCGCTTCGTTCCTCGGGCCACCAAAGTACGGTGTGAGACTTCGAAGTGAGCTGGGCGCCGATCGACGCGCCCATAGCGCCTGGATGCAGGAGACCGATACGGCTCATTCAGATAACCCGTAGGCGTCCACTACATTGGCACCCAACAGATTGGTTTTTGTCACTTCGGGCTTGCCCTGAAGGCACGTATCCAAAATATCTATGGCCTCATCAAAGGTGAATTGGGCAGTCAAAGCGGGCCATGCTGACCCCCACACTAGGCGTTCAGTCAATTCGGAGTCGAGCAGATGAGCCACGAACGTCACGGCTTTGCTGGCATCGAGCATGGCATCTTCGGGGTCATCCCATGACGATTCGGCTGTGTCAGTCGACGTCAGATTGGGGAGCCCGTCGAGCTTGATCCAAAGGTTGGGGTGCTGGTTTGTCCATGCACGGATGAAGGCTATGTCCAGCCATCCGTTATCTCCATCTTTTGTCAGCTTGGGTACTAGAACGATGCGCTGACGGGGCGCGTTTGCAAACCATTCAGTGCATGACTCGGGTAATGCTTGATCGACGGCAATCTCGAGCGTGATATCAAGCGAATTGAGTGTGGCAATGAGTTTTTGCCTGTATTGACCATCATTGGCTAGCGCTGAAAGCGAGGTCCTTACGGCTTTGAGTTTCGGGAATCGGGTAACCCACTCTGGGACGAAAGTCAGAGAGTCGCTGGTAACCAGGGCGACCACGGCAATCACCTCGGTACATTCCTCCATCCAAGTCAGCCACTCCGGAGTCGAAGGATTGCGCTCAGCGTGTTGGATCGCGATCACGCCGGTCAGGCCATGCTCCATCAAGACGAATCCCAGGTGTTGGGGCAGATAATCTTGATGCAGAATCAGAGGTTCGTCTGCCGGTGAGGGGGCATCCTTTTTCCAGAAAGAAACAGCAGTATCGATTCGCATGATGCTTGTTCGGTGGGCGGTAAATTTGACCGACTATTATGCCTCAGTGTCGTGATGAACTGCAGAATAAGAGTAGGGCAAAAAGGAGTTTCTACTCGCTCGAGGAACGAGGCCTGACTCGCAGAGTGCGACACGCTCTGATCTCTTCAAAATCATTGTGTTTCTAGGTTCTGTTGCGCGAGATTTTGAGTGGAGGACGGGTGACGGTTTCGAAGCGAAGAAGGACTTTGTATCAAACCGAGCCAAATAGCGGCACGATCAACCGGTCGATATTGATGTCGAAGGATAAGTTGTTTGCTCCTGCGCCCGAAGAAACGCGGCTGCTATGCGTTGAATACTTGGCTGTTGGCGGCTTCCTTCATTTGGCGATACAAGGCTGAGTCTCGTTTCAACCGAAGCCGCTGTGGTTAAATCTCTAGTTGATAAACAACTGAAGAATCATCAACGTGTCGGATCGATTGCAATATTGGATAGGCGCGGGGATATCCCTTGGGATGGTCCTGCTTTATTTGGCGTTTAGCTCACCTCGGTCAGATCCGGGCGAAGAACGTGAGTCAAGCGTTGTAGCGCCGGTAGAGACCGATTCGCGACCGGATGTGGGGGCCGAAGCCTTCTCCCTCGAAACGACCCCTTTTGATGATCAATCCACTATCGACACCAAGCCAAAAAGCGATCCTGATTCTGGGCAGCAAAGCGTGTCGTTAGGGAAACCAGACGATTCGATGTCAGCGCCAGTGCTAGCTGAGAAGCTGGGCGAAAGCGGGATCGGAGCGGTCGAGAAAAAGACTGCCGAGGTTCCCCCTAATCTCCCAGAAACGTCCGGTGATTAATCTACGATCCAGCTGTCCCTAACAGGTAAAACCTGTCTGGCGCTATGTGCCACTGGGGGATGGGATGGTTAGCTTTGAATCATCCGCTCGGTCGTTAGTAATCGGGCGGCCACGAGGCAAAGAAGGGCGCTCGCAACAAAGCCAGAGATAAGCGCCACGCCAAGGCTTAGAAACGAGTACCCCGAGCCGGCTAGCACATCCATCATCAACACACTTTGCGCGAAGATGGGAATGCCTGCCATCCATGGTTCGGTGACGAAAGGCATGAACTGGCGAATGATGACTGGGACCATCGGCAAGATGACTAAAATGCCGATATAAGACTGCGCGTCTTTGAAACTCTTAGCGAATAGCCCTAGAAGGATTTGCAGGCTAGCCGCGATATAGGGAACGGGTAGGCTGACCATCAAGAGCGCGAGGGCCTGCTTTGTACTAATTTCGAACGATAACCCTATTTCTTCTATCGGGAGTGCGAACATCGCGACCACGCACAAGACAAGGGTCGCTAGCATTCCCAGGAGTGCAAAAGTGCCTGACGCGAACCACTTGCCAAAGATAATGTCGATGGGCCGAATTGGATTGATGAGCAGCGGCTCCAAGCTTTTTCGTTCCCGCTCACCTGCGGTGCCGTCAATGGCGATGCCAAGGCCGGCGACAAAGGCCGCCATCAGTACGTAAATGGGAATGAAATTGAGTACGTTCGCCGTCCTCTTCTGGTCGGACGCGACATCAATGGAGATCGGTCGCGCGCCAATGGTGACCTTAGGGGATACCCCTCTTGCGATGAGGCGCAGACTAATGAGCTCTTGGTTGTATTGATTTAAAACTCGCCGCAGTTGCCCAACCTGGGCTGCTACATCATTCCGTGAGGAGTCAGACACAATTAGCAAATCAGGTGGTCGGTATGACGTCATGGTGTCTTGAAAGTCCTCGGGAATCATTAGCGCGAAATCTAACGTTTGGTTTGCGACTTGGGATTTAACGTCGTCTAGTGTTTGAGGGTCGAGCGTTTGGGAGTCGCGATCATCAACTTCGATACCTGCCTCAGTGAGGTAAGCAATAAGCCCAGGTGCTGCGTCAGCGCCATAGATAGGGACACTGACCGTCTCGTCTACCTGGCTCATTTCTATGACAGCGTTCAGAAGAAAATAAATGAAAAGTGGTGCACTCAAGGGGAAGAAAAACGCAGAAAGCAGCGCCCTTTTATCTCTCACGCCATCGCGAAATTCTTTTTTAGCAACGATGCTCATAATGCTCATATCGATGCCTCAAGCAGATTGAGAAACGCGTCTTCTAGCTGATCATTGCCGCCCTGGGATCGGATTTCATCTGGCGTGCCACTCGCGATGACCTTGCCTTGATTGATAATGACGATGTCATCGCACAGTCGACTGACCTCGTGCATTAGATGACTAGAGAACAAGACCGTAAGGCCCTCGTCACGCAGTCGGTTGATCATCTCACGAACTTTTCTCGTGCTGGCAACATCGAGCCCGTTAGTGGGTTCATCCAAAACGACATTTCGGGGCGAATGAATGAGTGCGCGCCCTAGACACACTTTCATACGCTCGCCTTGGGAGAACCCTTCGACTTTGCGATCAGCGATACCGGACATGTCGAGTTGATCGATCAAAGATTGCGCGCGCGCCTCACGGCTTGCTTGATCAAGCCCATGGAGCTCGCCAAAATACAGGAGGTGCTCTCGAGCAGTCAGTCTTGCATAGAGACCGTGCCCGTCGGGGAGCACTCCGAGCTGAGACTTGGCTGGCAACGGGTCTGAATGGACATCCGTACCATTGATCCTAATGGCACCCGCATCGGGCTTCAGAAGGCCATAAATCATTCGTAGTGTCGTTGACTTGCCTGCGCCATTCGGGCCGAGCAGGCCCGTCACGCGCCCGTCTTGCGCTGTAAAGCTCACATCGGATACCGCCTCGATCTCGCCGAAGGATTTCTTAAGGCCGTTTGCCTCAATCATAAGCACCTCCAAAGGCGCCCGAGGGCGACAAGAAGAAAGGGGCGATTTGAATATCGTCCGTGCAGTCAAGGTCTAAATCCCGACTAACTGGATCTTCAATAAAGGACTCAATGACCTCAGGGATGCAGCCCAGTCCTGATACGCCGTGAGCCCCGCCTGGAATAATCACATGATGGGAGTGCGAAAGGTTCGGTTCGATTTCGATCGCGTACCGAGGTGGGGTGATGGGGTCGAACTGACCGGAAAGGAGTAGCGCAGGTACGTCGCTCGTAACTGGCTCAAAAAGACGCTCGGGTGCGGGTTCACTGGGCCAAAACTCACAGATGGGTGCCATGCTATCAACGAGTGGATTGCGCTTTGCAAACTCATTCATCGGGGGAAGTCGCCTCATATCCTCGGCGCAGAGCACCGATGCCATCATCCCCAAAGACAAATCTCGAATCGATTCCTGCGCCAGCATGGACGCAACCGTAATGAGTGAATCGAATTGACCTTGGCTGCCGCGTTCGATTGCGAGAGGAAATAGTCGGATGAGTTCGCGGCTATAGAGCCCTGCTCTCAGGATATTGCTGAGCATGTCTGGCCACGTCACAAATTCAACGGTCTCGCCCGTCAGGGGGTCGACCACGCTGATCGGTCCATCGGCCGCTTCAAGCTGTTGCCGTGCGATTTCTAGGGTTGCCCTTAGATCCGGGAAGCGCGCACTGCAGGCGGTGCTCTTATCGCAAGCAGTGAAGACATGATCGAGCGCCGCTCTTGCGTCTTCAACCACTCGAGCGGGAATCACCATGCTGTGTGGAGCCACCGCATCTAGGAGAACGGAGCGAACACGGTCCTCGTGCTCACGAAGAAATGCGAGCGCCATGCGCGTGCCGTACGACACACCAAACAGGTTGGCCTTCGCCACGCCGAGATGATCGAGCACTGCGGCGAGATCGCGAACGGCCGCCGCAGTGGTGAAGTGGGAGGGCGAGTAAGGCAGCTTTTCGAGACAGGCTTGCAGCCCCTCTTGTTGCGCTTCAATCGCTGCTTCTTGGGTCATCCACCATTCAAAATCTTTGGCAAATAACGGCTCGAGATCATCTGCACAAGCGAGCGAAGCCGAGCCACCAGTTCCGCGTTGGTCGAGAAAAATGAAGGCTCTGTCTGAACGCAGCGCTCGGTGTGATCGTAACCAGAATGGAGCGGCTTGGATGGCGGATTGTCCTGGCCCACCCGCCAGAAACACCATAGGGTCAGCTGCTGGATTTCTCGACGTTGCAGGCAACGTGATGAGTCTTAAGTCGATCGTCGCGGCATCGGAGGCATTGTGATCGAGCGGCACGGTGATGAGTTCACAGACTGCGTCCTCATCAATCCGCTTCAAAGCTTCCGCGTCTTTGTCTTCACAGGATGCGTAGGCGAATACTCCACGCAAGGAGGCGAGGAAAAAGCCGATGATCAAAAGGCTGATTTTCAGGCGTTGTTGTGCGCGAGCGACAGCGATCATGAGGTGTGATGAGAGGTTTCTATGAGGGGGCACCTTAGCCTATTTACTTCTGGTTGTTCCAGTTAAATGGCAGTGTGACCACCACTTTTGACGATAAGGCACTAAAAGACGACGAGTGAGTGGCTCCTCTTGGGAAATGTGCCCTCGTATCTGCTATCAGTGTTGGATTGTCTATGGGGCCGCTTTTTATGAGCTCTCGCTTGAGGGTAACCATAGGTCGACGGTAGTTCCCTCGCCAGGCGAAGAATCGACGCTGATGTGTCCCTCAGATTGGACGATGAAGCCGTAAACCATGCTAAGGCCTAATCCGCGACGCTGATCTCTGCCCTTGGTGGTGAAAAAGGGCTCGAAGATTTTGCCTCGGTGCACATCGCTGATACCAGTCCCGGTGTCTTTGACCTGGATATGACCATAAGTGCCGGGCACAATCACTGAATTGATCGTGGGGTGAGGTTCGTCGATGATCGCTTCGGTCAGTGTTACCGAAATGTCTCCGCCATGGTCCATGGCCTCGACGGCATTCTCGACGAGATGAATCAGTGAACTTGACAACAGCTGTCGGTCGACGTCAAAGGTTGATTCGAGGGGGCTCAGCGTCATTTCGAAGGTGACGGGAGGCTGAACTCGCCCGTTCAAAAGCGGTTCAAGATCGACCAGTGTTTGCCGCAAATCGGTTTTTTCCCGTTGCAGCACCTTGCGGCCAGAAAAGATGAGGAGTTGGTCGACAGATTCGGCAGCAGAGGCCACAGCCGATTCAACTTTTTCGATAGAGGGCAGTCCCTTATCCATGGATGGATCGGGAAGACGCAACCCGTCTTTTAGGATCTCAAGGTGCCCCGCCATTACCATTAGCTTGTTGTTTAGGTCGTGCGCGATCGCGCCAGCCATCTCAGCGACAGCTTTGAAGCGTTCTGAGGCGCTCGCCCTTGCGAGTAATGCCTCTCTTTCGCCCACGTCTCGGGCAAACAGCACCACGATGCCCTGGTCGTTCAAGACGATGTAACGCACGGATACCTCGAATGTCTTGTGTAGTCCCGAGGGAGTGGTTACTTCTGTTAAGATCTTAGTGACACCCTTTTGCTTGGCCTCAGATAACACTCTGGAATAGTTCTCTCTGTTGCCGGTATTGGCGAGATCCCAAAGTTTCTGTTTTAGCAGGACCTCCTCTGGAATCTCGAGGGCTTCGCACGCGGCGGCATTCACAAAAATGGGGTCACCAGACTCTGCATCAAAGACCCAAAATGGGTCTGGTGCTCCACGTAATGCCTCAAACAACGTTTGATTCTCAATGGATCGCTCATACTCTTGCAGAAACGCTTGGTTCAGCGCAGCAACGAGTCGACCAATCTCGTCCTGATTATCTTGCTCGTAAGGAATGTTGATGGGCGATGTGGCCGGTGCGGCTAGTACTTTCAAGATATTTTGGATAGGCCGAGCGAACAAAAAGTAAAAAATCAGGGAAACGATCAAAACCACTGTCATTGCACGGAAAAAACCTGTTCGCGCGTTGCGCCATTGGTTCGTCGCGAAATTTGCAAACGCTTCATGGGCATCGAATATTGCGTTGACGGTGTATTCGCTTTCTTGATTGCTCAGTGTTTGTCCATACGAGAAGGGAGTAGCGCGAGGAGTCAACAGATCAATAATGGGGCGACTGGAGAGAGTCATGGGTCGCTCAAAGGATGCAAGTAGCTTGCCGTTTCGCTCCAATGTCAGTCTAGTAATGGGCCTGTTTTCAACAGATTGTTCAACGAGCCGTTGAAAGGCGTCAGCCGCATCGGATCGCTCTCCGACTAGGGTGGCCGCTTGTGAGATGCGCTTCAATTCAGCCATCGAGGCCGATTCAAACGATCGATTCTCGAGCTCAAAGGTCTGAAGAAAGGCAATGATAGATAGCGTGGTGCCGGCGACGATCGACAATACAACGCTTAACCCAATGGCTTTCCCGAGCAAAGAAGAAAATCGAAAACCCAACTGCAACGTCCCTCACAAAAATAGTTAGCCGCGTTCCGCTGACCGCGGCTCGCGAATGCTTAAGTTAGCTTAAATTGGCTGAAGCTTGAGGCTGTCAGAAACACCTTCCTGGCGCATCGTTAAGTCTAAATTCAAGGGCAAATCTAAGCGCTAATCTGCTCACTAGTTTAAACGCATAGCGCCTGCAGGTTCGCTGCTTCTTCTCGAACGGCTTCTGGTGAGCCTAGCAATTGGCGATTAAAACCGACCCGTTTAAACCAATAGTGCAGCCCAACTAAATCGGTAAACCCCATGCCGCCGTGAACCTCGGTACTGGTTTTTGCGACGAACTGGCCGACTTCTGCAAGGTGCGCCTTGGCGTGGCATGCCGTCAGACCAGCCTCATCCGGCGCGTCATCGAAAGCGTGGCCAGCAAACCAAACAAACGCTCGACAAGGTTCGAGCTGTGAAGCCATCTCGGCACACATGTGTTTAACGGCCTGAAACGAGCCAATGGCCCGGTTGAATTGCTTGCGGTCGAGCGAATAACTCACCGCTTGATCAAGCATGCACTGAGACGCGCCCAAGGTGTCGGCGGCTTGAATGGCCCTTCCTGCATACAGCGCTGAATCGAGGACTGAGGCGTCATCCGAGATCAGAGAAGCTGCCGACTGATCAAACGTCAGCTCACAAATCGTTCGTGTGCAGTCGATGGTCGTTAGCGCCCGACGAGCGAGCGCGTCAGCTTCAACGTAGTAAACGTGTTTGTCTTTAGTAGCGACCAAGTACCCGTCAGCATCAGCGTCGAGCGCAAAAAGAGATGACCCGCTTAAGGTCGTCCCATTTGCTTCGATGTTCGTGTCCGATCTAGTGCCCGTCGCTGCCGCAAATGCGACACCTACTCGGCTGGTGCCTGCAGCAATTCCAGGTAGCAGCTCGCTCGCTCCGGCATCCGTTAAGTACCTTGCGGCCATGATCGCACTGCTAAGGTAGGGGCCTGGGCAAATAGCGTAGCCCAATGCTTCGGCGACGACCACTGCATCTAGCATACCGAGACCGACGCCTCCTTGCGCTTCAGGGATGAGTAGGCCTGCAATGCCTAAGTCAATGAGACCTTGCCATACAGCGGAATCCGTTTGCTCCTTGGCAGCGATACCGCGCACGAGATCCAGCGGTGCCTCGGTTGCCAGGAATTTTTTTACGCTGTCTTGAAGCAGTATCTGATCCTGCGAAAGTCCGAATTCCATTTAAGCCTCCGATGCTGCAAATTTGGGCTCTTTAGGCATGCCCAATCCGCGCTCGCTAATGATGTTTTTCTGAATTTGGGAAGTGCCCCCACCGATAATGAGACCAAGGTAGTACATGTATTGGTATTGCCATGATCCATTACCCTTCAGATACGGGTTGTCGCCGTAACTGATCCCGATCTCGCCCATGACGTCGATTCCAAGACACTCGATCTCGTGGCGCAGTTCGGTTCCCAGCAGCTTCACAATCATGCCGGCTAACCGTACGTCTTGATTCTTGTTGATGTTCGCCGACAGCAGACGCATATCGTTGTACTGCATGGCGAGCACTCGGCCTTGAAGCTTCATGAGTCGGTCCCGGAACACAGGGTTGTCAATGACACGCTCACCATTGATCGTCTCTTCGCGCATCAGTTTGATCACACCGTTCAGTCTAGACATGGCGGCATCTGGCGGCGCAAGCGAGCCACGCTCATGACCAAGGATCGCGTTTGCAACCTGCCAGCCCTGACCGCGCTGTCCGACGATTTGGTGCTTGGGAACGCGCACATCCGTGAAAAACACCTCGTTGAAGTTTGCGGTACCGGTCATGTCGACAAGGGGCCTAACCTCAATCCCCGGTGTGTCCATTCTGAAAAGTAAAAAGGAGATACCCTGATGTTTTGGCGCTTCCGGTTCGGTTCGGACCAGACAGAAAATCCAATCGGCAAGATGGGCCGTGCTTGTCCAAATCTTTTGGCCGTTGATGACCCACTCGTCCCCATCGAGTTCGGCTTTAGTCGTGAGACTGGCAAGGTCACTGCCGGCACCAGGCTCTGAATAACCCTGACACCAAATCATGTCCGCCTCGATAGTGGGCTTGATAAAGGTCTGCTTTTGCTCTTCGGTGCCCATTTCTAATAGGACGGGAGTCAGCATACTAATGCCCTGGCCGCTAAAGCCGGTGTTGACTTGGGCATTGCTAAATTCTTCAGCAATGATTCGCGACTTCAGGATGTCGGGTGTCGCGCCATAGCCGCCGTATTCTTTAGGTATCGTTCGCGAGTGGTAGCCATGCTCTATGAGAAGTTTTTGCCATTCTTTAGTGGTGTCGCTACGCGGTCCAGAACCGGCTTTGGGTTGCCGATCGGCGTATTGATCCAAAAAGCCTTTCACCTCTGATCGGAAGGTTTCGTATTCTTGGCCGTAGGAAAGATCCATAGTGGCTCCGTATTTTTTGGGGGAACTATTTCATTGCAAGGAGGCTACCATAGGCGCTTTCGCGGTCAAACCAGGCCGACGCGCGAGCTGAACTCTCACTGTTGATGGGACCAATCGGTGGAAGCAACTGGCTAAGGCAGCGCCTCCCAGAGCAGTGGACTGGCCAGTAGTTCGAGCGCGAGGTGGGTCTCCGTTGGCTGGCTTGGAGCGCTGATGGTGAGCGCGACATCCAGTTCGCCGGAAATCGCTAGACACTCCTTGCCACTTAAGGTTGCGACCAAGAGGTCGCCGGGAACGCTACTTGGCGGCGCAATCCCTCTTTCCTTAAGCAACGCTTGGCAGTCGTTCCACCACAGCAAGCGAAAGTGAGGCGATGAAGATTGAGCAGGCTCGCGCATTGCCATGAGATAGCTGCCATCGAACAGGGCTGCGTCCAGCATGGCGATCCCCAATTGATGAATGGCGTCCATCGACGCGGATAAGCGCCACCGGCTGGTTTGCGCGTCCCAATTGATCTGACAATGCTCAGGCTCAATACCAAGTGGATCGCGCAGCCAGGAGGCCAGTATTTCATCGATGGGTTGAGCCGTTTGGGTCTCTAGGATTTCGACAAGTTTCTCAAGTATGACGGGTTCGTATGTGTGCGAGTGCCCGATGTTGCCTGCAAGGGCAAGGTCACTATCCATGCCAGTCGTCATGTCGAGTAAGGTCTCAACTGATAGCTTCGCCTCGTCCCATTTGCTGAGTTTCGTCCACTCGGGTTGAACAATGTGATTGACCGCGTCCCAGCGCTCAACGAAAAGGTGTTTTTCGCCCGCCGCAAAAAGCATTCCGATGAGCCCAGGCAGTAGGTCATCCCGATCACTCACCCTGGCAGTATCCGCGAACACAAAAGAGCGCTCTGACCGCTGATCGACGCGCAGCGCATCGACTTGAGCCGCTTCGGCGATACGGTGGATGGCGAGTTGGTCCATGTTAGCGCTCTTTGGTTTATTGGCAGTTTAACCAAGTGAGCACTGAAATAGCGGATGTCGCTGGCCAAGAAATGAACTCATCAATCTGTATGCCTGGCTGACTCCCACATAAGACGATGCTTCGATGTCCGAGGACGTTTTGTGAGGCGTTGTGATGAGCGCGTGCTCCATCACGGCGTCGTGTATCGATCGTGATGATCGGTTGGGGCGCTTCGCCGGGCTCCAGCTTTTCTCTTGCCAACGAGTGGCAGGGTCGCGGAATTTTTCTTGATACGCCTGATCAGTGTTCGCGCACATGTCATGTATTGATGGCTATCGTGCCGAGAAAAGTGCTGGAGAAGAACGCTTTCGTTCAAAAGATAAGAGGGTAGGCAGAACGTAGCGCGGGATTTAGTATGTCAAAGGTCGTCGATGCGTTAAGAGGGGTTCGCATGTTTCGAGAACAGGACAATACGTTACAGCTGCGATTGCAGTTTGCGGATTTTGTTGCCGCATTCGACTTCATGACCGAGGTTGCCGCGTTGGCAGAAGCACACCAGCATCATCCTGAGTGGCGAAATGTTTATAACCTTGTAGAGATTACGCTGACCACCCACGATGCGGGTAATGAGGTTACCGATAAAGATCATGCGCTCGCTCAAGCGATTCTGCAGCTGCCCAGTATCAAAGCTGCGGAGGTGTTAGCTCTTGATGCCTGATCCAAGAAGTAACGGCTTTGATGCGACGCCGCCAGAAACGCTGCGTCGCCTGTCAGAATCACAGCAAGCGCAATATTTCAGTGAAGGATACTTTCTTTTTAAGAACGCGCTGTCTGTGGCTGAGGTCGAAGCGATGCGCGAGGCAGGGGATGTGCTGGAAGCCGAGCGTGAGGCGGAATTACGTCGCGAGCATGACGGACACTTTTTGATCAACAGAGCGGACGAGATTACGTTTACGAACCATGTTGT
>Ga0255761_10005035_pt1 | contig 11597 bp, 5 predicted proteins | sample 071ome_29_FD_179961 | JGI IMG/M metagenome (GOLD analysis project Ga0255761, IMG submission 179961) | Coastal salt marsh microbial communities from the Groves Creek Marsh, Skidaway Island, Georgia - 071407BT metaG (version 2) | ecosystem: Environmental > Aquatic > Marine > Intertidal zone > Salt... | reverse complement strand
TCCGCCAGGGTTACCATTTGATGAATTTCCTGGACGCGGACCTCCGTTGCCGACTGTAACTGTATAACTTTGTCCAGGTGTTACAGGAAAACTTGGTGCTTCAACCATGCCGCCGGCTCCGCCGCCACCTCCATGATAACTGTTTCCTGCACCACTACCTCCACCTGCAATTACAAGTGCTTGAACAGAAGTAACACCTGCTGGTGCTGTCCATGATGTTGTTCCTGTAGAAGTAAACGATTGCACAACCGGTGCATTAACTTGAATTGAAAATGCTCTATCTATATAGTCTGCTTCGTCGTCTGTTGCTCTTACTGTAAAGTTTGATACTGTGTTTGAACCAACTGCATTAGCAGTTCCTGAAATAAGTCCTGAAGTACTCATTGATAACCCTGCAGGCAAACTTCCACTTACTATTGTAAATGTAATAGCACCGCCGTCAGCATCATTTGCTTGTAACTGACCGCTGTTTGTTAAATTACTAGCCGCTCTACCTGCATCTGATAATGTACCTAAACTGCCTGCGGCTGTTGTCCATACTGGAAAAGCATTTGTATTACCAGCCGGTTCTAAAATTGCCGAAAGACCTGACGGGTTTACAACTTTAATAGTAAACGATGCGCCTGCAACATAGTTTACTGCGGCCGCATTAGATTGAAATGTAAGTGTACCTGAATTTACAAAAGTTGTTGATACACTTCTATCAACATTATTAACCGCCGCACCCTGAATAACAATGCTCGATCCTGATTTAAAATTTGATCCTGTAACAGTTATTACACTGTCTGTTGCATCGTACAATGTTCCACTAATACTACTAACAGTAGGAGGAGCGTCGATGCCTGCCCAACCTGTTGAATTGTATTGTTCTAAAAATCCTAAGTCTGTATTGTAACGAAGTTGTCCAAGTTCGGTTCCACTACGTTGTGCAGTTGATCCGTTTGGTACAATTATACTATCAGTTCCTGTAAATCGTGTATTATTATTTTTAAAATCTCTGATATTACTCATTTTACAACTCCTGTGTTACCCAGCCATATGTTGAACCACTGTATACTAACCCTATTCCCATAAAGTTTACATCTACAGTCATATCTGAGGCATCATTCATTATTTTTTCTCCGTTACGTGCAATAGTTATCGGATTAGTTTGAGATGTTCCACTCACATCAACAATCCTTACATTATCTCCAACACTAGGTGTTGCTGGTAATGTTATAGTAATGCTACCGCCACTAACATCAGCAAAGATTCGATCGTTATTAACTGCGGTATAAGATACTACTTTAGTAGTCCATGGATTACCTCCACCTAAGCCACTCCATTGGCTGTTTGAATAACCTTCAAATGTACCTAAATCTGTGTTGTATCTAATATATCCGTCTGTTGGTGACCCAGGTCTTTCTGCTGTTGATCCTTGGGGTATCATCAAGTATTCTTTACCAATTTGTGCTATAGTGTTTCCTGCAATATCAAAATCAATCGTATCAGTTGATGCGCCGTTACCTGCAACAGTTACTTTAGACTGTGTAGGACTTGCGCCTGCAATAATAGCACTTGCTCCTGCTACCTTGCCATCTACATAAGTTTTTACTGCTTTTTCAGTAGGCACAGCACTGTCGCTGTTGTCAGCAAACGTACCATCGGTTGAAAATTCATTAATTGTAGCGCCTTGTTTACCAGCAGTAATACTACCCAACTGTAGTTCATTAAGACCTGCTAAATCAAATTCCTCAGAACTTAATGTAGCACGACCAGTTGCCTGTTCAACTTTAAAATAATCGCCAACTCGGAAGTTACCATCTTGGTCAGTGGTTACGTAGAACACACGACCACCGTTTTCACTTAGTGTTTCTCTGTTTTGATCTGGTTGTTGTTGATAATCTGTAGCAATAATAACCGGATAGTTTGTATCAGCAAATCCACCTGTACCTATGTCTAGGAAGTCATGTCCACTCATACGTACCTGACTAAATGCTTCACGGAATGTAATGTGTGTTAAATCATTTGGTGTTTTGTTACTTGGAATCGCTGGATCAATACCAATAGTAGCAGTACCATAACCTGTTTTTGCAGGTAAATCGTTTAAATCACCACTATTAAATAAATCAACTAGAATTTGAACATTATTTTCTGCTAGTGTAACTGCGCCGGCTTCTGTAGCAGTTAATCCTGTAACCTGTGTTTCTCCGTTACCACTTGATTTAGAAATTGGATTTTGATTTAAGATATCGTCGATAATAGTTTTTACATATGCCCATGTTGCTTCGTTTTGTTGTGCTTCAGTATTAAGTGAATATAATCCACTTGCATTTTCAAAATAACTTATGGCGGCATCTACGGTTTCACCATTTGAGTTGTAATCTAAATCTGTTAATAGTGCATCAACAATTAATCCAACGTCTCTTTTACAAGTTGCACTGTCGTAACTAAATCCACTCCAAATGCCCGCACCACCAGCAATCTGTGCATTTATCCAAGCAATTACTTCTTCCTGCAAGAATGTTTTGTTTGCAGTTAAAATTGCTTGTGCGTTTGGGTTATTTCCTGTTGTATAACTTGGATCTAAATAATTTGCAACACTAATAACAAAATATGTTTCACTATCACCTTTAATTTGTAAAACCGAACCATCTTTTGGTATACGATTTAAACTGTCAATACTAAATGATGTACCTCTACCAATACCAGCAAAACCTGCTCTTGTTGCTACAATGGTTCTTGATTGACTTGGTGTTTGTTGAAGTGTTAGTGAAGTATCTGTTGTTCCTAAAAATAATGAACCAATTGAAACTTCTTCAATATTTTTTGTAATTACTGTATTAGTTGCATCTACGATTGGACGCAATGCAAAAGCATAACTTCCGCTAGTAACCGTACCAAGGCCGCCTGATCTATCACGTTGCACACTAACAATAACACTATTTCCTTGTTCAATACCTGCACATACAACGTTTACACCGTCGAGCATTACACCATTAAGTGCGATATTATTTGTGCCATTATCAAATTTTGCTGTCCAGTCTTGTGAACCTGTTGAAGTGTATCTTGCAATAATACCTGTATTGTTATTATTAGTTCCTTCGTTTAAATATCCAGCAACATAAATGTCATTACCAAAAGGCAATACGTCTTTCCATTCTCCGTTTTCGGATCCGTCTGTTGACTGTGTTTGCCAACTTACATCGCCGTCTACAGTTAATCTTGCCATTAATGGGGTTTTCGTTACAGCACCTGCTGGATCGTAATAACCAACAGCCATCAAATAAATGCCATCTCCATTACCACTATCTAATCTTATTTGATTAAATCTAACATCACCATAGATATATGATGCAACATAATCTCCTGAAGAATTAATTCTTGTAATTACTGATTGATTTGCTGTGCTATCATAACTTGATACATATAAATTATCCTCTGCGGTTGCATCGCCTGCAAGTGCATATGTGTCTGTAGAAGTTGTTGGAGTAACTGCAAAAGTACAACTAGAAGCAACAAGAGTATTTGCGGCTGAACTATCATTATACTCAAGTGTTCTTGACCAACTTTCAACTCCTGCAGGATTTAATTTAATTACACTAGAACCTGTTGTTGAATGGGTACCAACAGCATATAGGTTATTATCATCGGTTGTAACATCCACTATTTCGGTTGTGTCGCCGATGGTTTTCTGCCACTGTATTTCACCTGCTTTTGAAATACTTAAAATAAATCCTTTGTTAGTACCACCATCATATAATACCCCGCCGCAATAAATTCTATCACTTAGTTCAACAGCACTATGAATGGCTCCAAATGTACTTTCATATGTGTATATCCAATCTAAACTACCTGCTGAATTAAATTTTGCAATAAACGGATAACTTGCTGTGTTGTCCCAACTTGATGTTACATCAGTGCCTGTTGGATCTGTGTGTCCAACAAAAAATCTATTACCAACACTATCTCTATAACTTGTAAACACATGAACATTGGTTCCTAATTGTTGTACACTGTTTATCGTTGCAGTATTAAGTCTTAACTTACCAGTTAATGGTGTTTCTGACTGTGAAAATCCACGTGCAACTGCGCCGTATTCTCCGTATGAATTGTTACCAACAATAGCACGTATTTTTGCACCGCTTTCTGCAAGATAACCAATATCACAATAGTAAGTGAAACAGGAAACAATTTCTGTACGACCATCGTTTAATGCATGAATACCAATACCATCTGAATTGATCTGTGTCCAGTCATTGGCAACCATTGATTTATAACCACCGTTGTGTAGAGAACCATCAATTTTAAACCCTGTTCCTCCAGGAGTGAAACTAGTACAGTTTTGCACATATGGCGATTGTGACGTAATCCATACGCTTGTGTCATCTGGACCATTACCTGGGTCAAGTGATACAATAACACTACCTGTGCTAAAATTACGGAACACAAAATTACGCAATCTTGCACCGTTATTCATTAAAAATAAATTAGAGTTTGCATTTGGAGTTGATCCGTCATCTGATATACCAACACCAAAGCCGTTGTCGTCTGTTGTGTTTGGACTCAATGTTACAGCACCTAATCCGTTTCCTTCTAATACTACACTACGTCCTACTCGAATTGGACACTGTTCATTGTACTGTCCTGCTTGTACATTGATTCTACATTGACCTAAACTAAATGTCTGTTCACAGGCATGCTTTAATGTACGCCAAGAAGTAGTTGGTGTTCTACCATCGTTTGTGTCGTCACCTTGTGGCGAAACATAATAATCGTTTTGTGGTGTTAGATGACCCCAACTTGGTTCACCATTTTTAACTGTTAAAAACGAACCGCTTGGTCCAACTGGTAATCTAGTTGCTCCAGTAGCATCTCTATAAATGATATCACCTTGTGTTGTCATTACAGCATTTGAATCACCTTGTGCTAATAAATTCCAAAATGCAGGTGCACCGGTTGGAGTGTTGCCAATATTATCTTCAGCAACACTGATGTAAGAACTTTGTGCATATTCAACTACATCGCCTTTTTGATAGGTAACTCCTATATCCCAACTACCATTCCATTTGAAACCTTCAGTAAATGTTTCCCAATATTGTGAGTTTGGCGGAGCAGTACTTGTTGAGCCATCATTATCAACTCCTTCAATACAAACATAAACATATCCGCCGTATCTTACTAGATCACCTGGATAATATTCAGCACTACTATTCCAAACACCAATCCAACGCAATCCGTCTACAAATAATTCAAAGTCTGCATTAACATCAGGTGCATTACCTATGGTCTTAAAAATACAACGATACACTTTGCCGCCGTGTTTTACTAAATCGCCAGGAAAATATTCATAAGTGCTATTCCATGCACCGTTCCATTTTAAACCATCTAGAATTTTTTCCCAATTTACACTGTCTGTTACATCAATACCTAAAGGAGTTTTTCCTTCTTTTACAACATATCTGTTACCACCTTGCTCCACAACTTCGCCAGGTTTATATTGAGTTACATTGCTATAGCCTCCAAGCCATGTGTATCCTTTTACATAAACGTCCCAATAAGCAGTGTTAGTTGGAGTCTCTAAATTTGCATTTTGTTTTGCAACATATAGGTAACCGCCATAAGAAACAATATCACCTTTTTGATAATTGTTACTATTACTCCAATCACCTTCCCATTGTTGGCCATCTACTAGTTTTTGCCAGTATCCTGTTGCTGTGAATGGATTTTGATTTGTTGATTCTTGTAGTGCAATGTATACATTACCACCATATGATACCGTTTGTCCTGTTTTGTAAAGTGTTCCTGAATTCCATACTCCTGCATTTTCTAAACCAGCAACCATTACTTCCCATTTGGCAGAATCAGGAGCAAATGTTGCTTGTGATGTATGTGCTGTTATACAAACATAAGCATTTGGGCCGTATTTTACTACGTCATCTTTTTCGTATGCGAATGTACCTTGCCAGTCGCCTGCCCAATAAAACTTAAGATTTCCTAAAATGATATCTGCCATTATCTATATTCCTCATTAAGATCGTATCTTGCTACAAACTTTCCTCTTTCATTAAAGAAATACTGCATACTGCCTGGTCCAATATGATATTGTTCATATAATTCGTTACCGTTTGCGTCTTGTGTACGTATGTTTGTAAATTCTCTGTCAATTACTTCTTTTGTGTAGACAAGTTGCCCTTTAGAATTAACATTAAATCCGTGTAAAGCACCGGCTCCACCGCCGCCTCCACCGTCAGCAATTAATCTAGCGTTACTTGGCATTCCTTATCTCCGTGTTGCTTGTATTTACCATTTAACTGCTTATACTTAAACCACCGCTGAATTGATAAGGATATGCACTTACAAACGGTGTTTGAAGGTATTTGTTAGGACCTCCTTGTAGTGCATAATAGTTCACATAGTCTGTTGCGGGAGTACCGGTTGTGGGATCGTATAATCTGCCTTCAACCGCTTGATCTGCGAGCCAAGCCTGAACATCTGCTTGTGTATAGTGTGGTCTTGCTTGTAATAGTGTAGCAACAACACCCGCTACGTTAGGACTTGCCATTGAAGTTCCTTGTAATTTTCTAATTTTGTAGTTGGAATCATCTGGATGATTTGCCATATTTGAACTTAGTGTAGCACCAGTTGGGATTGCACTTTGTACAGCATAACCAGGTGCGTAAATGTCAACCCTTGGACCAGTACAAGAAAAGTTGGTTTGGCGTTCTTGACCACTGGTATATTGATAATCAATAGCACCAACATTAACCACATTTGAAGTTGTGCTAGGTGTACCACCTCTATGATAGTATCTATTGCCAAAAAGTGTTGACACAAAATAATTGTTGTAATCAAGACCTGTTGTTACGTCCTGTTTGTGATAGTCGTTTCCTGCCGCGGCAACCAAAATAATACCTGCGTTAATACAATCTTCAATATCTGAATCAACTGAAGTTACCCTAACACTAAAAGTGTATGCAGTTCCTGCGTTGTTTAGGTTGCCTGCACTGATCATGCCGTATTGATTTTGTATTGTGGTACCACTCCAGCCAGATCCTCTCCAGTTACCACCATTGATATTTGTGTATTCGCCATAGTAACCCCAACTCATGTTTACTACAGTTGGTCTTCCTGTACCTTTAAGGTTGTGCCAACCTCTAATCATGTTGAAACTTGCACTTACACCATAGGCATCTGTATCAAAAATCTTAATAGCATAAATGTCCGAGTTGTTTGCCCAGCCATAATATTTTCCTGCTGTTGTTCCTGCACAGTGGGTACCATGACCATATTGATCTGTATAATGGTTTGCACCTTGTGTGTAACTTCCGCTTAGTCCACTTGCTACAGGCCAATCAATTTGTTTTAATCTGCTTGCACTTCCATCACGTGTATTCCACTCAGGATGTCCCACTTGAATACCACTGTCTTGAATAACACAGTCAACACCAGTACCATCAAGATTATATGCGTGTGCATAATTTAAAGTTGTTCCTGCATTATATCTGCTGGTTCTTGATGTGCATTCTGCAAATGCCCAAGGATAATGTGCATTATTAGCAGTGTTATCTCTTTGATGACTGCGTGTTGGTTCAATCAAAGAAGGTAAAGGAATAATTCCGTTTTCTGCTTTTGTACCCCAACGCACATCTCTTACCCTAGGGTCGTTTTTTAATGTTTCTGCTTCTGCTTGTGTAAGCACAAAGTCAAAATTTGAAATTGAATCTGGTTTTTCGTTGTATACTTCTACACTTCGTGCCGGAATAGCATCACTACCAAATGTGGTTGTCATGTTATCCATAAATTCTTCTGCGTTTACACCCTTGTGTAATGTTACTACCGCTTTTCTTTCTTCTGCACTCATGTTATCTCCTATACAATATTAATTGTTCCTACCATTCCGCTATGGAATTGACATTGGTAATATAATGTTGCTGGTGCGTTCATAGGCACTTCAAAAACCACAATAGTTGTTGACGTTCCGCTTACTCCGCTTGTGTATTGATTTCCTGTTCCTGTACCTGGTGTTGTTTTAATCAATAATGGATGTGCACCTGCCATATTTGTAACATCAAATCTATAAGTGTGTCCTCTGTACAAGTATAATGTTGGGTCATTTGCTGTTGTTGGAAAACCAGGACCGTCAAAAGTATAATCACTGTTACCGTTATTTCCTATTGACCATTGTATTACCGGTCCTGCTGTTGGTACCCAAGTTCCTGATATGTTAACCAACATATCTCCATCGCTAACACCAACTGTATTAACATCACTTAGTCCGTTTAAGTTTGTGGCGCCACCGCTTGCTGTTGATGTAAATTGCACAACACCTGTACCAGCATTGGTATTAATAATCATGTTTGTGCCAGCATCAAATGTTACAGTTGATGTTGAACTTCCTGCAACTATATCAGACTGTCCACCTGTACCTGTAACAGCAATAGTTTCAAAAGCATTTTGGTTTGCTTCACCTGTTGCTGTAATTGTAATATTTCCTTCAGCATCACTGCTTGTTGTTGCCGCACCGCTACCTATAATTTTAATAGTTTCGCCGCTGTTGACCTGTCTTTGTGTTGAATCATCCGCCGCAATATTAAAATGTTTAAACGTTCCGTCAATTTGTTCATCGACGTATTGTTTGTTTGCTACGTCAGGTCCTAATACTGGATTTCTTGCGTTGGTTACTGCTCCACCGGAAAAGTTAATTTCGCCTGCGGCTCTAAAAATAATATCGTTACCAGATTCAAATGTAGGTGTTCCTGCACTTGTGCTTCTTAGCAAATCAGCATTAACTGTGGTTGCTGTGATTGCACCTGAAGATGTAATTGCTCCACTGTTAATGGTTCCTGTTGTTAAATTTCCAACAGTACCTGTAACATCTAGGTTTGCAACAGTTAATGTTGCTGTTCCGTTGTCCCATGTTAGGTCTGAACTGGTTTCAACAATGGTAGTTCCTGTTGTTGCATAATAAGCAAGTCTATCTGCTGTACCTGAAGTTACCGTACCAGAACCGCCTGAACCAGCACTTGAATTAATTGTAATTGTATCTGTTCCGGCATCTGTTGTAATTGTGATATTAGATCCTGCAACGATTGTTAATGTATCACTTGAACTATCAGCAACAACATTGCTTTGTCCTGCAACTGCAATGGTACCAAAGTTATTTGGAATAACGCCGCCGGTGTTGGTAATTGTTAATGTGTCACCAACAATGGCTGTTGAAATGCCTGTGCCTCCAACAATGGCTAAACTGTCTGTTGTTGAATTTGCTGTTGTGCTACCACTATCTGCTGTTACTGTTGCCCATAAGTTTTGATCAACGTTTGGTGAATCGTTTACAATGGTAAGTGCATCACCTGTAATGCTTGTTGAAATACCTGCACCACCTGCGATTGTAAATTGATCTGTTGTTGTGTTTGCTGTTGTACTACCACTATCGCCTAAAAATGTTAACCATTGATTTGGTGCTGTTGCACTCGAAGTAATAGCAACTTCATCATTGAGAGCGTTTGTTGTAATTGTAATACCTGCACCAGCAACAAGTGTTAGTGTATCAAATGCACTATCGGCAACAACTGCACTTTGCCCTGCTACGGCAATACTCGAAAATGAACTTCTTGTGTTTTGTATTTCAATTGTATCTGCTGTTGGATTTAATCCAATACCTGTTCCTGCAACAAGAGTTTTAAACTGTAAATCAACACCCGACTTTTGTAAAAATATTCCACTGCCTGCACCAACGTTACTGGCTGTGTTTGCTTCGCCGCTACCGACAACACTTATCCAAGTAAAATCTCCATTGCCATCTACACTTAGTATTTGTCCTGCACTACCAACAGTAGAATCTGATGTTGCAATTCTATCAGGTGTAAGTTGATATGTGCCAATTTTTTCATTAGTAATTAATTCATTGCCAATTTGATTTAACTGTATTGTTCCTGATAGGTCAAAGAAACTGCTTGCGCCGCCACCTGCACCACCGCTTGGCGGATTAATAAATGTTAAGTTACCTGCACCGTCTGTGGCAAGAACCTGTCCTGGTTGTCCATCACTTACGTTTAATTCTCTAACACTGACTGTATTTTCGTTTATTTGTGCATTGCTTGCCGTACCAGATAAATCTCCGCCAACTGCGGGATCCTGTGTTGGAATTGTTGTAAAACTAATTACACCAGCACCATTTGTTGTTAGTACCTGTCCTACTGTGCCATCCGATAATGCAAGTTCTGTAACGCCAATTGAATTTGCTGTTACGCTTGCACTGGTTACAGCAACAAAACCTCTTACTGTAATTTCTGCATCTAGCAGTGGAGGATTTTGTGTGCTATCGGTTTCTGTAAATGAAATTACATTGCTACCTTCAACACGATAGTCAACATTATAGGTTAGTTGAATACCATTAACGGTAACAACCAAATAGTCCACATTACCAATTGCTTGTGATGTTGTAAATTCGTATGTTGTTCCGTCGCCTGTAAAGTATTCCACAAACGTACCTGGAAAAGGACCAATTGTTCCCCAAGCACCACCAGTATAACCTTCAAAAACACTTAGATCCGAATTGTAGCGAACTTCACCTGTGCGTGGTACTCCTGCTCTTTGTGCAGTTGTTCCCACGGGTAAAACAATGCCCGCTGAACCATCAAACTTCAGTGCTGGGTTAATTTGTCCTTGTGAAACTCTAGTTTTTGCCATGCGATTGTTCCTTGTTACGTATATTTAGCGTGTATTCACATATTGACTTTGCTTGGCAAATAGCGTATAATTACATATATGTTTACAAACGCAACACCATTATTTCCGCAGGGCGTAGTTGGCACATATCACCATGAAAATTATGTGCTAGATCCTAGCCTTATATCGCATTTTGAAACCACCAAAGCGGGTGAAGGAATTCAAAGCACACAGTTAAAAAAAGAAGCATTTGAAAACATACTAGACGAAGAAGTATTAATACCAATTCGTGATTTTATTGTGGAAAGTTTAAGGCACTACCTACAAGAAGTTGCCGCAATGCCATATGAAGAATTTTGGTTTACTTCAAGTTGGTTAAATTTTACTACAACAGATGGACATCAAAACTATCATAATCATACTAACTCTATTATTAGTGGAGTTTACTATGTTTATTCAGACGAAAAAGACCCGGGTTTAACATTTAGAAAAGAACATCGCAGTCACAAGCCGTATATTACACTATACACAAATACAGCAAATATGATACATGCGGACCATGCAGAAGTTCCTACTAAAACAGGAGATTTAATTATATTTCCCAGTCATATGATACACGGCTATGGAGCAAGCCAATCTCCTAATACCCGTATTAGTTTGGCTTGGAATATACTGCTCAATCAACCAGAACATCTTGCTCCGCAGGGTTGGTATCATATTAAGTTTGCAAAGTAATGACTGATTTTGTAATTGAACAAATATTATCACCGCAAGAATGTACTGATATAATAGCACTAGGTAAGCATAACGGAGTTAAAAAAGAAGATAATATTGTTAATAGCAACGATATAGGTGTTGATAAAAGTATACGTTCAACTGAAATATATTTTTTAAATGATGTATCACTATATCAAAAAATAATGCCACACGTTGTAAGACTTAAC
>Ga0255761_10005029_pt1 | contig 11604 bp, 15 predicted proteins | sample 071ome_29_FD_179961 | JGI IMG/M metagenome (GOLD analysis project Ga0255761, IMG submission 179961) | Coastal salt marsh microbial communities from the Groves Creek Marsh, Skidaway Island, Georgia - 071407BT metaG (version 2) | ecosystem: Environmental > Aquatic > Marine > Intertidal zone >... | reverse complement strand
TGCTGTTGACGCATAGGGTCTTGAGCAAGGTAATCTTGAAAGCCCTGCATATTGCCTGAATAACCCATGGCACGTGCAATCTTCTCCATGCCACTAGGTTTAAATGCTTTGAACATTGCCATACCTTATTCCCTACTCAATACTTTGTCTAGCTTATCTTCAACACGATGCAATGCATCCATGACCTGCCTCATATCATCACGCAATTCAAACTTGGTTGCATAGTCTTCACGTGTCTTGTTCAGTAATATTTCAAGACGCTTGACTTCTTTAGCCATAGTAGTAACCCAAAAGCCACCACCTGCTATGACCAAGCCTAACAGTACATCAACGAGTTCAGCCATTTCCATTGCAAAACCCCTTATGCGTATGGGCTTGCGCCAAGCAGGTCAGCATTCCATGCAGCCTTGAGGCTTGCAATATCTGTTGCGGCATCAATAGCAGCAGCGGCAGGTGCGTCACGAAGACTGGTTTTCTTTGCAACTGATGCGGCTTTAGCCGAAGCATCATCCGCTTCCATTGCTTTCATGTACACAACATCTTCTGCTTCAAGCAGAGGTTTACGAACCTCACGTACCTTATCACGGAAGATTTCTTTTGCCGCTGTCATGTCTTCGCTGATTACAGAACCAGACAGTGACCATGCGCCACGAAAGTGACGGTCAGAAGGCATGGTAACATTTGCGGCATCTGCTTGATTACCATCCTTGTCTACGATATAAACTTCAGGCATCTCTAAACTCCTTTATGCTGCCATGTCTACGGCGACTTCTTCACTTATCTTCCACGCATTTCGCCATTCGCGTGTAGCTGGTAGCTGTTCTTTACGACAGATAACCATCTTGGGCTTGTTGCCCGTGTTCCAGTTGCGCCACACATCTTGTGGTACATCTTTCATAATTAAATACTCAATGGCTTCTTCTTCAGTCATTGCTGGCATTGGTTCTGTTGTGTGCAACAGGTAGCCACGAGTGTGCTTCTTAAAGTCAGGCTGGGCTTCATCTTTTGCCAGTTCGTGATACACCCACACAGGTGGTAGGATACCGCCCTGTAATGCACACGCCATCCAGTTAGGGTCAGGCACAAGTATCTTGGCGCACTCGTCCACGCTGTCTTCGTAGACAACACGGTAGTCTGATTGCACACCTTCAAGGTTTTGCTTTGCCCAGCCTAGCCTATCCCAGAGATGTGTGCCTTTAAACTCAGGTGTCTGCATTAGGCGAGGTCTCCGTGAATTACTTGCAGACAAATTTCCTGCTCTCGTGTCCCCGGACTTGCGTCTGTATTGTGATAGCGCATCCGAAACGCACTTGTTGTCATGCCGTTTCTGCCATCTGAAGCGTTAGTAAAACTTCCTGCACTTGGATGTCCCAAGCTACCAACACCCGCTGATTCCTGATGAGAACACATAGTTGCGGCATACACACTGTTACCCATACTGCTAGAAAAATTCTGACTATATTGTCCTGTGCCGTGGTCTGTCACGCTAGATACATTAAGCGAATCTGCGATAGTGTTAACGTTGGTGGCAACGTAGTTCATCCAAGACTTCGCACTACCATTGACCACATACTCCGTACCCACGCTTCCCGCTGTGGAGTGTTGGAGGTCATCTGCTACTATTGTTCCAGCCATTATGGTTTCTCCGGCCATACTACATCATCAAGTGATGTGTATGTGTTAGTTATGTCACGCAATGCTTGGCGATATGCAGTCTGCTCTGCGGTCATTGTTAAATCAGACGATGCCCACCAGTCGGTTTCAGCAAGCAGTTCATTACGTTTGCTTCTGAGGTTTTTCATTGGTTCAGCGGCGGCTAGTTCATCACGCTTTTGTTTCACCTGTTGCCAAGTGACTCCGAAATCATTGGGGTCAGATGATAAAATAGCTGTACCGTTTTCTGTTGTTCCGACAATCTTTTTGAATGAACTGTTGAATTGCTGTTCAGTAGTTGGAGTTCCTTCACAAACCCAATCGGTTATATTCAAGCTGTGTAAGGCTGAAGCTACATATGACATAACGATTACCTAACCTCCAAAGCTGTGATGGTAGAAATGCCTTGAGCAAACGCACCACTATTTTGTTGGTCGTCTGACATATTGTAGGCCCAATTTCCTACTGCTCTGGATGTACCTTGTATTTTGTAAGTAATGGCACTCGTTGTTGATGGGCTGTCTAAATAGGTAAAGCCACCGCTACCCATATCATCGTCCATATAGGTTCCGACTGGAACCAATGCAAAAGAAACCTCTGAACGACTATTTGATGAACTACCAACCCCAACCGGAGTTCCATTTCGCAATAGTCTAAACCAAATTGCATAGGGGTTGCTTGGGCCTTGCCCTGCACAAACAGATGCAGTTACCAATATTTTGCTTGATGTGCTGGATGGGGTTATGGACACCGACAAACCGCTTAAATCTACCCAAGAATTTGCGGCGTTGCTCATTGCGACTGAGGTTGTGCTGGATGTGCTAACAGCCTGTGCGATAAAATTATCATCACCTTTAATCTGTACCATCTATTTGCCCTCCATCAGACCAGCGATGTTTGTTACTTTTAATGTACTCATGCTAAATCTCCGTGAACCACACTAAACATCCTTTCGGTATCATAGACCGTTGCATCACCAGCGTTGTAGGTGCCGTAGATTGTTTTTGTTACATACGCTGAAGTCGTCAAAGTCGTGTAGGGGTAAGGATGCCACCCGCCGTGACCTCGTGCCGTTGTATCCGAATAGTTTTGAGAGACGCCTGTAAAAATGTAGGCGTTGTCAGACATAGACGAGGACATATTCACCTGATATGTGCCAGTGCCAATATCCGAAATACTGCTTACGTTCAGGGATGCTCGGCTGGAAATTGTCGATGTGCCTTTTAGATTTATCCAATTTTTCGCCGCACTTTGCTGTGTCAGCGTGACTGGACCGCCGCTTGTGTTCTGAATTTCATCTACTTTTAGTGTCATCTCCTACTCCTTATACAATGGACAGATTGCCATTAACGGTCAAAGTGACACCAGTAGCAATAGTCAATGGTCCTGCACACAGGGCGTTGTTACCTGATGCGATTGTTACGTTGGTGTTCAATGTGTCTTCGTGGACACGGAAGATGTCGCCCTTACCATTTGTTGTGTCACCTGTCGCACCATTCTCACCCAAGAAATAGCCAGCACCGCCCTGAACAGATGCTGTAGATGCACTAGTAATCTGACCCTGTGCGTTGACTGTCAGAATTGGAATGGCTGTAGCACTACCGTAAGTGCTTGCTGATACACCAGTATTGGCAATGTTGATTGTTCTTGTAGCGTTTAACGTACCACCACCACTCAAACCAGTTCCTGCCGTTACGCCTGTGTTAATTGTAAACGTCAAGTCATATGGGTCAGCATCTGAACCTGTAGAAGTGTCTGTCCAGTTAATGTCAACACCGCCACCTTCAACAAACTTAACTTCTTTATCGTTTGTAATTACTACTTCTGTTCCATCACCATCTTCAAGAATCCAACGGTCCATCGTTGCGCCAGTAGAGATTGCCGTAACGTGACCAAGACCATCAACAGTAATTGTGTCAATCTTTGTTCCATCATCAGTAGAACCATACACACCCGAAAGAGTAGACGTGTCAGCGTGGTTAATTGTAACTGTACCGCTAGTACCGCCACCAGTAATTGATGTACCAGCAGTAACACCATCGATATCACCAGTGCCACCAGTAGCAATAGCAGTTACACGCCCGTATGCGTCAAGTGTGATTGTATCTATTTTAGTGTTATTAGAAGTAGAACCATATGTTCCAGCACCAGCACCACCAGTAGCCATGTTAATTGTTACAGTGCCACTAGTGCCGCCACCTGTAAGGTTTGTGCCAGCAGTAACGCCAGTGATGTCCCCTACATTAGATGTCCACCCAGCATCGTTATTCATGCCAGACAAGGCAATATTAGCCTTTGTCAACTTGTGTTGAGAACCGTCTGCACTATCAACTACAACAAAATAATCACCGTCAGTGTTAGCAGTGGATGTCGGAAGTTCATTTAAGTCAAGGTTAAGTGTGTGTGCAACACCTTCACCAGATGTAGCACCAGTAGAATCAATACCAGTTCCACCTGTAATAGTGCCTACATAGTTTCCTGTTGTATCCGTACCAAGAGCAACAGAGTTTGCCGTTACACCACTAGCTGTGGTAGCAGTTGTAGCATTACCTGAAAGTGATGCTGTAATAGTACCTGCAGAAAAATTGCCACTTGCATCACGGGCAACAATTGTGCTTGCCGTGTTTGCAGAGGTGGCATTAGATGTGACTGTAAATGTTGCGCCTTCAGCACTAGCTGAACCAGATAAACCTACACCGCTTACTGCACCAGTAGCGACATAGTTGCCTGATGTTTTTGTTCCAAGTGTCACAGCGTCATTGGCAATTTTACCAGTTGTTACCGCTAAATTAGCAATACCGCCTGTGCCAATTTGCGGACCTTCACCTGTTGTGCCATCGTGACTGTGACCTGTTGTTGCGTTAAACGCCGCCTGAATTGCATCAAACTCGCCATCAAGGTCAGAGGCGTTGATTACGTTCCCGTCTGCGATATTGTTGGCGGTATCATTACGAGTGTAACCTGTACCCATACTTATCTCCTAGCATTAGTAGTATACTGCAACGTAGCAGCGTCAATGGTAAATACAGCGTCAGTATTAGTACCCGTTGTTTCAAATAAGATAGACACTGTAAAACCTGAACCTATTGTTTGTACTTCATAGATTGCTTTTTGTTTAACCCCAAACAACGATGTACCATAAATACCAGAACCGTATGTAATAGATGCGGCTGCATCACTTGACAATACTGAATCTGGCTGTATACTTCCGGGCTGGTCAAAATCAAACTTGAGAGAATACTCAAGGTCAAAGTCACCATTTACATCCAAATACGTAGTTCCTTTGTATATTGTCTTCCGCACATTGGGGTCACCTAGCGGAACAAATGGCGTGGCAAAAGTTGCAGGAATGTCTGTTCCATCAAATGAGTTACCTTGCTCCATCTGATAAACATATCCATCTGCATTACCAAAATAGATACGTTCTGCAAAACCGTCATATTCACTGTATGTTACATAGGCATTGATACCACGAAAGTCGTTAAATGCAATACCTTCTTGTAATTGTGTAGCACCAATTCCTTTTGCCGCATCGTTTGTATAACTTGTGTTATATCCAAACAGCCGATACTGACTTTTCTCACGAATTACTGTACTACTAAAACCGCCCGGACTACTTGTAATCAAGTCAAGTATCTCAACCTGAATGGTCTTTGATACAGCAGCAAGGCTAAAGTCACCGATGCGGTCTGTTGCAGAAAAGAGGCGCAGTCCGTCTGGACCAAGGAATATAATGTCGCCGCCAATTTCCTGAATGGTATCTGTAGCCACACAACCCAAGTCACGAGAAACTGGTTGCATTGTAAAGTCTGCTACACTGTTACCGTTGATTACATTAATGCTGCTTTCACTGAAGATAATCAGTTGTTCACGGAAAACAATCAGTCCTGTAATCGTATCTGCAACATTAATTATACCACCACCGTTAGCAATTGTAAAGTCATCATCTTCGTATGGAGCAGAAAAAATTATCTTTTTACCATTGCCAAGAACGATGTGGTTTTTAAAGTTCACAACAAAACTTGAACCAGATGTATCAGCAGACAGTGATGTTAGTTGTTCAAATGTAGTGCCGTCAAATCTGAATGGCTTACCAGTGCCATCCACCATCATTAATTTTTCTGTGCCGTCAAAGTCATACTTTAAAAAGCGTACCTTGCCAACACCACCTACCGTAACACCTGCGCTGCTGTATGTAACATTGTCACTTACTTGTGTCCAACCAGAACCTGTTGAGAAGAACAAGTCGTTACCACGGCAAGCAAACACTTTACCATCATATCTGTGTATTCCACGAATGACACCTGTATTTGTTACAGTATTAGTGTCAAACTTTTCAAACCCTTCAACTCGTGTGTAACCTCCAAAGATGGAAGGTTCAAAGTTTCGCAGAATACGTGCAGAACCCGGTGCTTGAATCCCCTGCTGAAAAGGAGATATGTTTGTAATCAAGCCACCTTTAAATTCAAAAGGATAAGTCTGCCACGCATCAGCCATTAGATGGGCAACCTCGCATAGCCCATGCGTCCACCTCCACCAGTGTTCTGTGGAATCATATATGAACGTACATAGTATGTGCGGTTAATCAGCATTGAACGCATATTCTTAATGCCTTCTTGATATTTCTCTTTAGCAATCAATGCATCCTGCGAATTGCCACGAAACAAGTATGCATAGTGCATAGCACCATCTACAACTACGTGTTTAAATCTTTCTGGTACAGCAGGAACGTCATCATACAGTTCAAGGTCTACAGGTACACGGTAATATTCATACACTACTGTATAAGCAGCATCAGGTTCTGGTGTTAGGATATACTCAAGTGCAGGACCGTGTGCTACCAACTGCGGTACACCTTGACGACTGGTGCTATTATATTCTTGTTCTACATACTTGTCAAGATATTCTTCGTAGGTAATAATACCAAGTCGTGTGGTAGCATTACCAAGTGTGCTATCTTCCTTGATACGGAAACTGTCAAAGTCTAATAGTTTAGCATCGTGTGGGAAAGCGTAGCGTGTTACGTTAGCGGATAGGACATCCTCTTGCTCAACGTGATTAAAAGGCCAGTTAAATTCTGTCTGGTTAATATCACGGAGTGAAGCATTGATAGCATCTTTTGCGTGTGCATAAAAACCTGAAGCACTGGCAAAGTTAGATGACGTAAGTTCAGTTTCATTCAACCGTCTATTTACTTCATTTACAAGTCCAAGATAATTGTATGCCATTACTTCTGCCTTATGTTAAGTTTAACAGTGCGTTCAGCAGTGCTACCTGTGCTGTCTACAATCTGACAAATGAATGAGTATTCTCTATTTAGCACACCGCCACCAAGATTAATTGTGGCTACAGTGTTTGTATTTGTTTGCGAAATATTTTGAATGCTGTCAGTCACGGTGCTACCAGAAGCAGTAGTCAATGTTTCACCAGCATCAATCTGCGTCTTGCCAATCTCTGGCGTTTTGACAAACCATGTTACAGACGAAATGGTAGCAGTGTCAAGAAAACGTGACCAGTCCATGCTGTAGTCTAGTGATTCATCAGGGTCTTTTACAGGCCAACGAAATGACATTTATTGTTTCCTTATGCAGCCGCACGTCTTTCAGCGGCAGTAGATTGTTTTGCAACATATACAATGCGAGGCAGTTGTTTTTCTACATAGGCTGTTCTACGTCTGTCGTATAATGTTTTGACTGCCTCAAAGTCAAACTGTACGCCTGTAACTGTTAGTGTTCCTACAGAGAATGTACCTTGTACGCCAGACAACGAATGTGTGTTTGAGAACGTAAAGTTACCATTTACAAATCCTGTAGCACTTACGCTTAATAAGGCTTCTGTTGGTTTTTCTTCAACGGTGTTTACAAAACCTGTAGCAGATACACCTGTTAATGTTTGATTGGCAGTTCCAGTTGCCGTAAGATTAATTACATTAGATGCTTCATTTGTAATTGTAGTAGAACCATTAGTTCCATCAAAATGAAGTAGTGCTTCTGTACTTCCATCTAAAGAGTATGCTTCTGTTTCAGGTGTAAAACTTGCAGCAGAAAGACCTGTTGGTGTAGATGCTCTAAACTCATCTATGTATCCTGTAAATTCTTCGGAACCATTTTCTTTAGCCCCAATTACATAGGTATGAGCATTGTATCCTGCACCTGCTTGCTGACCTCTTAGGAATCCATCTACAAATACTTCGGTAAAGGCAAACCTTCTTTGTAGTCGTATATGATGCCAAGTATTGTTACTTAATTGTCCAGTAACTGACCTAGCTATAGCACCATCTTTAATTACTTGTAAAGTACCACTACTAATACGTAAAGCAAAACCAGAGTTAGAGTTTTGTCCATCCCAAAGATGAGCAGTTTGACTTGTTAGCGTTGAAGAGTAAACCCAAAAATCTACACCCCACTCTGAACTTGTTAACAGACTTGAAGTGTAACTTGTTGTTACAAAATCACCTGTTCCATCTAGTAGTAAACTAGCAGTGCCAAACTTTTTCTCTGCTGTAGAAAGCTGTGCATCACCACTTGCAGTGAATGGGCGTAGGGGGTTGAGTTCTCCATCAACACCTGTGAGTCCTGCTGCAGTATGAACAGTAAGACTTCCTACAGCACCTATAGCACTCACACTGTTCAGTGCTTCTGTAGTCTGTGCTTCTATTGTTCCTAGCGTGGTTGTTCCACTTACACCATCAACAGGAACACGGTTAATAGACCTGATGTCCAGTCCTGCACCGTTAAGTGTAAGTGTTCCAACTACACCAGTAATAGGTTCACTTACGTTTGGCTGAATAGTACCAATAGATACTGTAGCCGATACGCTGTTTAGTGCCTCATCTACTTTTGGTTCAACTGTTCCAATAGAACCTGTAGCACTTACACTGTTTAGTGCTTCTATAATATTAACAGTAATTGTGTTAATACTACCCGTAGCACTTACACTGTTTAAGCGTTCACTGATGTCAATCTCAAATCCATTGATAGCAACAGTTTGAACTGAACCAGTGGCACTGACTCCCGTTAATGCAACTTCAGGTGCTACAATTCCGTATCTAGCAGAACCGTATGCACCAGTACCATAAAGAGCATCAAAGGAATCGTAGAACGCCATGTTCTACTCCTTACGCAATACGAATTACAGCGTTGCTTGCGTCAGCGGCAGGAAATTCAATTGTCAAGTCACCAGCAGTAGCAGAAACAGTACCACCAAAGTCAATAACAGCAATGGCAGAGTTACTGTTAGCTGTATTATAAATAATACAACCGTCAGCAGAAACTGTTACGTTGCTGAATACTTCATCAGTAAAGTCTACAATAGCAGTAGAACCATCAAGAGTGATTGACGCACCATCAAGTACCTGACCACCAGCAGTATAGTTAGTGCCAGATGCTTCGTCAGAGTTACCTGTTACGTCAGAGTAATTAGTTGTGCTGGCATTATACGTGCCAGTAGGGGATGCTTTAATCAGAGCAAGTTTAAGCGAGTCCGTGTCCAAATCATGAAGACCGCCTAAAAGTTCTGTTTTGAAGCTATTGCACATAGCAGTTGTGATTGCCATTTGTTTTCTCCAATATTATCACAAGATGTAAAGGGGCAACCCGAAAGCTGCCCCAATACGTTATTTAGGCGAGTGTGTCGCGGTCTACTTCATCAGCAGTGCGTGGTGCGGTCATGTCTACAACGAGTGCGTAGACACGTGCCTTACCAGCAGTACCTGTACCAGTGACAGTTGAAACAACGTCAATAGTGTCGGCAACAGTCGTACCTTGTGGCACGGCGGCTTCTGTGATGATGTCACCTACTGAACCAGATTGCAGGTTAATTGCTGTCACAATGTCAGCAGACCCGATTGACAGGTCAGCAGTGTGAGCAGTTGAACCAGCACAGGCTTCAGTGATGACTGCACCAGCGGCAAGTACCATGCAGTTAGCAGGAATGCTAACGGCAGTTACAGTACCACTTGCGGTAGGAAGGGTTACTTCGGCTTCGTAAACACGAACACCTTTAGCAACGGTTTGTGAAAGAGTAGCCATTGTCTAATCCCCCCTTATACCAAGTTGTAGATGGCGTTGACAAGACCTTCAGGGCGAAGAATCTTGCGACCATACAGGTGCATACCACGAACAATGTCAGCGAAGCTGTCAGGGTCACGGTAGGTTTCGGTCTTGTTAATCTGCTCTGCAGTTGCAACAGCAGAATCGTGACCACCAACCATTACGCCGTAGTTAGAAGCGTTAGTACCACCAGTTGTTGATGGACCAGTTCCAATTGAAGGCAGGTTGTTGGAAACGTAGACACGGAAACCATGCAGGTTATTCAGAATCAGACCATTCTGCAGACCTGCACCACCGAAATCAGAGTTCAGAAGACGTGAATCTTCGTCCATCAGGATTTCTTTGAATACAGGGTCAATAACCAGCCAGCGGCCTTGGCTATCAACATTCTGCTGGTCCAGTTTACGTGCCATACGAGCAACAATCTGCAGTGCGTTGGCGTTACCTGAACCAACAGTTGCAGAAGTCGCGCCACCAGCACGTGCCTGAATACCAATTGACTCATTGGCTGAACCGCCAAAGTCAGAAGCGTCCAGCTTCATGCTTGCAAGCAGTTCATCAGAACCTGCAGTTGAAACAGCCTTTGTACCATTAACAGTTGTGTTAGCGGTATCAGCAACTGAATGAATTGCAGATTGTGTGTAGCCTGACAAGTAGCCAAGAACGTCTTGGTCAAACTGGTCAGCAAGGCGATACGCAGCACGATCACTTGCCAATGACTGGAAGTTTACGTGTGAGTGTGCCTCTTCAATGTCGTCAACCTTAAATGCAAAGTAGTTAGCTTTGTCAATTGTAAGGCTGAAGTCTTCATCGTCAAGGTCTTGTGCAGTGATTTGTGTACCACGTGCATAAGCCTGAACTGAGATTTCGGGTTCCTTGATAATCTTAACGGAATCACCCATTGCTGCAATCTCACCGAAGTAATCGGAGTTAGTGATTGCCTCACAAACAGCGGCCTTGCGGAAAGCAAGTTGCACCTGTTTGGAGTAAATGACTGGTGAAAAATTACCGTTAGGAAGATTACCATACCCGGCTGCGGTAGTAAAAGCCATGATATTTCTCCTATTATTGGCATTTAAACAGATACAAACTCACCAGACTAATCAGAGGCTGATTCACTATGGGTGCGTATCTTATCTAGTTGGCCTACCAGATAGTCAACGGGCCATGTTCGTCAGGTAATCCGTAAGACATAGGTTGTGTTTGCTGATTAGTGTAGGCAAGTAGCTAACCTACCTACACTATTATTGACTATAGTTATACGAAAAAATAACTATTTGTCAACACTTTTTTTATCTGGCTGAACCAGATACATCATAGATAAACTTTCCACTACGGATAGCTTCCATGATTTCGTCAGATCGCTTCTCATATTCTTGAGGCGACATCTTCTGAACTTGTGACTCTTTCAGATAAGTAGAGGATTCATTTTCCTGTGGCTTACTACGACTGTTCTTTGTAGAAACAGACTTAGCTGCATCCTTATCTGTTGTAGCTTTCTTGGAAGTAATTCCCATGTCAGCTTTGTACAAGTCAATTGCTCGTGCGGCAGAACGTGCGTCATTGTCATTTTCGTACAATGCATCCTGTACCCATTTAGGCTGGTCTTCTGCCCAAGTATGAAAGTCGTCACTGTCACGAATTTCATCAAAGTCAGGATGCAAACGCATAAGTTCTGCTTCAGCTTTTTCTTTAGTTGCGCTAAGTTGCATCTCATCAATTGCTTTAAGTCGTTCTTCCAAGGCAGATGATTGCTCACGTGCCTTCTTCATTGCAATTGTTTCAACGATAGCAGCTACGTCTGGATAATCTCTTGCCCACTGTTCAATGTCTTCATCAGACTTAGGCAGCTTCATTTCTTTTTTAGTAGCTTCACTTAGCTGTCGTTTAAGAGTTTCTA
>Ga0255761_10004979_pt1 | contig 11673 bp, 14 predicted proteins | sample 071ome_29_FD_179961 | JGI IMG/M metagenome (GOLD analysis project Ga0255761, IMG submission 179961) | Coastal salt marsh microbial communities from the Groves Creek Marsh, Skidaway Island, Georgia - 071407BT metaG (version 2) | ecosystem: Environmental > Aquatic > Marine > Intertidal zone >... | reverse complement strand
TCAAGTGCTTTAAGTTGGTTAAATCGCCAAAACAGTTTGGGAGATTTGTTAAAAAAGGATTGTAATTAATGAGAGCAGTGCTTAAATTTTTCAGATTGCAAAAACTTTCAGGTATGTGGTCTATAAGTGTTTTTTCAATATAAATAATTCTTAGTTTAGACAGGTTCCCTATATCTTCAGGTATTGAGGCATATCTACCTATTATTCTTAAGTCCTCAAGGTTTTCAATCTTTGTTAACCCACCCCATACAACAGGTTTTCCCTTGAAAGCCTTTTCAATTGCGTCTGAAGTATATTTGGGGTGTTTGTATTTTATCCAATCTTTTCCAAGAAGTATATCTTCAATGCCTACACTGTAATGAATTGTATCTTTTAGTGTTATTGATCTTAGTTTTTTTAATGATCCAATACTTTCAGGAAAGATCGGTAGTCCGGATGAGTCAATAATAATTTCTTCCAGATTGACCATATTTTCGATTTCAGAAGGTATTTCCATTAATCGTTCTTGCTTGTTGGTTAAAGGATGCCTCCAAACAAAAGTAACATCAGTCGTGAGTTCCAGTTTTTGTACTTTTGCAGCTTGAGTTTTGCTTTTACATTTTTTCAAAAACCCATCATAGGTTCTTGGCTTGTAACTTTTTAACTCTGCACCTTTAGAGCCTGCGTTGGACTTTATCAATCCCAATGCAGCAGTGCCAAGTATTGTAGCAATTGTAGATTTATTCACGAATAACTCCCAAGAAGACTTAGAGTTATAATAGCCTACATTAAGAAAGACAGAATACTTTCTTTTACACCACACTGCTTGATTCCCTCAGTTATATGAGGTGTTATTACAAAGTTCTTTACCATTAGGGGGAGGTCATCTATAGCGACCCAATGGGTTACTTCAGGATGGTCTTCGAGCCACTTGTTAATTTCTTGTGTTCGAATGTCTGCCCAAAAATCCTCCATGACAATCACCCTTCTTGGTGTGTTTATCGTGTAGTCTCTGTAGTTTCCATGTTGCTCTGGATTGTCTTCATAGTTAACGGTAAAATCTATGATTTCAGCTTCAACACCTCTCTCTGAGAACAGTTGATTCATTTCTTCAATAGAGAAAATGGTTCTCCAAGTAGAAGACAAAACCACCTTTGCGTTTGACTCTTGGATGATTTGATTTAAAACTTTAATGGCTTTTTTGTCAAAAAGATCGGCTTTTCTTTTTTGCTTTTTGCCTTTGTTATTAAGTCGAGAACCAAATTGCTTCTGAAGACAAATCACACCATCTATATCTAAGAATATAACTTTCATGTGTTTTCCACAGGAACATTCTTTTTAAGGAGTTGTTTTGTACCATCAGACTCTACCGGAAGTCTGTCGCAAGTGATATCAAGTATTGAAATAGAGGAAAGGACTGATTTTACTTCATTGAAAGATCTTTTCCAGTCTTGTTCCATAACGACTTCTGTTTTGCCTTCGTGTCCATGTATGGCTTTTACTTCACCAATGTTGTCATATACGGTTACACTTGGATGTTCGCTTAGCCAAGTCATAGCAACTTTTCCATTGTCAAAGATAATGCCTTGTGCAATTCTTCCAGTCCCAGATATTCCACTCTCGTCTTCAATTCTATGTAGATAAAATGTTTTAGCCATATTCATAAACTCCAAAGCCTTGCGTTAAAGCCACAGGTCTTCAGAGCTTGATTCTGATTCTTCTTCTTGATCGTTTGAAGACTGTGGGATGATTTCTTCTGTATCTTCTTCTGAAGATTCAGACTTTTCTTCATAATCATCTTGGGTGAAAATTTCAAGTTTTTGGCCTACAAAGTTTATTGTGGACATAAGTATTCTTCCTGCATTTTTTAAATTATCAATATTTCCTTGCGTTTCCGTTCTGAATTGTATGGACAGAGGTGAAATAACAACACCAAAGTTAGAGCGGATGCCTTTTACATCGTGAAGAATCACTCCATCGTCATGCCAGAAGAAAAGTTCTCCGAGTCTTTTGTCAAGCATATAATGCTCAACCAATTCATCAGTGAACTCGATAACTTCTAGAACATCGGCAAAGTCCATAAAGTCAAGCTTGATACCGTTTACAAGTATATTGACTAAATCTTCTCGAAAATCTTCATCGTTTGTGGTCATACAATCTCCTACAGAATATAGGTATATTATAACCCAAGATCTTCATGTATTTGCTCTAAAATTTTTTAAAAGAATCCAGCCTATCAATTCAAGGGGTATCACAACTACGATTATTTTAGGCAGTATTTTTGATATATCTTCGATTACTTCTGGCGGTTGAGTAGAGTGCTTTACATAGGCTATAAGGCATATTGAAATAATACAAAATACTACAGCTTTCATTGTTATTTTATATAAGTAGTTGTAGTCTTGATTATCCATTTTATCCTCGATGGTATACAACTTTTTCCTCAACAACCAAAAACATTTCATCAACTATAAAGTCTTCTGTGGCCATTGCGTTTCCATATTCATCTTCTATGACAAGGTCAGGAAGTCCGAATAGGTGATCCATTTTCATTTTGTGACTGAGCATAGACCAAACAAATCTTGATGATAATCCAACTCCAACCCGATTTCTTGTTTTGGCTATATCGTATTTTAATATAAATTCATTTCCGCACTCAGGACAGCAAGTCAACATTGTATTGTTAATAGAATCTTGAGCTGGTATTCCACAATCCCAACAAAACAAGCCAGATGAAAGCCTTTTGCCAATATATATTTTGGGATCACCCTTATCTAATTTGCTGTAATTACTGACTTTTTTAGGGAGCCAGTAGAATTTTGTAGACATCTTATTACTCACATGGATTTTTAATATTGTTAATGTAATTAATTAAGAAGTTTTGTGCAAAAAAAATGACAGTATGAAACCATACTGCCATCAAGATATATTGTTTAAGGAGAACAAATATAATCGTTTATTCTTCGCCTTTGGGGGTCAAGAATTGAATAGAAAGAGCATTCACAAGAGCTTTTTTCATGTTTTTACCGCTCTCTTTATCTTCCCAAGTGTCATAAGTAAGGCTTCCTTCGATGTACATTTTAGCGCCTTTCTTAATGTGCTCTTTTGCTAAATCGGAAAGTTTTCCCCAGCAGCTGATGTTGTGCCATTCAGTACGGTCTCCATCTTTTGACTTGTATGATGTAGCCAATGAGAATTTGGTTACTGAAGAGCCTGAGTTGAATGATGTTGTTTCTGGTTCGTTGCCGACATTGCCGACTAAAATCACTTTATTTACCATAACAGTGTTTCCTTTTTGGTTTGAATTAATAGATTTGTCAAAACTGACATTTGTAAGGTAATCATATTCTCCAAAAAGATCAAATTAATTTTTAATTTTTTTGTTGATCATGATCTCTCTGATCTCATCAAAGTGATAAGGCCGAAACTCTGGGTGCGTATCTATGCCTACATCCAAAGCCCTTTTATCGTTGTAATAAGAGCTTCCATTCATGTGTCCATGACAATGCCCATGAAGATGCCAAGACTTGCCTCTGTGTCGTGCTCCCCAAGTGTGCATAGGGTAGTGACACATCGTTATCGGTTTGTTGTTTATTATTTCTACAGCCATGTTTTGAACCGAAGAAAAAAGTGAATGACTATTCATTTTGTTGCTTCGTATAAAAGGATCATGATTTCCAAGAATCAAATGAATGGCTTTACAGTTGATCCTTTTTCGGATCTGTATAATGTTCTTCTCTGGATTACCCATAGCAAAGTCACCAAGGTGATATAAAACATCTTCTTCTTTTACTACATTGTTGATATTCTGTAGTATGACTTCATTCATTTGAGTAGGATTGTCGAAGTCTCGATAACCAGATTGCCAAACAGTCGTTCCTCTGCAAATGTTCTTATGCCCAAAATGAGTGTCCGATGTAAACCATATATTCTGCATTATTTTTTGTCTTTGTCTTTATCTCTTTTAAACAATTTGTCGATTTGGTGTTTCTGAATATCATTTTGATTTTGGAGAGATTGAATCACTTCTTTTAAAAGCATAATTATTTCATTTTTAAAATCATCGGTTTTTGCTTCAGGAGCTGTGGCCATAATAGATTCAAGTTCTTCGATCTTTGATAAGGTTTCCTCTCTCTCGTCTAAGAAATCATAATGCAAAGTGTATTGCGTTCTCTTTGGTGCTTCATTAGAGATTTGAGCCATCTGCCTTCTCATTTCAGCGATCTGTTTTCTGTACCTATCTTTTGACATAAATCACTCTAATTTTAATATATGAACCCCATCCGCAATCACATGGATTACAACCACAAGCGTCGCAATATTCAGTTTTATCCATCTTGTTCCTCTGTTTTCTTTAATACTTTAATAATGTTTTGCATTGATAAGTCCGTTTTATCAATATTTTCTATGTATAACCGATAAGCTGACTTTCCGCCATAAAACTCATGAGACTCAATATATTTAAAGGGTATGTCTTTTGTTAGGTCGAGAACAAAGAAGTTTTTAGAGTACACATCTACACAGAGAAGTAAAGATTTTTTGGCTTTTAATTTATTGTACTTGTTGTCTCTAAGGTCAATTTGTTTTTTTACTTTCCAGTATTTTGTATAAGAGTTTACAACTTCCAAACAACGACCTGCCAGCATAAAGTCACTAGCAGATGAAACTCTTGTATTGGAAAGAATCTCCCTTGTTCTATCTGCTCCGTTAAGGGTTAAACTCAAATGCTTAGAACCATATTTTAATAATGTATCTTCAAAAACCCAAGACGAAACCAAATCCAAAGCATATTCTTCAGGGGTTCTTCTGTCAGCATTGTGAACGCAGGATGAAATATTTAACCACACTTGTGGGTATCTTTCTTTTAATACTGAAAAATCTTGTTTTAAGATTAGTATATTGGATTCTGAATAGTTTAGTGATTGTGCAACTTGAATTAATGGTATTTTGTACAGCTCCGACAACTTGCTGTATATATTTGAAGACAATACTTACCCCTTAGACAGTCTAGATTTCCAGAATCTAGGAGCAACACCGCCAGAACCAATAAGCATAGGCTCAATCCATATTACATTTTCTTCTGCAGTACCTTTATTGTATACTCGCCAGTGTCCACTACGAATGTGTACTCTAGGGCTGGATCTTAGTCTACCCAAAGGCTTACCACCACCGGTTCCTGATGAGAATTCATTATCACCCTTTTCAATCCAGAAGAAGTTTTCTTTTGGCATACTTCGTTTGATTTCAGCGATTTTATTATCGTTCTTTCTTCTTTTTGTGCTTTTTCTTCTGAGTTTGCTATTCTTTTCTTCAATTTGCCTTATTTTATCAAGCTTCTTTTTTAAATCTGGGTGAACAAGATTCATGCTTGTGTTTACTGTACTCCAATACATAAGCAAGTTGAATGCGATTTTTACAGCTCGGACAACATCATTAATACAAGATTCCGGCTGAGAGTATCTATTTGAGAAATCAGGACTTCTAAAGGTGCTTGCAATAAACTCTTCAAGGTTCTCTGATTTAATATCAGGGACTCCGGTATACAAGAACAAATCATCATAGCCTTGCCCTTCTTTGTATTTAGGCTTGCTCCAGATCGAGATTCGATAAATAAAATCACCACTCCAGATGGAATGATCAACAACAGAGATCACAATTCCACGAATACAATGGTAGCCACTGTTTACATCGTAAGTATAACCCTCAAAACCCGGTAGTGCTATGTAAATGGTTTCAAACGGCATTTTGATATCATCCATTCTGATATTCGCCAAAGAGGTATTCTCAAACACAGCTTGCATATTTGGACCAATTACAGCAATATTAGAGCCGTTCTTAACCCAGTACCACAATTCAGTGAAAGCTTGTTTTGTTTGGTCTTCAGACATCAACAGTGCCATGTGCCTTGCAACAGTCATGGTTTTTCTTTCTGCTTCTTGTTCTGTTATGTTTCTTTTTCGCAGAAAGTATTGCTTTACTTTTTCCAATGAATTTGGGTCATTGGCCAAGAGTACACTTTCTTTAAAGTTAAGTCCAGCACCAATGGTTGCATATAGGGAACTTCTCACCATATTGTACATTTCTTGAACAAGCTGCTTTGTTTCACCTTTGACCTTTGGATGAATGAGGTTGTCAAGCGCAAGCGAGAACCAAGTTTTTGGAAAAGGTCCTTCAAATATATCAAAGGCATAGTCGCCTGTTGCACCAGAGCAATCAGGGAACTCTTGATTGTTCTTTGATCCATTCATAATATGTTTTACTACGCCAACAGCAGCAAGGCCACCAATAACACCAATCGATTTGTTCATTTTCCTACCTATAGAAAGATCCGCCAAAGGTTACATCACCTTTAACCATAACTGTTTCGTCTTGCTCTTGAGACTGCATTTGCGCCATTATTTCTGGTTTAGATGCAACAAGACGAATGGAGTGTATCCCATCCCAGTTCCATACGCAACCACTAGGAACATCCCACAGATCAAGTTTGTAGCCGGTTGAATCATACAACCCAGAATATCTAGCAACAACAGGACCCCACTCGACTTTTTGACCGCCACCAAACCATCCGCCAGAAGCACCAGAGACATAATTGTTTATAAATTCTTGATCAACAATTCCGATATGATCCCAGTTTAACTCTATTTCATAAACATAGTTAGAGCCGTATAACCAATGAGGCATTTCTCTCGCAAGCCACATGATCCATTTATCGCCTGGTGCGAACCATATTGGAGCACTTCCTTCTTTTCCTTCCAATTTTTCTGGTGTTTTAGAAGTAAAGAATGGTTTCGTTCTAGCGCCCTCAACAACATCTTCCATATTGTAAAACTTTTCGATTGGCATCGTAGATATAATGTAGAATTTGTTTGAATCTAATGGAGGAATCCAACTCGCTGTCTTTTGTAACAACTGTTCTTCTGTTTGATCCCATCGATCCCCAATAATAGTTTGAATATCTTTTTGTTGTTGTGATGAAAATTTGGGTATGCCAGAACCTACACGATAAACACTTCTCCCGCCTTTTCTTTTAAGAATTCCAACTGCAGCAGTAGCGCCGATTAAGGTTAATAGATTTTTATTGATACTCATTAGTGTGCTCCGTATGTTACAGCTTCATCTTTTGCAAGCCAGCAAAATCTGCATCTTGCTTTCTTACATGAATCACCAGAGTTGATTGCTCGACCTGCTGCATTTGTTTTTAAATTTACTGGACATTGATATACTGGACTGAATGTAGATGGATCGTTGCTTGTCATTAAATCATCTTGCCTGTATATAGGTGTGTACATATATCTTGGAAGTTTTTCTATATTTGCTGTCTTATTGTACACTTTAGAAAAGAATGTTACCAAGTATTGCCCAATAACTCTCTTTATTAGTGTTTTTTCCTTTGTTTCACCAAATGCTTCTTTATATTCCAAATATTCGTATGCAGCTGGAGTAAAACTATTCCCTGCACTGTTTTTCACAAATACAGCATTTACCCCAGAGCCGGCAGCAATAGATTCGTATCCTCTTGCCTTTCCAAGCATTGGTATTCCAATGAAATTATTATTTAAAGGACTGACAATGGTTAATCCTGAAGGTCTAATGATTAAGTTTGGATTTACAGCGCATACATCAGCAAGCGTATGCATTAAACGATGTTTGTATCCAGCATAAGTTACAGATTGGACTTTAGGTCGTCTGATTTTTTCACCTAATCCAGATTGAAACGAAGACTGTATGGATTTTAGTCTGCTTGGTATTGCAGCAAGTTTCTTTTCTTTTGTTTTTTCTTTAAATCTTTTGTTTTCAGCCTGTGCTTTAAGTCTTTGCTCTGCAATCTTTTTAATATTTTCTTCTCCGAAGAACCTAGAAGCGAAGACCCCAATTCGATTTAGAAGCGCATTTCTAGATGCTTCAGCTTCTTTCCTTTCTTCTTGCTCTTTAAATTTTTGAGCTGAAATCTCCTGTTTTGGGTCTTTATACACCATTGTCCAAAGTCTTGTAGGACCCCAAAACATTATGTTTGGAAATGTATTGGCAACAGAACCCCATCCTCTAATGTAACTTTGGTTTATTTCGCTATTGAATGATATTGAGAAATCTCCAGAATCGTGAATTCTGAAGTAACCAGCAGGCTTGTTTTCTCTGCTAGAAATGGTATTTTTACCGCCTTTTGATAAGAATTCCTGTGAGTTTTTCACATTTACTCTTTTTCCGCCATGCTTAACATTGATATCAAAAGCAGGCATAGAGTTAAATGAAGAAATACCTGAACGATACATTAGTGATCCGTTTTGCATGTACCCTATTTCAAGATCCTGCCTTCCTTGCCCATACCCAAATCGTGCATAGGATTCAATTGCAAGAGACATAAGAGACGGAAAATCTCCTTCTTCCACTGCATCAATAAGCCAATTCATTCTAGGGCCAGATGAAAACACATAATCAAGCATCTGATATCTGTTTTTCAATGCATAACAGCCTCTACAGATAAAATTCTTCCCTGAGTTTTCGGAAGGTTTGGCTTCGGCAACGGTACAAGAACCACCAGCTCTAGGAGAGCCTGCAGGAATTGAGAATGAAATGGTATTCATCTTGCTTGTCTTTGTAAATACAGGCGTTTTTTCTATCACCAAATACCCAGAAGCATAAGAATACATACAGATCATTGCTTTTTTATCGCTTTCTTTTTGATAGAAATAAATATAAGGATTAGACAACTTTGGATCAGGGATGGCTTTTTTTGATATACCATGAGCGCTAGAAGTTGATGGGAGGGCATCATCAAGTGTCATACCTGATTCTTTTTCGATAACAACAGGATAATGCAGTGTGTAATCAACCTGATCGAAGATAGATATAGCTTTTCTTTGTGTTTTAATTTTCAAAGATTCTCTAGGGAATGTGAAGTACATACCCTCTGAGTTTTGTATTCCGCAAGATTTAGCCATATCGATAAACCATCGAACATCAGAAAGTTTTTCTATAGAAGAAAACATATCTAATTTTGGTTGTTTATAAAGATAATCACCAGTTGGACTTTTCTTGTAAATTAATCTTTCTCTATTTAAATCTAGGCCGAGTTGGTTAAGTTCGATTTCAACTTCTGAATACAATCTTTCAAGTAATTCTTCTTTTTTTAAGGTAAGTGCATCTTTTTGTGGCGCAGGTTGCTGCTGGACTATTGCATCTTGTTTTTTTGAAATATCTTGTTGTTCTGAGGCCTGTTGCTCAAGAGAATTTTGAAAGTCTTCAAAATCTTGACTCATTACCACGCCTTGGAGTCTAGCGCCAATTGATTTTGCAAAGGCACTATATTCATTAGATAGTCTTGAATAATTGTCACAAGTCCATTTTTTCTTATATTGTTCTTGTTCTACAAAAATAGGTTTGGAAGCCATCTCTTCGGAGATAATGAATGCGGTTCTTTGTAAGTATCTATTGATAAATATTCTTGAGTTTACACTTTCAGATAGTTCTGCAATCTTCTTTAAGGAATCTGGATTACCTGCTTCAAGTTCATTTACAAGAATTCCTACTTGATAGGGATAAATCTTTCCAAGCAGAGAATAGAATTCATTTTGAAGTATGTCACCTCTACTTGTGATAAGAACGCCCTTTTCGTCTTTTTGGGTTAAAGCAGCGGCTCCACCCAAAACTTGTAGTCTTTGCATTGGAGTGATTATGTTTGAATTTACAGATTCATCTAAGGCTCTTTTTGCTGCTTCTTTGACATTCACTTTAGCAAAAGATCCAAGCATAGAACCCCTGTTCTGTAAATCACGATGTAGTAGTTCTTCAAAGATTTGTTCTGTCTGTGGCCAGTAATATCCACAGTTTACAAAAGTATTCATCAATTCTCGAACAGAAGAAGCTTCGCTTACAGAGCATGAAGAACAGTGATCTACTGTGTTCATTACATTTCTAGACGATTTTCTTTTGTTTTCTTTCTTAAGATTCTTTGCTGCAGCAATTGCAAGTATAGAACCCAAACCATAGATAAGACCTTTGTTGGACATTTTCGCTCCTGAACATATAATTATATTTATAATAGCCTATAGAATTCGATAACTCATATTTATATCGGTGTATTCTATCTCTGTTTCTCCATCTTCAAAATATGTAATTTCACCCTCACATTTAATTACCATATTTGCGATTCTTACAAAGTCTGCTATCGCATCTTCTGCTTTTTTTATTACCGTAGACGAATCGAGTGTTTCTATCTCGTATTTCTCAATCAATCTTACTTCATAGTCATTTAAGTCAGCAGAATATGTAATGTGAATTTTACCATCTTTCTTTTCACTATCAATTGCTGCGAACTCTAAGTATATAAGATCCAGAATCGGAGTGCCTCTATATCCATACCAAAGATTCAGCTGTACAGGTAGACTTGTTCCTTCTATATCTGCATCTAATGGGTATTTGTCAAAATCCGGTATATGACTTACAACATCTTCCCCGATAAAGACATATTTATTGGAAGAACAAGCATCAATAGATATGACAAAGTAAAGATCATATCCCTCAGATTTATACTTTTTTTCATTTACTCTAGACTGTTTTCCTATTTGAGCCTGCAGTCGTTCTAACAGCAAGAGATTGCGAATATCTTTTCTTGTCACAGATTGTTGCCTAGATACAGATTCTCTAAGTTTTGAAAGATTGAATTTTGGAAGTGACATTTTCGACCCAAACTTGTTATACAAGTTTATATTAGCACACAAACAATAAGGATATTTATGTTGATTGCAGAGCTTAATGGAGAAAGAAAGTTTGCCCCTTATGCACAAAAGAGAGATGACTTTACATACCTTTGTCCAGAGTGCAAAGAAGAAGTTGTATTAAAGAAAGGGAAGGTGGTAACACATCACTTCTCACACCGTTCTGGCTCAGAATGCGCAAATGGAAAGGGTGAATCTAAAGAGCATCTTAGAGCAAAGTTCTTACTGTATACATGGGCTGTAAACGCAGGAATGAAGTGTGACTTAGAGTACCCCATAGACACACCTTTAGGTAAGCGAAGAGCAGATATTTATGTTGAGCATGAAAATAAAAAGTATGCTCTGGAAATACAAAAATCGCCCATAGATTTTGATGCAATCGAGAAAAGAACAGAATCATACAGGAGTGTATCCATTCATGTAATATGGATACCAGTTCTACCGAAGAACAAAAACTTATCCAGCTGGCAATTATGGCCGATACTTGCTCATAACAATAGATGTTGGTTTTGGGAGCCTGAAGAAGAAGGTTTGTGGCTTCCGAATATGACAATGTATACCCGAATGGGAGCGCCTTTAATTGATTGGATGGGTGTTCATAAAGACACAAGGTGTTATCGACTTGACCAACTGTCACTGAAGCCAGAATACTGTAATTCTTTGTCTATACAGATAAACAAACCGCACAAGCCAAGTAAAAAGAAGATCGATATTGCTTTTATTGAGGGGATTATGGGTGGTTTTTATTTAAAAGACTCTGATGCTAACTTTTGGATGCCGAAAAAACACGACAATTTTGAGAAGGATAAGTTAGTAAGTGTTCACTCACTTACTTTTAAAGTGCAGTGGTTTTCTGAAGATACTTCTTATTTATTGTTCTCTTGGGATACTCCAAGCGTAGAAATCATCAGACTCTGGTCAGCTTTAAAAACAATATCGAAAAATGTTTTTGTGGTTCTTAAAGGAGAAGAAGTTCGAA
>Ga0255761_10004961_pt1 | contig 11699 bp, 9 predicted proteins | sample 071ome_29_FD_179961 | JGI IMG/M metagenome (GOLD analysis project Ga0255761, IMG submission 179961) | Coastal salt marsh microbial communities from the Groves Creek Marsh, Skidaway Island, Georgia - 071407BT metaG (version 2) | ecosystem: Environmental > Aquatic > Marine > Intertidal zone > Salt... | reverse complement strand
TCGGGCTTGATGCACACCACGGTGACCCGGTAATCGGCGCGGATGCCCGCTGTGCCGAGCGCTTGACCGGCGAAGCGCTCGGGAACCGTCATCTGCGAGATGACGAACTCATCTTCTTCTTTGAGCAGGCCGTCAGGAACATCGGTGTTCAAGCGGACGTATTCCTCGAGCTTGCCCGTCACAAGGTGCGCGACACGCACCCCCATCTCGGCCTCCGGGAAGGTGACATGGTGCACGTTGAGGGTGGAGAGAATCTTGCCGTGCTCACTGGTGATGGCTTTCGCCCAGACGTTCGGGACGCCGAGCTCGATCACGAGTGCGGCGGTGAGCAGGCTCGCCTCGACGTTGTTGCCGATGCACACCACCACGGTCTTGGCTTGATCGACTCCGAGAAATTCAAGTGTTCGTTTGCTCGTCGTGTCGCCGGTGGTGACCTGAGTGAACTCGTCCTTGTGAAGTTCGACGAGATGGGGGTCGCGATCGATGGCGAGCACGGGGTGGCCGAGGTTCATCAACTCACGTCCGAGGGCGAGGCCGAACCGACCGAGACCGATCACGACGATCTCGCCGCGGTGCTCGAAGCGGGAACCGTCGAGAATGTTCTTCACGTTGTGGATGATTCGCTCAGCCAATGATCGGTCGCTCCTCCGGGAATCGGTATGGCAGGTCCACGTTACGCAGTGCGAGGGCCGTCACGAACGTGACCGGTCCGATTCGCCCAGCGAGCATGACGAGTACGAGCAGCACCTGACAGGCCGGCGGGAGGTCACCGGTGATGCCGGTCGAGAGACCGACGGTGCCGAAGGCTGAGGCCGCCTCGAACAGCGCCGGAGTGAGCGTGATCTCGGCAGCCGACATGAGCACGAGCGCCGTGCCGATGACGAGACCGACCGAGAGCAAGGCGACGGTGATCGCCTGGCGGATGAGTCCTCGTGGAAGGCGCCGACCGAATGCGTTCACATCGCGTTGACCGCGCGCCTCGGCCCAGATCACGAAACCGAGCACAGCGAAGGTGGTCACTTTGATGCCTCCGCTCGTTGACGCCGGGCCCGCGCCGATGAACATGAGCGTGCTCATAAAAACTTGCGTCGGCTCGCTGAGCGCGCCGATGTCGATTGTCGAGAAGCCGGCCGTTCGCGCGGTTCCACCCTCGAACCACGCCGTGAGGATCTTCTCCCCGGCCGCCATTGGACCGAGAGTGTCTGGATTGCCCCACTCCGCGATGGCGATCACGACCGGACCGAGCACGAGCAGCACCGCGGTCGTCGCGACGACCAACTTGGTGTGAAGGAGCCACCGTGAGGCGTTGAGGTGACCGCGCCGGTAGCCGAGGCCCTCCGGCTTTCCCTTCACCTTTCGGGCGATGTCGATAAGCACCGGGAATCCGAGGCCGCCGATGATGAATCCGGCGCTCATGGCGAGCAGCACCGTCCAGTCAGTGGCGTATGGAATCAGGCTGTCGGAGTTCAGCGAGATGCCTGCGTTGTTGAATGCCGACACCGCGTGGAACACCGCGCTGTACGCGGCGCGTCCTGGAGCTTCGCCGTAGGTAATGGTGAATCGAGCGAAGAGCACGACCGCGATCGCGCCCTCGACCGAGAGCGTGATCTGCGCGACGCGCTTCATGATCGACTTCAGGTCCTCGTTATCGATGGATCCGAATTCGGCGCTGGTGAACCTTCGTTGGTAGAGCCCCATCCGGTGCGAGGCGATGATCGCGAGGATCGAGCCGAGAGCCATGATGCCGAAGCCACCCACCTGGATGAGCGCGAGTACCACCAACTCTCCGGTCAGCGAGAGCACTGAGATGTCGAAGGTGGCGAGCCCGGTGACCGTCGCCGAAGAGGTCGACATGAAGAGCGCGTCAAGGAGGCCGGGATGATCGCCATCCACTGATGCGGGGAGCCGCAGGAGCACCGTTCCGACGACAATCAGGGTGCTAAAGGCAATCAGTACCAGTCGGGCCGGGTTGTGGGCGGCCCACACGAGTCGTTGCCGAGGCACGGCGCGACGTTATCCGCGACCGCCCTTCCGGAGGGTCGATCGATGTGGGTCGTCATGCCTCGTGGATTCGGAACTCCGGTGCGACCGGACGCTAGGTTGACCGCTCATGGGTCAGTTGGTCGGTGTCGTCGAGCGTGCGAGCGCCTCGCCCGGGGTGGTGCGCTTTGAGACGAATCGCGCCCTATCGGGGCAGGGCCACGAGCGGTACGCCTCGGTGGCCGACGCGTGGGGCGTCCGTCCGACCGATGAACTCGCCCGACGGCTCTTCGCCACGGGACGAGTGCACACGGTGCACGTCTACGCGAACATCGTGACCGTCGAGCTTGAGCGGGGGGCGACCTCCGATGGCCTGTCTGACATTGTGCGCGACCTTTATCAATACTGGTTGCCAGGTGTTGAGCCTCCGACGTTCGAGGATCTCGTGCCCGACACGCCGGCCGCCGCTGTCGCTGAGGGCGACTCGAGCGATCCGTGGGCAGCCGCCGCGGCCCTCGTGCCGCCGCACCTTCTCGAGCGGTCCAGGGCGGCGAGGGCCCGTTTGAAGGGCTGAACAACCCGACGACGCCGTTCGGCACAGTCACGCAGGTTTCCATTCCTAGCCGTAATTTCTGAGAAATGGTCCGCGACGAGGGTCTCACGCTGCACGAAGCAGCAGCCGAACTCGGCGTGCACTACATGACCGCCTATCGGTACGTGCGCCTCGGTCAGCTCGACGCGGTGAAGCGCTCCGGAACCTGGCGGGTGTCACGCGCCGAACTCGACCGCTTCCGGGCGGAACCAGCTGAGGAGCCCGCCGAGCGCGCCCCCCGCGGACGTGTCGACTGGGGCCAGCGAATGCACTCGCGTCTGGTGGCTGGTGATGCTGGAGGGGCATGGTCAGTGATCGAATCAGCACTCGCTGCAGGCTCCACGCCGGCTCGCGTATACACCGAAGTCATCTCGCCGGCGCTCGTCAACATCGGTGAACGTTGGGCCGCCGGTGAGCTCGACATCTCCGTTGAACACCGCGCGACCGGCATCGTGCAACGGATCATCGGTCGCCTCGGACCCCAGTTCGTGCGACGGGGCCGCTCCCGCGGATCCGTGGTGATTGGTGCGCCGTCCGGAGAGCGCCACGGGCTCGTCGTCTCGATGCTCTCTGACCTGGTTCGCGCCGCGGGTTGGGAGGTGTCCGATATTGGTGCTGACTCCCCAGCGTCGTCGTTTGTCTCCGCCGCTCGCGAGACCAGGTCGGCTGCGGTCGTGGTCTCGGTGACCCATGCCGACTCTCTCGAGTCGTGTCGCGACACGGTGCTTGCGATCCGAGAGGCCGAGCCCGACATGCCCGTCATCGTCGGAGGGCGGGGCATCGCATCGCGAGCCGTTGCTGCTTCGGTCGGAGCTGATCATCACTCCGCTGGTCTCGATGACCTCCTCGACCTGCTCGACCAAGTCGCCGCGGGCTCCCGCACCGCCTGAGCCGTCAGGCTCGCAGATCCCACTCGGCGCCGTCCGCGGTGTCGCGAACCTCGACGCCGTTGGCGTCGAGACGGTCCCTGATGAGATCCGAGGTCTCGAAGCGTCGCTCCGTACGAGCCGAGGCCCGCAACTCGAGCAAGGTCTCAACGAGCGGGCCGACCACCGAGCGCGGATCGGCGAGTCCTCCGACCGCGGCATCGCCGAGACGGGTCACCATCGACCGCAGCACCTGCCGGGCGCGATCGGTTTCGTCGCTCTGAAGGGTGTCGGCCGACCAGGCCCAGATCGCCTGCTCGAGGGAGAGCATCACCCCGGTGGCCGTTGCTGCGTCGCCCGCGGTGAGGGCGGCGGTGAACGCGGCATCGGCGCGATCGGCCTCCTCGGCGAGCGAGGTCGCCACTACCTCCGCCGTCGCGGGTGATGCGACTTCGGGGCTCGGGTCGGAATCGGCCGACTGCGGCGACGACGCGGACGTGCCTCCGATCGCCCGTGCGACCGCGTCGCGATCGGTGAGCATCGCGAGATCCATCACGGTGCCACTTGGATGGTGGCGGGACTGCCCGTCCACCCGCAATGTGACTCCGCCGTTACCGGTCACCTCAGCCGATCCAGCGTCGATGTCAATGACGAGTCCGGTGTGCTCGTCGATACCGAGCACCCAGGCGCGGTCGGGGAGCATGGCCTCCATCGCGATCAGTCGTCGCTCGCCGAGATAGCAGAAGCGGGTGTCGTGATGGCCGCCCTCGGCGTTGTCGTAGTGCGGGATCACCGCGGCGTCGATGCCGATCGCCGAGAGGAGGTCGAGCCCGTCGGCCCAGAACGGCTCATGTCCGCACTTGTAGATCTCGTAGACGGGGACGGTGGCGACACCGATGGTCAGCGCGGCGGCCGAGGCGAACACCATGACACCGCCTCGGTCGAGTTTCGATCGCAGCACAGCGGGCACCGCGGAGTCGCGCCACTGCTCGACGGCGTAGGTCGGCGAGCCTGGTCCGGCGAAGAGGTAGTCGCTGCGCCGAAGGATCTCGAGGCCGCGCTCGACGGCGAGGCCGTCGGCGTCGATGATGCGGGTGAGGCCCGCTACCGCGAGGTCGACGTCAATCGACTCGGCGAAGTAGGCGACGGCGCGTTCGGCCAGTTCGGGCGCGTTCTCCTGGAATCCGTAGGGGGTGTCGAGCACGGCGGCGGTGACGTTGGCGCGCACCCGGCCGGGGGAGGGTTCGAGACGGGCCGCGAGTCGACGGTGGGTCGAGACCATCGTCGGGGCGGTCTCGCCCGAGCCCATGAGCGTGAGGACGCGGGGGATCGACATAGGACCAGTTTGGCGAGGAGGGTCGGGTCGTGACCAACAGGGCCCGGATCAGCCTGACTGAGTCGTATCGAACACCTGTTCGATACGATCGGCGCATGAGCATCCCGAACACGTCGCATTCGGCGCCTTCCGCTCTCGGTGTCCCGCCGCGAGACGCTGCTCCACCTCATGGCATCGAGCGGCTCGGCGCCGCTCGCCTCGCCACCGAGCGCACCCTTCCCATCGATCCGGTCCTCGGGGCCTTGCTCGGCGCTGAGGGTCTCGTCCGGGGGCAGGCGGTGGCATGCCGGGGGCCAGCGGCCCGCTCCCTAGCGATCGCCGCTTCGGCAAGCGCGGTAGCCCTCGGCTCGTGGATCGCGGTGCTCGGAGTCGACGACCTCGGTGTCGAGGCGGTCGCCGATGCCGGTCTTCCGCTCGAACGGCTCGTTCGGGTGCGTCCAGGCGCCGACGGGGTGCGGGCCTGGGCCGATCTCTGCCTCGCCGCTCTCGACGGGTTCGAGTTGCTCCTCACCTGTCCGCCCGGTCGTGTGCCCGCTCCGTTGGCCACAGCCATCCGCCGCCGACTCCGCTCCCGGGCGGGGTGTCTGCTCGTCATCGGCGACCCGCGCGGTCTCGAGATCGACGTCGATCTCTCATCAGCCGGGCCGTCCTGGCACGGCATCGGACCCGGCACAGGTCGTCTCGTCGATCGGCATGTCGAGGTGCGGGCATCGGGGCGGAGGGTGCACCGAGGTGGAGTCGCATCGGTCTCGCTCCCCGGGTGCGACGGTCGTCTGCGCGCCGCCGAGGTGGCCGTCTCCGACCCGATCCGCACCGCGGTCTGATCACGTGACGGTCGGCGTTCGCACCATCACCATCCGGTGGTCCGACTGGCCGGTGTCGGCCCTCGGGCATCCTCCGGAGCGCCCCACCGCGGTCATCGTCGCCAACCGGTTGATCGCCGTCTCCCCAGGCGCGGCCGAGTTCGGCATCAGCGTCGGCGAACGGCGGCGCTCCGCCCTGCGCGCCTGTCCCGACCTGCTCATCGTCGATCGTGATCCGGCGCTTGAGTTGGCCGCCTTCGAACCGGTGCTCGAGGTCCTCTCTGAGTACGTCCCGGGTGTCGAACTGGTCGAGCCCGGGCACATCCGTCTTCCGGCCCGGGGGCCGTCGCGCCTTTTCGGAGGTGAGCGAGCCCTACTCGATCGTTTGGCCGTCGATCTGGCGGAGTTGCGACCCGCTGGGTGGTCGCCACCCGGCGTCGGGGTCGCCGATGGTCGAGCGCTCTCCGCGCTCGCGACCCTCGTGTCGATCGCGGCTGGCCGCCCCGAGGTGGTCCCCTCCGAGGGCTCACCCGAACTCGTCTCGGGTCTGCCGGTGGCGTGGCTGGCTGAGATCGGTGAGGTTCCGGTCGATTTCGTCTCGCTGCTCGACCGTCTCGGCATACGACGCCTCGGCGAGTTGGCGTCGCTCGCCCCCTCCGATGTCGTCTCGAGGTTCGGTCCGGTCGGTCTGCACGCTCACCGGCTGGCCAATGGCATCGATGAGCGCCCGGTCAACACCGTCGTCCACGAGTCGACCAGCGCGGTGGAACTCGCCGTCGACGACCCGATCCACGATGCGTCGGCGGTGGTCTTCGCTGTCCGCGAGCGGGCCGAGCGGTTGATCTCCGAGGTCGCCGCATCAGGACGTGTCTGTGTCGCGGTTCGCGTCGCGATCGAGACCGAGCACTCCGAGCGCAGCGAGCATTGTTGGTATCGGGAGGAGGGCTTGTCGGCGGCCGCGGTTATCGATCGGGTTCGATGGCAGGTCGACGCCTGGACTCGTCGACCGGGCGCGGTCACTTCGGGAGTGGTGCTGGTGCGCCTCGCGGCTGAGCAGGTCCGGCCCGATGAGGGTTCCCAGGAGGGGCTCTGGGGAGGGCGTTCCGAACGTGATGAGGCTGCCCTCCGCGCCGTCACTCGGCTCACCTCGCTCGTTGAGGGTGGGGCGGTCGAGGTGCCGGTGTGGTCCGGTGGTCGCTCGCCGGTCGATCGCCACCGGTGGGTGCCGGCCGACACCGTCGACCTCCTCGACGCCGCTCGGGTGTCGCGTGATGCCGCGCCCTGGCCGGGAGCTCTGCCGGCTCCGGCGCCGACGGTGGTCCACCGCGACCCTCTTGAGGTCCGCCTTCTTGATATCTCCGGTGAGCCGGTGCTCGTGACCGGTCGAGGCGAGATGAGTTCGCCCCCTCATGAACTGGTCGACCGGACAGGGTCACGTCGGATCGTTGCGTGGGCGGGCCCGTGGCCGCTGCATGAGCGTTGGTGGTCGCCGGCGGTGAGGCGCTCGGCTCGGCTGCAGGTGGTGCTCGACGATGACAGTGCGCATCTCGTGGCGGTGCAGCGGAGGCAGTGGTCGATCGAGGCCACTTATGGGTGACCCCGGTACGGTCGCCGCCATGGGTGCGCCCGGGTCTGATCCGCTTCGTCACGACCTCGCCCGCGAGGTGCGCGACGAGGTGCTCGCACGGGAGCCGATCGACGATGACGAGCGACGTTCGATCGAGCGGTTCGCCGCCGAGGTCGATCGACTGATCGCCGCTGGACTCGACCCGTTCGATATTGACGCCGACGCGGTGCATATCACGGGGTCGGCCATCGTGATCGGTGAGCGAGGGGTGGTGCTTTTGCGTCATCGCCGCCTCGACATGTGGATCCAGCCCGGTGGGCATGTCGATCCCGGTGAGACACCTTGGTCCGCCGCGCTCCGTGAGGCGGCAGAAGAGACCGGCCTGCCGGTCTCTTTCGTCACGGGGACCGGCCTGCCGGTCTCTTTCGTCACGGGGACCGGCCTGCCGGTCTCATTCATCGCCGAGCCTGGTGAGATGCCCGGCGACGACGTCGCTCCGCGGCTGGTGCACGTCGACGTCCATCCCGGCGGCCGCGGACACACCCACCTCGACCTTCGCTACCTCCTCGGCGCCCCCGATCTCGATCCGGCCCCAGCCGAAGGGGAGAGTCCCGATGTCGCCTGGTTCGACTGGCCCTCTGCAATCGAACGAGCCGATGACCCTCGGTTGGCCTCACTGCTTCGGCATCTCGACCCTGACGGATAGAGCCGGTTGCCAGTATCGAACATATGTTCGATACTGGTGCGGTGGGATTCACCAACCCGGAGTGGACATGGAGCGAGCTCGAGGCCCGTCTCTCTGGTCGTGTCGGCCCCGACGGCCGCCCCGCTGGATCCCCGTCATGGAACGCGGGCGGTGATGCCCCGGCTTGGAGTCGGCGACGGCAGCCCTTCAGCGCTCCCGACCACCGCCCGGCACCTCAAGGCGTGCCCTACGCCGAATTGCACTGCCGATCGAACTTCTCCTTTCTCGAAGGGGCCTCGCATCCTGAGGCGCTGGTGGTCGAGGCGGCTCGGTTGGGGCTCGAAGCCCTCGCCATCACCGACCGCGACGGCTTCTACGGGGTGGTGCGCTTCGCTGAGGCAGCTCGAGAGATGGGGATCGCCACCATGTTCGGCGCCGAGATCGCGCCAACTCAGACGGCTCGGGCCTCTCGGGGACTACGCCCCGGGGGGCGACTTGTCCTCCTCGCCGACGGCACCCCCGGTTACGCCCGCCTCTCCCGCGCCCTCTCCCTCGGCCAACTCGCCGGATCGAAGGGCGCGCCGGTCTTCGAGTTGGAGGAGGTCGCCGAAACGGTCGCCGGTTCGTGTTGGGTGCTGACCGGTGGACGCAGCGGGCTCGTTCCCGGCGCGCTCATGACCGACGGTCCCGCGGCGGCGCGCGCCGAACTGGAGCGACTCGTTAGCGCTTTCGGTCGCGACCGGGTGCTCGTTGAGATCTGGGATCACGGCGATCCGATCGACCACCACCGCAACGACGCCCTGGTGGAGATCGCCCATCGGGTCGGTGTGGAGTGCGTCGCCGCGAACGACGTCGATCACGCCACCCCCGCCGATGCCGATCTCGCCGCGGTCGCCGCCGCCGTTGGGGCGCGCCGCAGTCTCGATTCGGCTGACCCGTGGTTGCCCGGGGGGATCGGCGCTCATCTGCGGTCAGGGGCGGAGCAGGCGAGACGGTTCGCGAGGTATCCGGGTGTGATCGAGCGCACTGTCGAGATCGCCCGAGCAGCCGCTTTCGATCTCTCCCTTGTCGCCCCGTCGCTCCCGCCTTTCCCCTGTCCCGACGGACTCGACGAGATGGGATTCCTCCGTCGACTCACTGAGGAGGGCGGGCATCGCCGTTACGGCACCCGACCGTCCGGTGGAGAGGATCTCTCCCTCCGCGCTCGAGCCTGGTCGACGATCGATCGCGAGTTGGCGCTCATCGAACAACTCGGCTTCGCCGGCTACTTCCTCGTCGTCTGGGACATCGTCGACTTCTGCCGACGCAACGACATCTACTGCCAGGGCCGCGGCAGCGCCGCGAACTCGGCGGTCTGCTACGCGCTCGGCATCACCGCGGCCGACGCGGTCTCACTCGGGTTGTTGTTCGAGCGGTTCCTCTCCCCGCATCGCGACGGACCTCCCGATATCGACGTCGACATCGAGTCCGGCCGCCGCGAGGAGGTCATCCAATACGTCTACGAGCGTCACGGACGACACCACGCCGCGCAGGTCGCCAACGTCATCACCTACCGAACGCGGTCGGCGGTGCGTGACGCGGCCAAAGCACTCGGAGCCGAACCCGGACAACAAGACGCCTGGTCGCGGGAGGTCGAGCGCGGGGGTGGGCTCACCGCGACCGCCGAGGCCGGCACTTCGATCCCCGCCGAGGTGCTCGAACTCGCTGCTCGACTCCGCGGAGCGCCACGGCATCTCGGCGTGCATTCGGGGGGCATGGTCATGTGCGATCGGCCGGTCATCGAGGTGTGCCCCGTCGAGTGGGCCCGCGCTGAGGGGAGGTCGGTGCTCCAGTGGGACAAGGACGATTGCGCGGCTGCCGGCCTCGTCAAGTTCGACCTGCTCGGCCTCGGCATGCTCTCGGCCCTGCATCTCGCGGTTGACCTCATCGCTGAGCACCGCGGCTACGAGGTCGACCTCGCCACCATCCCCCAAGAGGACGAGGTTTACGCGATGCTCTGCCGGGCGGACACCGTCGGGGTGTTCCAGGTCGAGTCGCGGGCCCAAATGGCGACCCTGCCGAGGTTGAAGCCGCGACGGTTCTATGACCTGGTGGTCGAGGTGGCCCTCATTCGACCCGGGCCGATCCAAGGCGGCTCGGTGCACCCGTATATCCGTCGCCGCAACGGGCTCGAGCCGGTCACCTACCTGCATCCCCTGCTCGAGAACTCCCTCGCGAAGACGCTCGGGGTGCCGCTCTTCCAAGAACAGCTCATGCAGATGGCGATCGACGTCGCTGGGTTCACCGCCGCCGAGTCTGACGAACTTCGTCAGGCGATGGGATCGAAACGATCGACGGTTCGCATGGAACGCCTCCGTGAACGCCTCTACAGCGGGATGGCCGAGCGCGGCATCACCGGGGAGGTGGCCGACGAGATCTACATGAAGATGCGCGCCTTCGCGAACTACGGCTTCCCCGAGTCGCACTCGGTGTCGTTCGCCTACCTCGTCTACGCCTCATCGTGGATCAAACACCACGAGCCGGCGGCGTTCTGCGCGGCGCTCATCAACGCTCAACCGATGGGGTTCTGGTCGCCGCACACCCTGGTGCGCGACGCCCGTCGCCACGGGGTCGAGGTGCGCACCCCTGACCTGCACGCCTCGCTGGCCGGGGCGACCCTCGAGGAGAACGGGTCGGTGGTGCGCCTCGGGCTGTCCTCGGTGCGGGGACTCGGTTCGTCGCTGGCCGAATCGGTCGTGGCTGAGCGTGAGCACGGCGGCGCGTTCACCTCGATGGAGGATCTCGTTCGACGGGTGCCCGACCTCGACCTCGCTCATCTCGAGGCCATGGCGACCGCTGGGGTGTTCGGGGAGGCCCTCGGTCTTGAGCGCCGTGAGGCGATCTGGACCGCGGGCGCGGCCTCGCGGAGTCGACCGGGGACCCTGCCGGGCATCGTCACCGGCGACCGGTCGCCGCGTCTGCCGGGAATGACCCCGGTGGAGGAATCCGTCGCTGATCTCTGGGCGACCGGGGTGTCACCCGATGGTCACCCGACGGTGTTCGTGCGGACGGAACTCGAGCGGCTCGGAGTGGTGACCGCCGAGGGGCTGCGTACCCATGAACCCGATCGCACCGTGGTGGTCGCCGGTGTCGTCACTCATCGACAGCGCCCGATGACAGCCAAGGGGACGATGTTCATCAACCTGGAGGACGAGACCGGTCTCGTGAACGTGGTCGTCTCGGTCGGTTGTTGGAAGCGTTACCGGTCGGCAGCCCGTTCAGCGGCGGCGTTGGTGGTGCGTGGCCGTCTCGAGCGAGCCGAGGGTGTCGTCAACATCGTGGCCGAGCGCATCGACCCGCTGCCGGTGGTGGCGGGATCGCGAAGCCGGGACTTTCGCTGATTCAGCTCAGCCAGCGATGACGGGCACCTCAGCCATCGCCGCCGCGACCGCCTCGTCGCTCAAGTCGTAGTCGACCATCTCGCCGGCGAGGAACTTCTCGTAGGCCGCGAGGCGAATCGCACGGGGACCTCGAGAGAACGTCGGCCTACACTTGCGTTCCGTGGTTGAGGAAACAGCGTCCGAGACCGAGGCTGGAGAAGCCTCCGGCGAATCGGCTCGTCCGGTTGGTTCGCAGACGTCGAAGAAGTCCGCAGCGAAGAAGTCATCCGCAAAGAGGACGCCGGCGGCGAAAGCTTCAACAAAGGCTCCGACGGACAAGGCGAAGCGGGGCTCAAAGGACAAGCCGGTCGGTGTGCTGTCGGTAGTGATGCCCTGTTACAACGAGTTGCACACCGTCGCTGAGTGTGTCGACGCGGTGCTCGCCCGCCCCGAAGTCGGCGAGGTGCTGATCGTCGATGACGGGTCCACCGATGGCACTCGAGAGGTGCTT
>Ga0255761_10004948_pt1 | contig 11715 bp, 14 predicted proteins | sample 071ome_29_FD_179961 | JGI IMG/M metagenome (GOLD analysis project Ga0255761, IMG submission 179961) | Coastal salt marsh microbial communities from the Groves Creek Marsh, Skidaway Island, Georgia - 071407BT metaG (version 2) | ecosystem: Environmental > Aquatic > Marine > Intertidal zone >... | reverse complement strand
TTTATAATCTTCTATTTGTCTTTGATTAACAAATGGACAGTCACGATATGATGTCCATGTAAAATTCTTATTGTTTAATTGATTGCGCTTTCTTTCTAATAAAGCTTCTTGTATTGCTGGTGGAAAACGATCGAACATTGTTTGATTAGGTTTGACATATGGATGCTTTGCCATAAGTGACATAGGATTCATTACTTCGCCATCATGAGAAAAAATAAAATTAAAACTGTCTTTATATTTTGCTGGTATATAATACATACGACTTAAATCTTTTGTTTGAGCATCAGCAATATCACCAATTTCTTTATTCAATGCGAACCAAAAATGTTTAATATCATCTTTACCAACGCTTTGTGTTAAAGGAAATACTAAACGAAACTTGGGATTCTCAACTGTTGATGAAGCAGTTGAATAGCAAACATATCGATATTGAGAGTATTTCTCTTCGATGTCTTCCATTCTACCTTCATAATCATCGATATCAAGAATCCCAAAGCCGCCCCAAGCAAGGACGTTATCATTAGCCCGCGTTGTATCGGGGATGTATACCGCTGGACTAATTAAGGGAGCATCCTTTTTAGTAGGATACTTTGTCGATTCTGATAATCTATACAATATATTTTCAAACTCATCAAAGGACTCATAGTCCATTCGTTTGTCTGTTTTGTTATCGTATATACTATCGAAGATCGTTAAGCTTACCATGATTTCCTTCGTGTGAAGGAGCCTCCCAATTGTCTGGTTTAATTAAGTCTGGTACTCCAAGTGGATTTGGTCTTGATGGTTTAACACCAACTTCTTTTGCCATATTTGCTTTTAGGACTTCATCCCATGCTTTATATGGATCGACACCAAATGCATCGAGTGTACCAATTGCTACAACACAAAGATCAATAAGACCATCAACAATTTCTTCTGAGTCCATACTAATTAAAGCTGTTTCAGTTTCATCGAGTTCTTCTCGTATAAAGTCTATACGAAACTCAAGGAATCTTTTAAGCTTTTCTATATCAGCATTTTCAACCCATTCACGAGTCTTATACTTTGTTTGCATATCATGAATGTCTTTTACCCAGTCTTTGCTCATGTTACGATCTTCTTATTTGGTGTGACAATACCTGAACTCATACTTCTTATTTGATCTTGTAAATCGTCACCTGGTTCAACCATAAACATTACAAATCTTTTATCGATTGTAACTCCATTTTTGGCTTTTGTATAAGCCATGAATGGCATCATTCCTATTCTACCTTCTCCAGCTGGAATAAGAGTATAGCCATCTTTAATTGTAATAAGGTTTTCAGTCTCAGTGACTTCACCTATTACTTCCTCACCTGAGGATAAACGTACTAATAACATTTTTTTCTCCATAAGTATATCTATTATACCACATTTTTACGCATTTGTAAACAATTAATTTCATTTTTTTATCCAAAGAAATCCTCTAATGAAGCAACTTCTTCTGATGTCCAACCAACTGCTTCCAGGATTGGATCGATTGGATCGAGGAAAGTCTTTTGGAATTGTAGCTCATAATCAATGTAATTATTAAGTCCAAACTCTTCTGGAAGGTAGTCTGGAAATGCAATTACATTTTCATGAATTGTGTTTGGTTTTCGGAGATAAAGAAACTTAATCTTATCTCCATTATTGATGACAGTATATTTCTTTTGTAGTGCCATATCACCTATAAGTTTATTGTACATAATTGATCCACGCACATGTATAGGTGTACCTTTTTTATAGATCGTATCCCTTGCTTGAAACTCGCGAACTTTACTCACTCCTCGAGGAAAGGCAATCAGATCTGGCGGTAGAGTTTTGAAATAAGATTTGAATTGCTCAATTGCTTCTTGTACAGAGGCTTCATCCTTTTCCATAATAACTCTAAAGATTCTTTTTAAAGCATCACGACATGGTGCAGGTGTAGAAGATTTAATTGCTTCAATACCCATGATTTTTAATTTTGGCTCAGCATATCTTACACCTTCATTGTCATGTACATTAAGGATGTACCTTTTCTTTGCTGTCCATAGACCACGATCTGCGATTGCTTCACGTTTCATAACCATTCGATTATCTACACCGCCAAGCATATTAAAGAGATCTGCATAAGCTTTTTCAAGCTCTGGTTCAAGTGCTTCTTGACATATCTTATCAAGAAAGTCAATAGTATTGTTGGGTTTAAACTTTTGAACTAAATCGTCTAAGCCCACATACAGAGAGTCGGTGTCGATTGCGACGATATAGTCTTTCCATGTTGTGTTTTTGAGCACACGATTAAGATAGGAGTTGAGCGCATATTCGGCCCATCGAATTGTAAGCTGTCCTGTAAGGGTAATGGCTTCTGCGATTCTTTGGTCGAAAAAGCGAAAATAACGATTACCCATAGCACCATACAAAGAGTTAAGAAGAATCTTAATCGCCACTTGTTGGTTTTCAGCGATTGCAATATCTCGTTCAATGTTGTATAATTCTTGTTTGTCATTTTTATCTACCTTTTGTAATTTCTTTTGAGCATCAATCATATCTTTTTTGATTTCAACTCGTTCTTTATACATTTCATCAACAATAAAAGGAACAATACCCGTTGTGTCAGTTTTAAAGTATTGACCATTTGCTGCCAATGCTTTACCTTTATTGTCTGGTTTAGATGATTGAGTAAGTACTGCTTCAATATCAAATTGAGTTATTTCTCCATTTGCAATTGTTTCTGGAGACATATTGTATTGCATAATGATCGAAGGATATAGCGAATTTAAGTCAAATGAAACAATGTTATCATGTATTCCAACCTGTGGATCTTTGACAAAGCCGCCTGGATATGCTGACTTTGTTTTATCTTCAGCAAATGGTACAACAATTTTATTCTTATAAAGTCTTCGATAGATGATCGTATCCCAGATGAGAGTAGTACCAAAGGTATCATTATAGTTTACACCACCTTTATATGCCATAGTCATACAAAGAGTAATCAATCCAAGTTTATCTTCCAAGCGATCTACTAGCTCTACGTCTTTAATGTTATAGTCAATAAACTTTTGATGATTGTATTTGTATAGTGTATGTAGATTAGAATATTCATCATAACTTAGTTTCTTTTCACCAAGAACTACATTTGCAATATGATCAAGTTTATATGATTCTTGTGGACCATATGAGTATCCAAACTTTTTGAAAAGATCAAGATAATCTAAGATAGAAATACCTTTAAGATCATAGGACGTTTGTGTTCTACCCATTGTTGTAATATCTCTTCTATCGATCATTTGCCAAGGACTGAGTCTTTTAACATATGCTTCACCAAGCATACGATTAATACGATTGACAAGATATGGAATATCAAAGAACCGTACGTTCCAGCCAGTCACAACATCAGGACTATGATTAGTCCAATGAGTAATAAAGTTAATTAATAGATCATCTTCACGTTCAAATTTTCGATAGACAACCATGTGATCTTTCATATAAGATTGATCTTTATCATAGTCACCCAATCCCCAAATGAAATATGTATTGTTAATGTTGTTCTTTAATGCGATTGAAATGATCTTATGATCTGCTTTGTCTGGCTCAGGGAATCCATCGTCAGATGCAACCTCAATATCGATTGTTGTTACATTAATTAGATTACGATTAAACTCAACATCTCCAGGATAATAATCGTTAATAAACGCTGGAATATATTTAGTGTTTCCATAGATTTGTTTTCCAGCAACATGTTTGTTTGCTGTCACATACTCATTCGCACTTCGCATAGAATCAAATCTTTTACCGGCATTTGCAATACCTACAGGCGTCCCATCAAGTGCTTTCCACTCTGTGGGAAGATTTGTGCTCGTAAAAAGGATTGGTTCGTATTTGATTTTCTTTTCAATTCTTCGGCCATGATCATAGCCTCGAAGTAGAATCATATTTCCATAACGAGAAACGTTAGTGTAGAATTGTAACATAATGTATATTATACCATAGTTCGATGCAAATGTACACCGTTTTTTTCAATAAGGTTGGGGGTAATTTCTTACCCCCGCATGAATCAAAATGAGAGAGATGTTAGGTAGATTGTTAAAGGTGCCAATGTTAATGTTGTCATGCTTATCAATACTAATCCTAGGGTCTCTCTTACATCATCATATTTTAAGAACATGTGTATTAGTTCTTTCATAGTTATCTCCAGTAAAATGTTTATTACAATCTACTGGGATTGCTTCGCTGATACTAGCCTTTCAAAAAAGATTTTTTCTTTGATGCCCCAGCAGACCCTATATCGATCTTCCTAGGACGCTTTTCTTCAGGAAGTTCTACTCTAGCAAAAACCACGAGTATTCCATCCACAAGATCCGCACCATCTATTACGACAAATTCTGAGAGTCGGAAGCTTTTCTCAAATTTGCGAGATGAAATGCCTTTATATGCGTATTCACGCTCATCCTTTTCTACTTCACCAGAGATTTTAAGAATACCGTCTTTGAGCTCGATATCGATATTATCTCTTGTAAATCCAGCCACTGCAAGTTCGATGAGAAATTTTTCATCATCGATTTTTACTACGTTGTGTGGTGGATAATTATTACTATTAGATCTAGCACTTGAATGAATCCTTTCTAAGTCTTCAAACAATGTATCAAATCCAACAAAAAGCGAACGTGGTACGTTCAAGTTATTTCTTACTACCATTTTTATTTCCTCCTATTAGTTAGCAAGGTTAATTTGAATCCCGACCATCGGCGATTCAGTTATATTTATACAGGTTTACTCCTTAGTTTGAGTATTTCCTATATTATATTTTGGACAAAGCTCCCATTGTGACTTTTCCTTGAATGGAATTACTTTGATTTGTCTTAAAGGAGCAATGTCCTGTGCGCGACTTGGATCTACAATAGTTATCAGACCCCAGTCAGCGAGTAGCGTAGAGATAGTATTCCTACGCTGAATATCATTCTCTAATAGATTGCTTGGTTTGCCATCTAAGAGAAAGAGTTCTTTAAAATGTACAATAAAGTATCTGCCTTGTTTATGTAATATATGACATGACTGATACAGCTTTTGATCTTTACGTGATGCGACACCAATACGTGTCAAAGTCTCTCTTATTTTTAGAAAGTCATCGGGTTCGTTAAGAGTGACTTCCAACATTTCGGTTGGTTGCCAATTTGTGATTTGTTTATTTTCGTTTTCCACCTTTATAAATCCTATTCTTCAATTCTTCAATTTGTTCATTGCTCATTAATGATAATGCGGATTTAGCCTTTTCATTGCTATACCCATAATATTCTTTGATGAGTTCGAGATTAGCCACCTCCTGTGGTTTGACCCATTTGGACCATCTCTTTTTCTTCTTAATTATATTTATAAAAAAATCAAATTGAAGGCGATGGTCTAAGTGATGGAAACGATTCATCTCATTGGCATAGAGAATAGTATCACGAAAGAATGAAAGTCCACGATTGATTATAAATGGATTATACTCTTTCTCTGCAATATCATCCACCATGACATCTTTCTTAGTTTCATTGATTGCTTTTAAGTAATCAAATGGGTTCATTTGAATTTTACTCCTGCCATAATTTCTGTACAACATGCAACCATATTGAGTTCATGGTCTGCAACAAAACTATTTTTATATTGATAGTCTGCAAGTATGAGGACCATCTGTGGAATACTTGATGGTTCAACATGCTCGTTCATATTATCATACATCTTACGAAACATAGATGCAGGTTCAATATCGATATTATCAGCAACCCATTGTCTCATCTTTTTAAAGTCTTTCATTTTTAAAGAACTCATAAGTGTATCAATAGTAATATCAGTAGCATTTACAAGAATGCCGCTATCAATCTTACCAAAGGTTGAATATCTTTGTAATTCATTGATTGTTCTTCTAAAGTCTGGAAAGTATTTCATTATAAGTTCAGCAATTACTTGCTCATCATAATTAATTGTTTCCTCTCTTAGTATATTCATAATACGATTCATAAAAGAACTAGCAAGAGCTTCTCTTTCTTTCTTAGGAATAGCAAACTCAATAACACTGCATCTTGAATGTAATGGTTCTATTATTCTATTCTTAAAATTACATGTTAATATAAATCTACAGTTTGCTGAGAATTCTTCAATAAATCCACGTAAAGCAGGTTGGGTGGATTGGGGATTCAGGTAATCAGCCTCGTCCAGAATCACAACCTTGTATCCACCCGATAAGGAAACGCTGCTAGCAAATTGTTTTATTTTGTTTCGTAGTGTATCAATGCCTGACTCTTCAGAACCATTGATAATAATATAATCGAGATCCAATACATTACATAATGCTCTTGCTACTGTAGTCTTACCAGTACCAGCGGTACCAGTGAACATCATATTTTGAATCTCACCTTGTTCTATAATTTGTGTAAATGTTTTATAAAGATCTGTTGTTAATACACATTCAGATATTGTCTTTGGTCGATATTTTTCAACCCATAAGAATTCGTTCATTTTGCCTCCCATGATATAACTGTGTCTAATCTAAAACTTCTCCAGGCTTTTTTATCTAAAGCCCAAGCAACAAAATGATCTGATTCAGCACTCATATTCAGAGTCATTGCAACTCCATTATCTTGTAGTACTGTGGGATTAATTGTGCAAGGCATAACTCTTATCTCTTCAGTGTCGATTTTCTTAAAAGTAACCTCAACAATGCCTTGTTGAAGAGCGAGTAATAAATTTGATTTTTCATTTGAATTCATAATATAGTCCTTAAAATAAGAGGGGATTGCTCCCCTCCCATGATTAATTAGCTGATTCTTCAGCAGGTTCTTCAACAACTTCAGGTACTTGACCTTCTGGTGTCTCACCGTCTTTAGGTGTAGCGGCATTTAAGAATCTTACGACTCTATTTCTTAGCCCGCCTACTGCCTCAAGTTCTGGACCTTCGAATCCACCTCTTTTCGAACAGATGTCGATAATCTGAACCATTGTGGCGATGTCCTGTAAAGACAGTTGAACTTGCTCTTCAGCATTTTCAGTTTTCACTTCTTCTGCCATGATTTTCTCCTATGCATAGTAGTTAACAAAATGGAAAGACCCATTTGGCATCTTTCCTCTCTTCCAATGTATTTATACACTAAAGGTCGAGTTTTTTTCAAGTGCGATAAAATATTCCACTGGATAATTACTATTAGTCCAGTTTGAAATAAGCTTAGATGAAATACTTACAAAGTAATCACCTGGTAGTAATTTCAAATTAGGAATACTTACCACGAAGTTAAACTCATTTCTACATGAGTTATCTTTATCCAATTCAATTTCAAAAAGGTTAGATGTACTATCCCTTGAGTCGACTACAGATGCAGTAATCACCCCGTCTTTTCCTTGAATGGATAATTCAGAATGACCAAGAACAGCAGCAGCTTTTCGAATCTGATTAAGTACATCTTCTTCGAGATTAACGCCAACTTCTGCTTCTGGCATTTGAATATCTTTTTGAGGAGTTGTAAGTATATCAGGTTCTGAGAAGAAGTATCTTATCTTCTGAGAATTAGGTAACTTACATCCACCTACATTGTTTTTGATTAATACAGCTTTATCTTCAAATTCTAAAGTAGGACTTTCGATAAGACTATACACTGACAAGAATTCGTTTAAGTCATAGACTCCAAACTCTTGTGGGAAGTCTTCTACAACCGTAGCTCTAGCCAATATGGTCTTTGCTTCAGATATTGTCTTAAGCTGTTGACCAGGTTTGAATACTAGATTTGGATTAATAGAAGCAAAGTTCTTAAGAACATTTAGGGTATCATTACTAATTACCATTTTTATTTTCCTCATTCAAATCATGTACATGTAGAGCAATAATGGTATAGTGTAGAATTTTTAAAAGATCTGCTCGATTGAGACCTTCTTTCTTTCCATACCTTTGCGCATACTTAAGTACATTTCCAATTGCAAAACCCATACCGTGGCCACAATCAATAATAAATTCAGTGGACTGAAAATTATTTTTAGAGTAATGACCTCCGTAGGTTTTATTTATATAATTTAGAAGCTCTTTTACAAGAGCTCCCTCATTAAACTTGTAGTTTATTTGTTCTTTCTTTTTAAACATTATTTCCTTTTGAACTATTTTCTTTTGTAGTCAACCATTGCAAATTTATTAATCGATTACTACCACCTTTTGACTTAGGTATTATATGATCAACAGCCATATTATAATCAACATATGTTTCTCGTTCTTTTACATTCATTTTATTCCAAAGTTTATATGGTAAACCTTTAGGGGTTTGCATGGTGCTGTAGTCAGTATTTAATTGTAATAATCTTCTAATTATAGTTGACCCATCTGGTAAATGTTTTACTTTTTTATTATTAGAAAGATTTATTGCAAATCCATTTGAGTGGAAGGCGTAAATTGATGTTCCTATTTCAATATATTTGCATTTATCTGTATTAAGAAGCATCAGTTACCTCCTCTTCAGAAGCTTCTGATGTAAGTACACCATCATCTACTTTTGAATAAAGATCTAAGAAAGCAGCTTTAGTGTCTTCATCAAATCTTGAAATACAAAGATCAATTGCTTTAGATCTATTATCAAAGATAGAGAATGTTTGTACAATATGACAAAGTCTTCTTGTTGAAATAACTTCATCAACCCCATCATCATAGAAAGTTTTTCTAATGATATCTGCCCATGTGACAAGCTTATCTGCAAAATCATCATCGACTGAACCAAACTTTTCCATGTGTTTTAAAACAATCTTTTTCTCGATTGATAATGATGGGAATAGTTGATCAACTGAAATAGTAAACCTTTCAAGGAATGCTTCATCAATAATAGAAGCTGCGGTAAATCTGCCATCTTCTGAACCTTTACCTTTAGTGTTTGCAGTAGCAATCACATTGAAACCTTCTGCAGGTTTAACAATTTCACCAGTCTTTTTAACAAGAACTGGTTTGCCTTCGAGGATACCTTGAAGACACATGATTTTGTTAGTTGCTCTATCAATCTCATCGAGAAGAAGTATTGCACCATTCTCCATTGCTTTGAGAACTGGACCTTTGGCAAAAACTGTTTCACCATCGATTAATCTGAAACCACCAATCAAATCATCTTCATCAGTTTCAGGATTAATTTGAACTCTAATAAATTCTCTACCAACTTTAGCACATGCTTGTTCGACCATAAAAGTCTTACCGTTACCAGAAAGACCTGATATGTAAGTTGGATAGAACATGTTAGATTTGATAATTTTTACGATATCATGAAATGCACCCCAAGGTACAAAGGTATCATCCTTAGAAGCAAAGTTCTTTTCATCATTTACAATTGATTGCATTTGAGCAGCATGCTTAGGAATGGTGTTAACAATAGATGTTGAAGTTTGAACCAGTTCTCTAATTGGTTCAAGCATGGATGCTAGATCATAAGTACCGATTTTGACACGATTGTCTTTAGTCATTAATGGTGACCAATCTTTACCTGTATATCCATACTTATCTGCAACATCTACGATTGTAGACTTACGAAATTGTGTTTGATCTGGATATTGAGTTGCTAACTCTTTTAAGATCACTTGTGTTGAGGCTTTCAAATTGTTCATAATATATATCTCCTTATCAATTTATTGTTCTATTATACCATAGTCTTTTGTAAATGTACATACCTTTTGTGAAAATAATTGCACTTTTTTCACATTGCAACTGCCTTGCCAAAATTGGTTAGCAATGACTTATTTGTCTTTTTAGACTTACTGTATTTTTTAAACTGAGATTTGATGGTGCCAGTTGAGGCATCATCGGCTACATCAAATCCATCATTGTCTGTTGAGAAATTCTTTCCATTCTTCACGATATAGAATTGATTATAACCAAGAGCATCATTGAATGTTACACATTTGTGTTTTCCATATTCTCTATTGAATGGCTTACGATCATCAGATCCATATACATAATCACCTGTTGCATCTTCAATTTTTCTCCAAAAGTTATATGAACCATCAGCAATAAAGAATCCAAGAGTACATACTCCATAGTTTTTTCTAAGATTTTCAAGTAACGCTTTTGTGCATGCGCTTGATCTTCCTTCTGATTTTACAGCCTTTCCGTCTACATGAATCAATGTTGGACCCCATGTATTTGTAGAAAGATAGTTAACTTTATGAGATCTTACAACATTAATCTGATTTGCTTCTCCATCAGATAAGATTACAAGATTCATTTTATCTATTGCATGCTTTCTTTTGAAAGTTTTAATAAGCTCATGAGATCTAATAAGAGCTTCATTTAATGGTGTTGATCCATAGTCTTCATATCTAGATAAGATTTCTCTTTCTATATAAGAATAAGAATCTTGTGCAAGATACTTTCTCATATAGATGTGATAGAGAGCTTCTTCCCAATCAGCTTTTTTCAAAGTAGATGAAATGATTTGTGGTAATGAAAGTCCACCATGATTCACTTCACTTTCTCTTGATTTTGCTTCTGCAATTTCATAATCACTAGCCCAACCATTAGAACCAAGTTTAATGTTTGTTGATGTAAAACCATATACATCATAAGGAATGTTAACTGCTTTACAGAATACAATTAAGTGAAGTAATTGATCCATTACTTGACTCATAGTATTATTCATAGAACCAGAATAGTCAATCAACATCATCATTCCATGATTCTTAGCATCAGCAAGTCTGGTGACTCTTGCAAAGATATCATCATTTGTTTTATATGACCATAATCTATTTACATCAAGTGAACCAGTTCTGGCAGTTTGAGCTCTTGTATAACGATATGCAGCTTTTCTCATTTCAAACTCTTTTACTGCATAGTTTACATTTCTTTTTACTTCTTTGAGATATGCTTTAAACTCTTCTCTATAAGCAGGATTATTTAGAGTGTTTTTCCATTCATATGATTCTAGTCTAGAAACTTTTAATTCATGATAAGGTATTACCATTTTATTAGCAACTTCTTTATTGAACTCGTTTGCTACTGCAATTTGATCGCCAAGTTCATCTCTTTGTAAAAGTGTATGCTCATTTCTTCTAAAGTTTTCATCAGTTATTGATACATCTTCATCTTTATGAGTTTTTCCATCTTTTCCAGTTGCTTGACCGTCGTCCTCGCTTCCTGTAGATTCTCCTCCATCTTGTTCACTACTTTCTTCATCTGCTTCTTGAGTTTCAGAGTCTCTATTAGGGTTCGCTCTAGTCTGTTCATTTCCATCATCTTCTCCTGATTCCATATCATCATGACCCATATTTGCAGTTGGGTCATCATTAAGATCTTCATTTTGTTCATTGCCACTAGATGCTGGTGCCTCTGGTGGAGTTAATAAGTCTTCTTGATTTTCTTTAGTATAAGCAAGAATGTCTCTACAAAGTTGAGTTACTTCTTCAAAAGTTTCTGTTGTCATAGCTCTTTTGAAGTATACTTCTTCTACATCAGTAAATGGTACATCAATATGATCACCAATTTTTGCTTTAAGATTAATTTTGTCGATAAGTTTTACTTGATCCCAATCCATGTCTGAAAGATCACCAAAGAATTCTTCATCAAATAATTTTTTGTATCCTCTTGACATAGGACCTACTAGACCAGCATAGTTTTGTTTAATATGTCTTTCAATCCTTGCATCTTCAATAACATTGATATATGATCTAGGACAACCTTCAAGTTTTTCTGGGCTATCATGCCAGCCTTCGAAGGGTGTAAATAAAGCATGGCCAACTTCATGACCA
>Ga0255761_10004944_pt1 | contig 11723 bp, 13 predicted proteins | sample 071ome_29_FD_179961 | JGI IMG/M metagenome (GOLD analysis project Ga0255761, IMG submission 179961) | Coastal salt marsh microbial communities from the Groves Creek Marsh, Skidaway Island, Georgia - 071407BT metaG (version 2) | ecosystem: Environmental > Aquatic > Marine > Intertidal zone >... | reverse complement strand
TTTCCATACAGCTAAATCATAGTCAGCAACAGACATTCCTGACTTGTCAGCTAATTTAATAAATAATTGCTCTAATTCATTGTAGCGTTTGCCAGCAGGTGGAGTAGCCTTAGGCACGCTGTAGCCCTCTGCTTTTAATTCTTTTAATATATGAGTGTCTAGTGCTGCGACTCGCTGGTTCGGCCTAGAATGCATAATAAAGAAACGAGCGGTCTTAGGGCCAATGCCGTGGACGTTCTCTAACTCACCTACAGTAGCAATTTTAAGGAAATTGCTATCATGCTGAATGCAGCGATGTAATTGACGAATAGTTTTAGCACGACTATTATAGCATCCAATTCCTTGAATCCTAAAATAATTGGCTAAATTAGCTGCCCTCTTAGAAAGATGGAATACAGGCATTTTACCTTGAAGTTCAAAATCAAGAAAAATCCTATTCAAGATCGTAGCAGTAGTGTTGGCATTTTTGCCAGCAGCACAAATAGCAAAGACCATGAATTCCTCCAATTCACGATCAGTGCGATTATAGTTTGTAATTTCGTCGGGATTAACCATGTTGGTTGGTTGCGTTTGATTTCTTTTTCAGAAATCTGCACTCTCTTGTAATATTTTTAGGAAGACACCGTTGTGATGTTTCTAGGGCAACAATCTTTGCGGAAGTCAATCACTTCTTTAGTTGACTGCATAGTAATAAGATTCAACGTAAATTTGTACACAACTAAGTTTTCTTGGGCCCACGCCCATGCTTCACGCTGTTGTTCAGCACTAACCGCATGCCTGTTTCTGCGGATAGCCTTTCGCATCATCTTATAAACATCATTAGGACTATCAAAGAAAGGGTTTTCATGCTCATTAAAATTAATGGCATCAGCACCTTCAATCTTCATCCATCCGTTAATTGTCCTTTGCCATTTGGAATGAATATTCATTAAAGCGGTGCTAGGGTCGATTTCCCACCAAGAATCATTAAACCAATAATCCTTAGCATTAAACACCCATTCCTCATGCCCCTTTAAAGCGACCATATATCGCTCCCAATTTCCATGATTCAATACAGGTGCATTAGCGACAGTAGCAAGAGCAGTCATAGACTTTGCCTTTCATTAGAGTTGGAACTATTATAGCAACATAGACGCTATTTGTCAAGGGGCAGGACGCTCACCCATGGCAATAAGTTCATTTAACAAATTTTCATGTGTAGTTACTCGAATATTGAACGGTTCTTTAATGCCATAGGCGTCAGTAGCCATAATGGTATTAAGCTTTTCGCAAAAAGCACTAATGTCTTTAATTAACCAATTCAAGTTGTTATTATTGTCATTGCAATAAAGAGAAATCCATTCATAGATAGAAGTGTCTTGGAGTAATCCAGCGATTTTTTCCATGTGGTCAATACTGGTATCAAAATTATTGTAAGAATAAAAAATGGCTCTGCCCCATTTTTTATTAGGGTCATTTCTAGTAAGGAAATTTTCAAGCTCATTTTCGTCTTTAGGCAATCTGCCCTCAGTTATTTTGAATAGCATAGCATATTTAAAACCATAGAGATTAGTATTACGAATAATTTTAATCAACTTACTTCTACCTTTGATCTTGAAGAAACGCAAGGCAGGCTCTTGGAAGTTACGATAAGTATGCCACAGGAGATTGTACAACATAAAAGCCTTGAAATCTTCATTAGGAGTAAAGGCTAACATGTCAGTTAGATCATACCCGAAACTTCGATCATAGCTATAGAAAGCTTCTGTATCATACGCTTCTTTAACAGAAATAATAGTGTTCATTTTTTTTCTTTCAGTTATCTTCGGAGAGGTCATACTGTCCAGTTACGTCATTAAATTCATAGACACAAGTGCGAACAACCCCATCAATAGAGGCGTTCATAAGCTTGTTCCATCCATCGTCCAAGTCAGCTTCGCAAATTTCCATGATGAACTCTGGCCCAGCACATTCGCCGTACTTCTTTAGAAGTCTTTTGCTTCTTTTTATAGACCAATCAGATAGTACTCGCATAATTTTGCCGTAATTATCTGGATCGTCTCGCTTCCAGTCTGCCAGTTTGTATTCAGGAGCAGTTGGCTCAATGGGATTATGCGGCAAAGAAGTCTCAGGATTATCAAATCCATGACCACCAAAGCCACTTTGGTTGAAGTCATTATTGGGGCCATACCATTCATAGTCAAATGGGTCAGGCCCGTAATCTTCATCTTCCCCGCCTGAAAAATCGTCGTGATGATCGTAACTCATATCTTTATTATACCATACTTTCTTTTGTTTGTCAATAGATAACACTTGGCTTTTGGGGGGCCAGACTTCGGAACTCATGATCCCCTACGGGTTCAATTTCCATGGTAAAAGGATTGATGTTATATTCTTTAACAACTAATTCGTCTTGACACCTTTGCCAAAATTCGTTTTGTTCATGTCTTTCAAAAGACCAATCCTTAAATCTATCATGCAAATCTTTCCAATAACGATAGTTAATAGTTTGAGGAGTATTACAACTTTGATTTAAAAAGTTTTCAGCAGACTTCTTATATTTATAGTGACTTCTCATTGCTTTTCTGATATTATCATAAAGATCGCTAAGATATTTAATGCTGCAATATGCGATGTCTTGAGAGCCTACAGAAGAATCATCAGAAAAATCTAACCAGTTATTTCCTTGCAAGTTGTCAAGAAAATCATGGCAAGGCCAGCTAGTACACAAAATTAAGCTAGGATGCTTTTTGTTAGTAGGAACAAAAACTTTCATAAAGTACCTTTCTTTTAGATTGACCCTTTTTAGGGGGTCATGCCATGATTATATCATTAGCCATGAGTTTTGTCAAGCCTTTGAGTACGGCTTTTTCTTTCATCTTAGCTTCAATCATTAAATCGTATGGCTTATCGCTAAGAACAGGGGGAGTGTTAACACAATACTCTGAATGAGAACGATAATTTTGTCCAGTACCATTAGGATCGCGGGGTTCACTATAATGCACTTCTGGAACAATGTCTCCCCAAGTTTTTTCTGCAACCTTGTACGCATCAGCGGCAGAACTGAAACTACCCTTAGAACAATCCCAATGGTGAATGTCGAAGCACAAAGCTATACCAATTTTCTTGTGGATATAGTCATTGATTTCTTCAATAGTCCACATAGATTCTTTATCATCATTCTCAACAGTTAAACGACTCTGACAAGTAGGAGACAGACGCTCAAAGGATTTACAGAATCTAGCAGCGGTTTCTGCCTTACCCTCATAAGTACCGCCAACGTGAATGTTAATCTTGAAGTCTGGGCCAGCACCTAGAAGATCAGCAATTAAATTGTGCATTTCTAAACACAACAAAGATTTTGATACAATATCTTCGTTAGGCGAAGCAATACAAGTATACTGGCCTGGGTGCATACTAAGACGATGCCCATGTTCGCGGGCATACTCGCCAGCTTCGGCCAGAGTCTTGCGAATCCACTTAGCATTTTTTAGACTATCTAAGTCATACTTATGTTCTGGATGATCCATAAAGGGGAACATATCAGAAGAAATACGGAAGTATTTAATTCCGTTAGCTTCGTTCCATTGTAAAATTTTAAGCAAGTCTTTGGCGTTTTGATAGCCAATGTCACTAGCCTTGTCAAGACTATGACTTGCCATGCGATAGGTGCGAGAATTCATAACTCTATCTGCTTTCTTAACGTCAGCAGATAAAGTCAGATTAATACATGCGTAGCCCAAAAATCTCGTTGGCATTTAAAGGAATCCTATTTAATACATGGAATACCATAGTATTGTACCATAATAATAGGAGAAAGTCAATGGTAGAATCAGAAATTTGTAAACTATATAAACAAGGAAATTCAATTAATAAAATAGCTCAATTAAGTGGTATTTATAAAAAGAAAATAAGAGACATACTAACTGAAAATAACATAAAAATAAGAAAGATAAACTACACATATAATTATGATGAAAATTTCTTTCAATTAATTGATTCAGAAGAAAAAGCTTATTTTCTTGGTTTTATTACAGCGGATGGTTCTTTGCACAATAAGCGAACTTATCTCAGTATTGAAATTAATAATCAAGATATTTCAATACTAAAGTCTTTTCAAAAAAGCATACAGTCTAATCACAAGATTTATCATAGAACTAGAACTCATAAAAGTGGAAGTCAATCAAAAATGTCTAATCTAGTTATTAATGGAAAAATTCACAGTGATTTAATTAAACTAGGAATAAAACCAAATAAAACTAAAACAATCAAATGGAATGATGTAACTAAAAACATTCCTAAAAAATTGCTTCATCACTTTGTAAGAGGATACTTTGATGGAGATGGATGGTTTGTTAGCACTAGATATGCCTATGGCTTTATATCAGGAAGTGAAGACTTTATATCAGGTTTAGCTAATTATTTAGAAAAACAAAAATGCTTAAGCAATGGATATAGAAGTATTAAAAGCGGCTATCACATTCAAGTCAATGGAAGATTGAAATATCTTAATTTCCACAAATTAATTTATGAAGATGCTACAATTTTTTGCGAAAGGAAAAAGAATATGGGAAAAGAAGTTGACTACAAAGAAACTAGAGCTAGAAAAACTGGCCCAAAGCCATGAGTAACCAAGGTGTCTAATCATAGCGACATTATACCATATTATAATTTATTGTCAAGCTTATTCTTCATCCTCTACTTCACTAAGAACAAACTCAACAGCTTTTAACAAACTTTTGTAGCAATTAAAGTGTTCTTTTCTATTGTCCTGATCTTCCCATTCTTCTTTATTTTCCTCAGAACAATCTTTTACCTCAGCTTCTAAGCTAGTCTGAATTTCCTTTAAAACTGAAACTAATTCTTCGCCAACTAAATCAATATAAAACTCTTGTTCCCTATGATGCTTAACAGCAGGAACAAGAACATCACGAACAAAAAAGCCACAATTAACTGCACCTGAAGTATTGAAGCAGTTTCCTTCATCCTCTAATTCTTCAGCCAATTGTTTGGCAATCGCATCACCGATAGTGAACATCAGTCCAGCAGCGGTATCACTTTCACTTGCACAAGCTAGTCCCATATATCCCATATCGTTCCTTTCAGTTGAAAAACATTGTAGCAGTTTCCCGCTACAATGTCAAGCCTACTCTTCTATTTTACTCCAACGCCAGCACCCTTAACAGCGTGCGGCCTAGCAGTAATTTTAAGCGGAACAAGTTTATCGTATGCCTCACCTGCGTTAATCGCTTCCATAATCTGATTGAATCTGCGGGACTTGTAACCCGTACCGTGAACAGCAATCACAACGTCCACAGACTTGCCCACACCATCACAGAGCAAACAATCAATACAGTTTTTTCGATAACCTTGTTCTTCACTTGCAGGGCAGACAGTTTCACGCTTTTTAGTCGTATCATCGGCCTGCGATTGAGGCCGAACACGGAAAGTACGCCAGCCCATAGACTTAGCTTTGTCATATTCGGCTTGAGTATCAACCGATGCCATGCAAAACGACTTGTATGCTGCAGCCCACGCCTTGCCCCACTGGTGAGTATAGGCAGTATGGCCCTTAACAGACTTTAGAATAGGAGTCCAGACTTTCATCGGGACCATAGCGGGGTCGCCGTATGTCCCGAATCGGACAATCTTACCCTTAAAAACGTCGCCATGTTCAGCGGGATTGTAAACAGGGTATGTACCACGCTTATAAGCACCATAGACAGAGTTACCGCCTTGCCCGATATTGACATAGCAAGTACCCCAAGCATCATGTTTGCAATCGCCACAACAAGAGGCAGACTTGCCAGAGCCATAAAGGGCATCACTAGGCTTTTCATCTTCATCGGACAGAATATAAATCTGTACCATCGAGCCAGTCTTAGAGTTAGAGCTACCTTTAGTAAGGCCAGTAGCGATAACTACAATAGGCTCGTTGTTGAAGTTGGAGGGGCCACGATAGAGGATTGTTCCGTTCATGCCCATATATTAGCAAACTTTCCGCTAAGAGTCAACCCCATATCTCAAAAAATCAGATAAAAATAGTAAACAACCAAGCTAATCCCGTAAGCACAGAAGCGAAAAAGGTAATCGCTAGGGCTATGCCCATAGCCTTAGCAAAAGAATCTACCATAAATTCTTGTTTATTTCCAAGGCCAGAAGGCAAACGAAGCAAGGATATAATATAGAAAACACCAATAAAAACAAAGTAGCTAGGTGTATAGTCCAGATCAGGAGTTATGTGCATTTTCCAGATCAATAAACTAGCATAAGATAGAACAGCAGCGTTCCATAGATCAATAAGCAAAGAAAAAGCAATCAATAAGATCCAATACATACAACCATGCTTCGGCTTATTTTTTGAATCATCTAAATCATTAATAAGTTTCAATAATTTTTCATTGTTTTCTGGTATATCATTCATCCTCTGGTCCTTTGGCTAGTTTTTCAAAAGTTTTATTATACTTATTTCCTGTTGCTTCAATAGCTTCTTTGATACTAGGGTGAACATAGGCAGGGATTTTTTCTAGACCATTTAATTTAAATGCCAAGAAACGATGCCTACCATCTACAATCTTATATCGCCCATTAGCAAACCTGGTAACACAAATAGGAGGAACAGGAACACGACCACGAACCAACTGTGCGGTCTTGAACCCATACTCATTAAGAGGTAAACTAGGGGTATCAATATCAGACAGGTTGATCCATTCGTATTTGTTTACTTCCCCGAAAAAAAGAACAGGGTAATATGCAAGGTCATCAACATTAATATCAAGAGCATGATAAATGTCAGTAATTTCTTCTTCAGTACCTTCGATTTCTTCAAACACATCATCAATACGCTCACGCAAAACCTTGCAGGCATCAATATCAGAAATGAGATCAGCAGCATCACGAAATGCCTCAGCGTCCTTGCGCCAGCCGCGAACAGAACCGAGAAACAACATAATGTCTCTGTCGCTCATGTGTTCAGTAATAGTCTTTGCAATCGTCATGATGTAATTATACCTTATTCGGTGCTAGATGTCAAGTCAAATAATCCAGCATAAATACTGTCATAAATTTCGGTGCTAGCTAAGTCTGGATAAAACTTAATCAATTCTTCGTAAGCTTTTTCGGTGCCATACTTTTGTTTGACAGTAGATACAATCGCCCAAATGGTAAAATAAACTTCGAATTTAGTGCCTTCATAATTTAGTGTAACTAAATTTTTGTTTAACCTAAAAAGAAATTTAGTGCAATCAATTCTATCTTCTAAGCTTCTGTCAATATCTGACGCAACTAAGATAGCATCTTTTGCAAGCGCCCAAGTCAAGATTGAAATATGATCGTCCATTGTTCTAAAAGGGGCATAGGGGGTTTACTCCCTATGCCCCACCACCTAACTCCAAACCACCACCGTCGTAGGTTGACCCTTTTTAAGGGTCATACACATCAATTCAGTGTTACGAAAGTTCAATATATTCGTAGCCGTTAGAATCAGTCACTACTCTGCCTTCAACATGATCGCCCTGCACCAAGTCCCAAGCACTAAACACGCTTGATCCAAGACGGATCGAGTTGTGACTGTCAACGGTGCGGCTTGCACAGGCAGTACCAGCGTTACAACAAGCCTTGCTAATACGGACGGTATCAGTAGCCCTATCGTAGCAGGCATTAGCAGTATCGCCCACAGCAAATCCAGCCTTCTTTGCCAATTCTTTAGGAACATTAACTCCACCGCTAGTCGTAACATTCATAACAAATACTTCACTACCATTACTGACAACGGTAGCATTAGTGTCAGAGTCAATCAGCGATCCAGTGTCCCAATCGTCGCCAGCTTCGGAGGCATCGACAAACGTATCAGGGTGAACGAGACTGTTACGTTCTTCGGTGACTTCGCTAAGAACGACAAACTCACAAACACGCATCTTCTGTTGGTTATAGTCAGGAGGAACAGTCACAACATCGCGTGGATTAACCTTGACTTCAACCAATCGGCTTGCCCGATAGCCAAAGCTAGAAGCGTAAGACCATGCAGCAACGTGCAAGCCAGACGAGCAGGTGTTGTTGGGGTTAGAATCAACGCCAGAGCGATCCATGCTAACGGTGCTACCGATAGAGTTGTCCATGTTGCCCGTAGCGTGGTCAGTCCAGTTCTCACGGATCGAACGATAGCCGATAAAGCAACCATCATCGGTAAGAGTCATGTTGTTTGCTTCAATAAAAGCATACAAAGATTCACGCGATTGCTCAGAGGGGTTTTGGCACAGGTTCTTCCAAAAACGCTCAATGAAGTCGGTGTCAAAACCTTGCTCAACAAACTGCAAGGTAAACTCCGAAAGAGCAGGAGGCATGGGCTTGTTGTGAAGCAGCACAACATTACGACCATCTTTTTCTACAAGAATAAACTTGCCGCCAGAGTGTTGCTTAACGCGAGCAGCGAATGTAGCCAGTTCGTAAAGATCGGAAGTGTCGCCAGTACGCAGCTTTTCTTCAATACTTGCATACAGGGAGTTTTGCTTCGCAACGGTGATGGGATCATGCCCGCTGAAAAAGACGGTCACGGCATCGCCAGTCTTGAAAGAATTTAGAAACGTAGGAGTTGGAGCAGTTGCAGTAATCATGTCATTTCCTTTGGTTAGAGGTTAGAAGTATTATAGCAAAATCACTAGGGGCTGTCAAGCCCCTAGTGAAAAGTTTTTACACCTTCAACGGGCCGTGATGCTTGTCCATAATCTCAATGTATTCAATCGCATCTTTTTCAGAAACCTTGCAGTAGTAAGAGTCCATGTTCATAAGGAGAGGATAACGCTCTGCGATTTTTTTAGAGTAATTAACACTGTTATTGTTAGAGTCGTAGTCAATACCCTTATAATCCTTTGCGTTTTTACTGTCAATCTTTTTCATAAATTCTACCAGTTCATTATACTTGTCAGCTTTTTTGCGGTAGTTACTAATGGAATCATCGCTCTTTTTCCATTCTGCAATCATCTTAACTAAAGCAGAATTTTTGGGCAGATTATGGCCGAACCTACGCAAGCAATTCTTGACTTTGCTTCCTTCGTAAACTTCAAAGCTGTTAGGCACTTTCATAGAATCAAGTTCTTTTTTCAGCTTATTAAACTCTGCCTTAACATGGTCAATGAACGGAGTCCAGCCCTTGCCGACCTTCTTAGCATGAGCAGACAACACGCCATACAGTTTTACATCTAAAATTTTGCACAATTCTTTAAGATTATAGCTTTGGACAAATCCAGTAAAATCATTGTTCAAGTATGCTTCACGGCTTTTGAGGAACACAATGTAGCCTGAATCATTTTTATAGTCCAGTTCGGTTTTGTCCCAAGACGGTTGCCGCCAACCGTTGTAATTAAACTCACGAATAACCTTGGCATTATCACGACTACCGCTTTGACCGCTTGAAGTTCTAGGGCGAGGCTTACGCTTAGGCAAGTTCTCAATCAAGGCAGCATTATACAAGCCAAAATTATGCTCATCTTTAATCCACTTGTGAATTTGCTTCATCGTACCAGTATTGCTAAAATCTTTATATTTTTTATGCAATTCGTGATACGAGTTAATATCCGCAGGCTTATCAAGTTTAACAACATACGCAAGTTCGATAGAAGAATCAGACTCAAAAAGTCCTGCAATCTTACTGGTAGCAATACCATCGCTATCGCCCATGTCAAGCACAACACGCATATTTTGTCTGAAATTAATCGAATTGACAGTCGATCGACTAATGCCAGTGTTCTTAGTCGAATCAGGCTTGAATTGGACGATCTTGCAAACGGAAGTGGCGTTAAATCCGTTGCCAGTAATTTTATGCCCATTCCATTCGACAGAAGAAACGATGGAATTATAAGTGTATTTAATGTCATTCCACTTACAATTTGCTTCAATAAAATCTTTAGCATTAGCAATACGATTAGTCAGTTCAGTTTTAATTTCCTTAATAATTTCAGTGAACTTACTGCGAATAGCATTTGCGGTCATTTCAACAGTGTAGTCAAGTTCTTCGCGGGTAGCGGTCATGCTAACATCGCCAGTTTTGAAGTGAAGCAGCACAGGGAATCCCCACAGCTTGTTAATGTCGGTATCGCTTACGTTGCCGCTACGCTCAACAGACTCCCTAGAGATAGGGTAAGGAATACCATCAACAACAGCTTTAGGGCGACGATCAAAATTATCACGATAGCTATATTGCGGAGACTGGAGCATTTGCCAACTACCATCTTTAGCCTCAAAATCCACTTCATCATTAGGCCATTCTACAGGATTATCCTTAGAGATAACTTCGGGCTTGACGTTCCAGTATCGGAAGCGATCAATCGTCCACTTGCGGAAATCTCTAAAATCAGCAGGCTTAACAGGAACAATAATCTTAGTCCCACGTTCTTCATCAAGCCTTGCAGGACGTTCCTCAATGCCCTTGATAACACGACGCTTGCCTTCTGTAATCGCCATGTATTGACGGAACCAAAGTGTACCGTCAGCATTAGGAGTTACAGTCACAACGCAGAATTGGTCAGTGTAGGCAAACGGAGACTTAGCACCCAAACCAAAACCGCCAGTTTCATCGTTGGAATCACGCTTAGTCGATGCACCATAGTTGACAAAAACATTTGCCATACGGTCAGGATCAATACCCACACCAAAGTCTTGAATAAAGAATGAGTTATCATTACGATCAGGCAGCTTGATACGAATAGGGCGCTTTTCGCAACCATGCTCACGGTGAGCATCGCGGGCATTACAACCCACTTCCTGAATAATGGTACGGATAGCGTTAGAATACATCTTGTGAGAAACAATGCCGAGAATGACATGCTGATCCTCTTGACGAATCGACATTTCATGCTCTGCGAGAATCGTACCGCCGCTTTGTTCAACCTTGTTGTCGTGACCTTGAAGTTTCATAATTGCCTTTCGTTAGGTGGTGAGGTAGTATTATAACAACTATTTCTATCTTGTCAACCCCTTCAATGATAATTTTTTAGTTATTTCAATTTTTTCGGCGAATTAAAATGGACCGATCAATGAAAAAGAGTTTGTGCCAACATGCTAGCACAAACTCTTAGAAATGTCAACCCTTTAATTCAAACTATTCAATAACAATGTGGTCAGGTTCACTACGAACAGTAACGTATTGATTACCATTCTTATTAAACTTGGCTACAACACACTTATTAAGAGACTTAGGAGTAATCCTAACATTACCGTAACAATCGACTTGATTAGTAGTCAAAGGAACATGAGACAGGCTAGACCACTGAATCGCGGAAATAACCAATGCACCCTTGACGCTAGACTTCTGAACATATACAACATCGCCAACACCCTTGCCAATACGATCAATAAAAGCCTTAGGAATACAAACTCTACCACGATTGTCAATAATAACTTCGCGTTTAATAGAAGCAACAGAACCAGATGCGGGAGTATCACAAGTAGCAGAACCACCGCAACAAGTAGAACTGGTAAAAGCACTAGAAGGAATAGACGAGCCACCAACATCAGGACTTACAGTAGTATCACAACAAGCAGAAGGCTCTTTAGTAGTGCAATTAGTCACATTAGGAGTGTTGTTAGCTTGGAAGTTCTGGAACTTCTTAACAAGGTTAGCCGCAGCATTAGCCGCCTTAGTTGCAGCACTAATAGCAGGAGAACCACAACTAGAGCCACCACAACACTTGTCCATCAAAGATTTGTCAGTTTGAATGTCATCAGGAGAATACTGATTAGACAACATG
>Ga0255761_10004943_pt1 | contig 11724 bp, 7 predicted proteins | sample 071ome_29_FD_179961 | JGI IMG/M metagenome (GOLD analysis project Ga0255761, IMG submission 179961) | Coastal salt marsh microbial communities from the Groves Creek Marsh, Skidaway Island, Georgia - 071407BT metaG (version 2) | ecosystem: Environmental > Aquatic > Marine > Intertidal zone > Salt... | reverse complement strand
GGCGCCGCTGGACACAGGCGAAGAAATCACTAATGGCGGCGTGTTTATGCGCGGCGGCATCATTGAACAAGTTGGCAACAGCAATGACCTGCCGGCTCATGCCGACCGGGTGATTGACCTTGCTGGGCATATTGTAATCCCCGGCATGGTTAACACCCATCATCACCTGTTTCAGAATCTCACCCGGGTTGTCCCGGCGGCACAAAACGCACCCTTATTTGGTTGGCTAAAAACGCTCTACCCTATTTGGCAGCATTTGGGCCCAGATCACATTTATTGGTCGACCGCACTTGGTCTGGCTGAATTGGCGTTAAGCGGCTGTACAACATCATCTGACCATTTATATATCTATCCTAATGGAAGCAGGCTGGATGATTCGCTGGCCGCCGCGCAAGAAATTGGCATGCGGTTCCATGGCACGCGCGGGGCGATGAGCATTGGCGAATCGCAAGGCGGATTACCGCCGGATTATTTAACCGAATCTGAACCAGCGATCTTGGCAGACAGCCAGCGCCTTGTTGAAACGCATCATGATTCCAGTCGTTTTGCTATGACCAGGGTAGCCCTCGCCCCCTGTTCGCCATTCTCGGTCAGCATGGATCTGATGCGTGAAACGGCCACAATGGCGCGCAGCTATGGGGTGGGGTTGCACACGCATCTTGCGGAAAATAGTGAAGATATTGATTACAGCCTTGCCAGTTTTGGCATGCGGCCCGGCGATTATGCCGAATCCGTTGGTTGGGTCGGCGCCGATGTATGGCATGCGCATTGTGTGCAATTGGATTCATCAGAAATTGACCTTTTTGCCCGCACAGCCACCGGTGTCGCACATTGCCCTTGTTCCAATATGCGGCTGGCAAGCGGCATTGCCCCGGTAAGACAAATGCTTGATGCCGGTGTAAAAGTTGGGCTTGGTGTCGATGGGTCGGCATCAAATGATAGCGGCCATATGTTGAATGAAGCCAGACAGGCCATGCTGTTACAGCGGGTGATGCGCGGCGGTGATGCGATGACAGCGCGCGAAACATTGGCGATGGCAACGCGCGGCGGCGCGGCGGTTCTTGGGCGTGATGATATTGGTGTTCTGGCACCGGGCTATGCGGCAGATATTGTGGCTTTTGATTGCCGCGGCATTGATTTTGCCGGTGCCGCGTGGGATCCGCTGGCGGCATTGGTATTTTGTGGCCCCAGTAAAGCCGCCTATACAATCATCAATGGCCAAGTGGTTGTGGCAGACGGCAACTTACAAACAATGGATATGCAGGCACTTCTTCGCACCCATCACATGATGTCTGCAGACCTGATGCAGAAATCCGGATTTTCCGGATAAGCCGAACCCATTATTGGCGCACAAAAAAACGGCGCCGCCTTACTGGCAACACCGTCATTTTGATGAAAATATTTATCACACCGTTATTTGGTATCGCTTCCAGAATGGAAATTAAACACAGCGCCGTCTTTAATGCCGCTTGGCCAGCGGGCAGTGACAGTTTTCAGCTTTGTGTAAAATCTGACCCCTTCCATGCCATGGATTGAATGGTCACCGAACATAGAGGCTTTCCATCCACCAAAGCTGTGATAGGCCACCGGCACCGGGATCGGCACATTGACCCCGACCATGCCGACATTCACATTGCTTGCGAATTCGCGGGCCGCATCGCCATCTCGGGTAAAAATTGCGGTGCCGTTACCATACTCATGCGACATCACAAGCTGTACCGCCTCATCATAAGATTTTGGCCGCAGAACTGATAGGACCGGGCCAAAAATTTCATCACGATAGACCGACATATCCGGCGTGACATGGTCAAGCAATGTACCGCCCACAAAAAACCCATTCTCATAGCCCTGAAGCGACAAATTTCGGCCATCAACAACAACATTGGCCCCATCAGATTCGCCTTGATTGATATAGCCGATAATGCGGTCTTTTGCCTCTTTGGTGATCACCGGGCCCATTTCAACACCCGGTTCGTCAAACTGGCCGATTTTCAACGCCCGTACCTTTGGTGCCAATTGTTCAACAAATCGATCGGCCGTGTCATCTCCAACAGCCAACACTGCCGATACCGCCATACAACGTTCGCCAGCAGACCCATAGGCCGCGCCCATGGCCGCATCCACCGCCTGTCCCATATCGGCATCAGGCATGATGATCATATGATTTTTTGCCCCGCATAGCGCCTGTACACGTTTGCCATTGGCGCATCCTCGGCCATAAATATATTTACCAATGGCGGTTGACCCAACAAAGCTGACCGCGGCGATATCCGGGTGATCCAAAATCGCATCGACCGCTTCCTTGTCGCCATTGACAACATTCAGACAGCCGTCTGGAAGCCCCGCCTCGCCCAGCAATTGTGCCAGATAAAGCGGCGCGCCCGGGTCGCGTTCGGATGGCTTTAGAATGAATGTATTGCCACAGGCCAGTGCCATCGGGAACATCCACATTGGCACCATCGCTGGAAAATTAAACGGGGTGATGCCAGCCACCACGCCAACTGGCTGACGCAATGAATAGCTGTCAACAGCGCTTGCCACTTGCGCTGAATATTCGCCTTTGAGAAGATGCGGAATACCACAGGCAAATTCGACAACTTCCAACCCGCGCGCCACTTCACCGCGGGCATCATCAAGCGTCTTGCCATGTTGCCCCGAAATAAGCCCGGCAATCTTGTCTAAATTCTGGTTAATCAGGTCACGAAATTTGAACATGATTTGCGCACGTTTTGCCGGTGGCGTATTGGCCCAGCCCGGCAACGCCGCCTTGGCCGCGGCCACCGCGGCGTCAACTTCGCTGGCACTTGCCAATGGCACCGATCCGACAACCAAGCCGGTCGCCGGATTGAATACATCTTGTGACCGGCCACTTGTGCCTGCCAAAGTCGCGCCTTTGATGAAATGCATATCGGTCATCGCCTACCTCATTTGACTGGCGAGCCATGCCCGCAGCCCCTTTGTGTTATGTCATTGAAAGATCCGTTTTCAGATTACCGCATTTTAGCCTTGGCGCAAGGCCAAGCACCGATATAAAAACCTTTATATTTATCTGTTACTGAACTTAATTGAACAAATCTTATATTGGCGAAAGCGCAAGACAGGCTATAACAAGGCATGGAACTTTGGGTTGTTTTTACAATTGCCGCCGCCGCAACGCAGGCACTGCGCACCGCTGTACAGCGCCGCATGACCACAACACTTGGCAATTTGGGGGCAAGCTATATCCGCTTTTCCTATGCCTTTCCGATCGCTTGGCTGTTTTCACTTTTCTACAGCAACTATACCGGCACTGCCTTGCCAGACCTTCCCATTACCTTTTGGGTCTGGATTAATCTGGCCGCGCTGACACAGGTGATTTTCACCATTTTACTTGTCCAGCTATTCAGTCACCGGTCATTTGCCGCCGCCGTGGCTTTTTCAAAAACAGAAGTATTGCAAACCGCCATTTTTGAGGCGCTAATTCTGGGCGTGGTTGTGACATTGCAAACTGGTGCGGCGATTGCTTTGGGGGTATTTGCCACGGTGTTGCTGAGCTTCGCCAAAGCCAATCTGGCACTGACCAATTTGCGCGCCGCGATCTTTAGCCGGCAGGTGGCAATTGGGCTGGCGGCTGGCGCATTTTTGGGGTTTTGCACCGTATGTTACGGCGCCGCGCTCCACAGCATGATCGGCGGTGATGTCATCGGCAATGCGATGTATGCCGCCGCTATCGGCACCACCATTCAGGCTGTTTGTTTTGGTATCTATGTTTTTATTGTCAGGCGCGAACAATTTATCGCCAGTTTTGTAGAATGGCGGCAATGTTCTATGGCGGGTGTCTGGGCGGCAACAACAAGCATTTGCTGGTTTGCTGGCTTTGCCCTTTATAGCGTCGCACCGGTGCGCGCTGTTGGCCAAATTGAGCTTTTATTCAGCGTTGGATTTTCAGTTTTATATTTCAAAGAACGGATCAGCCGCGTTGAATTTACCGCTATCGCTCTACTAGCTACATCAATCATCATGGTTTTGCTTGACTGATTGCGCGGCTATCGCCAACGATACGCCTAGAAACGCTGTTTTTTACCGGATGTCAAAACGCTGAAGATCATTTGATTTTGACCGACATGGTGCAGTAGATGCACGCCCGGTCGCAGGAGCGAACCATGCCACTGGAAATGAACCAAAATGTATTTATCACCTGCGCCATTACCGGGTCGGGTGATACTACTGCCAAATCAGACAAGGTGCCAATCACACCAGCTGAAATTGCCGCGGCGGCGATTGATGCCGCGAAAGCTGGCGCCGCGGTTGTGCATTGTCATGTTCGAAATCCAGACACCGGGGCGCCATCGCGTGATCCGGCACTGTTTCGCGAAGTCACCGACCGGATTCGCAGTGCCGATACCGACATGGTGCTTAATCTGACAGCTGGCATGGGGGGAGACCTTGTGTTGGGCGGTGTCGAAACCCCATTGCCGCCGCATGCAGACGGCACCGATATGGCGGGCGCCACCGAACGTTTGGCGCATATTGCCGATTGTCTGCCAGAAATTTGCACGCTGGATTGTGGCACAATGAATTTTGGACATGGCGATTACATCATGACCAACAGCCCGGCGATGTTACGTGAAATGGCCACGCAAATGCGCAACCTTGGCGTCAAACCAGAAATTGAGGCCTTTGATACCGGGCATTTATGGTTTGCAAAGAAATTGGTTGAAGATGGCATTATCGAGGGGCCAGCCCTTGTACAATTATGTATGGGAATTGCTTGGGGCGCGCCAGATGATCTGAACACCTTGATGGCCATGGTCAATAATGTGCCAAAAGACTGGGTATTTTCCGCCTTTTCCATTGGCCGTAACGCCGCGGCCTACCCGGCGGCGGCCATTTTGGCAGGCGGCAATATCCGCGTTGGGCTAGAAGATAATATTTATTTGTCACGCGGCGTTTTTGCGACCAATGCCCAGCTTGTCGAACGGGCGGCCACAATTACGACCAATATGGGGGCGTCACTTATCGGGCCAGATGAAGTCCGGCAGAAATTAGGTCTGGTAAAACGGCCGCCGCAACCACGCTGATGGGGCGATAACAGGCCAGTCGATTTTAATCATGACATCAGGAGATCAACAAGCATGACATCGACAGATACATGCCAGCTTATTGCGGTGATTGGCGGCGGCGTTATTGGTGGCGGCTGGGTCGCACGATGTTTGCTGAATGGCATCACGGTCAATCTTTATGATCCGGACCCAAATGCCCCTAGCAAAATTGATGAAATAATGATCAATGCAAAGCTGGCCTTTGGCAAATTGATTGATGGCCCGGTGCCGCCGCAAGGCAAATTGCATTTCACCGACTCAATCGCCAGCGCAGTTGCCAAGGCTGATTTGATTATAGAAGCCGTGCCAGAACGTCTGGACATCAAACAATCAGTCTATCGTGATATTGAGTCTGCCGCCGCCGCTGACACGCTGATTGCCTCGTCTACATCAGGTATTCTGCCAAGCGATTTACAGGATAAAATGACCACGCCAGACCGGCTGGTGGTGGCTCACCCCTTTAACCCGGTCTATCTGTTGCCGCTGGTTGAAATTGTCGGCGGCGCAAAAACCAGCCACGCGGCCATCGAAAATGCCGCCCATTTGTTTCGCCAGCTTGGCATGCATCCGCTTCATGTTCGAACAGAAATACCTGCTTTTATTGCTGATCGGTTTCTTGAAGCGGTATGGCGCGAAGCTTTGTGGCTGGTCAAAGACGGCGTTGCCACAACCGCCGAAATTGACGATGCCATCAGATATGGGTTCGGTTTGCGTTGGGCGCAGATGGGGCTTTTTGAAACCTACCGGGTCGCTGGTGGGGAGGCTGGCATGGCGCATTTTATCGCACAATTTGGCCCTTGTCTCAAATGGCCATGGACAAAACTGACCGATGTGCCAGAACTGACCGATGAGTTGGTGACAATGATTGCTGACCAATCTGATTCGCAATCAGGGGCCTATTCTATTCGCCAGCTCGAACAGATTCGCGATGATAATCTGGTGGCCATTTTGCGCCAGTTACAAACGCGTGACTGGGGGGCTGGGCAGAGCGTCAGCGCTTGGCAAACCACATTAAAAACAGCCGCCATGGCGGCACTGCCGCGGCCAAATGAATTGATCCGTAGCTATGAACATAAAGTGCCGCAGGACTGGGTCGATTATAATGGTCATATGACCGAACACCGCTATCTTGAATGTTTTTCCCATGCCACGGATGAAATTATGCGGCAGGCAGGCGTTGATGACGCCTATATTGCGGCAGGCGGTAGCTTTTTTACCGTTGAAACCCATATTCGCCATATCGATGAGGTGATGGCTGGCGAGCCAATTTATGTCGACACGCAAATCTTGCTTGTGGCTGGCAAAAAAATGCATTTGTTCCATTCGCTTTTCCATCAGTCAGGTCGATTGCTCGCCACCGGGGAACATATGCTGTTGCATGTTGACATGAAACAGCGGCGTGCCTGCGAACCATCAGATATTGTCGCCGCCGCACTAGCCGAAATGGCCGCAAGCCACGCCGCGCTTGATCGGCCCGGCGCCGCAGGCCGTGCGGTTGGTCTGGCACCATAGACATAACCAAGACAACCACGAACAGGGATCAAATATGCAATTTGGAGCAACGCCCGAACAGGATATGATTGTCGAAACGGTGCGCAGTTTTGTTGAGCAGGAAATCTATCCGCTCGAGGACAAAATTGAAACGCTTGGGCATGTGCCAAAAGATATCGCTGAAGAGATCAAATCCAAAGTCAAAGCTATGGGGTTTTATGCCGCCAATTTTCCAGAATCGGTTGGCGGTGGGGGGCTCAACCATGTTGAATTTGCGTTGCTGGAGCGCGAACTTGGCCGCGGGTCGATGGCGCTTACACATTTTTTTGGACGCCCGCAAAATATTTTGATGGCTTGTGAAGGTGACCAGATCGAACGTTATCTGAACCCGGCTGTTCGCGGTGAAAAAATGGATGCGCTGGCAATGACCGAGCCAGATGCCGGGTCTGATGTCCGCGGCATGACAACAACGGCACGGCGTGATGGCGGTGACTGGGTGATCAATGGCACCAAACATTTTATCTCTGGCGGGGATCATGCTGATTTCTTCATTGTCTTTGTCGCCACTGGCGTTGATGACACCGTGCATGGTCCAAAAAAGCGAATCACCTGTTTTCTTGTCGATCGCGGTCATCCGGGGTTTTCTGTCCTGCCCGGCTATCAATCGGTGTCGCATAGCGGCTATCACAATGTGATTTTAAAATTTGAAGATTGTCGGTTGCCAGATGATCAGGTGCTTGGGGCTGTTGATGGCGGCTTTGAGGTCATGAATAGCTGGCTCTATGCCACCCGCATTACCGTTGCGGCAATGGCAGTTGGTCGGGCCAGACGCGCGTTTGATTATGCGTTGACCTATGCCGCAGAGCGACGGCAATTTGGCAAGCAAATTGGCAAATTTCAGGGCGTCAGTTTTAAACTGGCCGATCTGGTCACAGAAATTGACGCCGCCGACTGGCTGACACTGGCGGCCGCGTGGCGACTTGACGAAGGCCTGCCAGCCAATCGTGAAATTGCATCGGCAAAATTATACGCCACTGAAATGCTGGCACGGGTCACCGATGAAGCCATCCAGATTTATGGGGGCATGGGGCTAATGGATGATTTGCCGCTGGCACGATTCTGGCGCGATGCGCGGGTCGAACGAATCTGGGATGGCACCTCGGAAATTCAGAGACATATTATCAGCCGTGATTTGTTGCGACCTCTGGGGGGCTGAAACTTTGCCAGAACTGTTGCGGCTGTTTCAGCCCAAATCCATCGTTGTCTATGGCGGTAGCTGGGCTGAAAATGTCATTCAGCAATGCCAAAAAATGGGGTTTAGCGGTGACATCTGGCCAATTCACCCGCACCGCAAATCAATCAGCGGCTTGGCCTGTTTCGCCGCTATTTCTGAACTTCCCGGGGTGCCAGATGCGGCCTTTCTTGGCATCAACCGGGACGCCGTTATCGAAGTGACGCGTCAATTAGCAGAAATAGGATGTGGCGGCGCGGTTTGTTTTGCCTCTGGCTTTGCCGAATCGGGCGATATTGACCTGCAACAACAGCTTGTTACCGCGGCAGGCGATATGCCGCTATTGGGCCCGAATTGCTATGGGTTTATCAATTATCTTGATGGTGCATTACTATGGCCGGACCAGCATGGCGGCAGGCGGTGCGATACCGGTGTAGCGCTGATCAGCCAATCATCAAATATTGCGATCAATCTTGGCATGCAGGCGCGCGGTCTGCCGGTTGGCTATGTCGCCTGTGTCGGCAATCAGGCGCAAACCAGCCTCACAGATATCACAGCCGCGCTGTTGGATGACCCGCGCATTACCGCCGCCGGGCTTTATATCGAAGGCATTGATGATGCCGCCGAACTTGCCAGACTGGCCCATCATGCCCGGCAAAATGGCAAATATATTATTGCCATCAAATCTGGCAAAACAGCGCTATCACAACAGGCGGCTGGCGCGCATACCGCGGCCCTTGCTGGCGATGCCGCCGCCTCGTCTGCCTTTTTACAGCAATGCGGCATTATCGAGGTACACAGCCTGGATGCCCTGATCGAGACCTTAAAAATAATACATGTCTTTGGCGGCTTGCCCGGCAATCGTATCAGTGCCATGTGCTGTTCTGGTGGTGAGGCTGGCCTGCTGGCTGACCGGGCGATGAGCTATGACATGGCATGGCCTGATATACCCACCGCGAACAAACGGCAATTGGCTGACCAGCTAGGCCCCTTGGTACATTTGGCAAACCCACTTGATTATCACACCTTTATCTGGGGCGACGAGGCGGCGATGACGCAATGTTTCGCCAGCATGATGGGGGACTGGGTCGATTTATCTTGTCTTGTCATTGATTTTCCGCGGGCTGACCGCTGTAGCCGGGATTCATGGATGCCAGCCGTTAGGGCGCTTCAACAAGCTGCCAAGCTGACCGGCAGTAAAGTTGCCGTTCTGGCCAGCATGCCTGAAGGCTTGCCAGATGATATGGCCAGCGATTTGGTTGACCATGGGGTTTTGCCACTTTGCGGTTTTGAAGCTGGGTTATCTGCACTGGCACATGCCACCAGCGCCAACCGCCATAGCCTGCCACAACAGCCATGGATACCGCTGGCCCATGTTGATGCCAGCGTTGATGCCAGCGTTGATGCCAGCATCGGTGACAATGCCGCTACAGTTCTCAGCGAATCTGCCGCAAAAGCGGTTTTGCAGAAGCATGGGCTGGTGGTGCCGGCAGGTATTATCGATGATGATCCCACCAGATTGGCAGATCAGGCCGCACAGCTTACCGCGCCACTTGCGCTAAAAGGCCAGGGCGTTCTTCACAAAAGTGAACAAGGTTATGTCGTCTTGGGGCTAGGGCATGCCGATCTGGCACAGCAAGCCGCCAGCATGGATGGCACCGATGGGTTTTTGGTCGAAGAAATGGTCACAGACCCAATCGCCGAGTTGCTGGTTGGGATCCGCCGTGACCCACAATATGGTATGCATCTGACGCTTGCCAGCGGCGGTATCATGACCGAATTATGGCGTGATTCACAAAGCCTGATTTTGCCAGTAGACGGCCCCGTCATCAGCGATGCACTTGCGGCACTTAAATTGGCCCCGGTGCTTTATGGCTTTCGCGGCCGTCCAGCGGCAGACATAAAATCTGCCATTGACCAGATTCTAGCCCTTTGTGATCTGATCACCAGCGACCACAGCATTGCGGCGATCGAGGTCAACCCGCTGATGATCACGGCAAATAAAGCGGTTGTCACTGATGCGTTATTATGGCGCTATGACAAATCGCACCATAGCGAACAAACAACAGGAGCCACATCATGACCGAAGTCATCCAGACCCGAATTGACGGCGGGGTTTTTGAAGTCACATTGGATCGCCCGAAAGCCAATGCAATCGATTTGGCGACATCGCGTAAAATGGGCGATGTATTTCAGTCCTTTCGAGATGACGAATCGCTTCGGGTTTGTATTTTACGGACAGCTGGCGAAAAGTTTTTTTCGGCTGGCTGGGATCTTAAGGCCGCTGCAGCAGGTGATTCGGTCACTGCTGATTATGGCGTTGGTGGATTTGGCGGCCTGCAAGAGCTTCGCGATTTGAACAAACCGGTGATTGCCGCAGTTGAGGGTATGTGCGTTGGCGGTGGGTTTGAAATAGCTTTGTCATGCGATTTGATTCTGGCAACTGCGGCATCAAGTTTTGCCTTGCCAGAAATCCGCGCAGGTACATTGGCCGACGCTGCCACAATAAAGCTGCCAAAGCGCATACCCTATCATGTGGCAATGGATTTGTTGTTGACCGGACGCTGGATGGATTGCGCCGAAGCCCATAAATGGGGGTTGGTGAATGAAATATTTGATGATGCCGGCGGGCTGTATGCGCGTGCATGGGCATTGGCCAGACTTCTTGAATCCGGGCCACCTCTGGTTTTTGCCGCGATCAAGGAAGTCGCACGCGAGGCCGAGGCGATGAAATTTCAGGACATTTTGAACAAGGTAACAAAGATGCAACTGCCAACAGTTGACAAATTATATAACTCTGAAGACGGGGTTGAGGGGTTTAAAGCGTTTGCCGAAAAACGCGATCCAGTATGGCGCGGCCGATAAAGGGACGAGGGCAAGCCGCCAGCGATCAGGCTTGGTCATTGACAAGGCCAAACCAACACCTTAAAAAATCTCCCACCTAATAACAAAAGCAGGTTTGGCAAAGCCATTCGGCCTTGAAAATTGGCCCTGGAAACCGGCCCTGTAATTCGCTTCCTTTTATCAACGGTTTTGAGAGTATTTTTGTGGAACAATTCCTGTCGTCAGTTGGCATTACCGAGCCGAAACAAATTATTTATAACCCTTCATACGAGCAGCTTTTTGAAGATGAGATGCAACCCGGTCTTGAAGGCTATGCGCGCGGCTATCTGACCGAGCTTGGCGCGGTCAATGTGCTGACAGGTGAATATACTGGACGCTCACCGAAAGATAAATTTATCGTCATGGACGACACCACAAGAGACAGTTTGTGGTGGAATGGGAATGGCGCCAAAAATGATAATAAATCCATCACCCCAGAAGTATGGGGAGAGCTCAAAGATCTGGTTGCCAAGCAATTATCTGGAAAAAAGCTCTATATTGTCGATGGGTTTTGCGGTGCAAATAAGGACACCTGCCTGAAAGTGCGCTTTGTCATGGAAGTGGCATGGCAGGCACATTTTGTGAAAAATATGTTTATCCGGCCAAGCGATGAAGAGCTTGCCAATTTTGAACCTGATTTTACCGTGATCAATGCGTCAATGACGACCAACCCAGACTGGGAACGTCATGGTATGAATTCACCAACCTTTGTGGCCTTTAACCTGACCGAACGGATGCAACTGATCGGCGGGTCTTGGTATGGCGGGGAAATGAAAAAAGGGATGTTCTCAATGATGAACTATCTCTTGCCGCGCCAGGGCATTGCGTCAATGCATTGTTCGGCCAATTGCGGTGACAAAGGCGATGTGGCTTTGTTTTTTGGCCTCTCCGGCACCGGCAAAACCACTTTATCAGCCGCTGCAGATCGTAGCCTGATTGGTGATGACGAACATGGCTGGGATGATGAAGGCATTTTTAACTTTGAGGGGGGCTGTTACGCCAAGACAAGTGACCTCAATGAAGCCAGCGAACCAGAAA
>Ga0255761_10004937_pt1 | contig 11731 bp, 3 predicted proteins | sample 071ome_29_FD_179961 | JGI IMG/M metagenome (GOLD analysis project Ga0255761, IMG submission 179961) | Coastal salt marsh microbial communities from the Groves Creek Marsh, Skidaway Island, Georgia - 071407BT metaG (version 2) | ecosystem: Environmental > Aquatic > Marine > Intertidal zone > Salt... | reverse complement strand
TCATAGGAGGATGTATCAATTTTTAGATTTACTACACCTTCACTTTCATCATTTTCTGACAATATAATATTAGTATAAAGTCCATCTGATAAAATATCTCTACCTTGAATTGTTTCTCCTTCAACAACAAATCTTTTATTTTTTAATTCTAACAAATTATTAATTGCTTGGAATCCACTAATGCCTGTATAATTAGGACCTATAAAATACATTTCTGTATCTGTATCATAGTTAGTATTATATTCCACATTGTTATTCTCAAGTATATGATTAACTATCTCATCTACTTCTTCCACTACCTCAAGCGAAGACGCTAAATTACATCTCTTAATACCAAAATTTAAACTTGATTTAAAAGCAGTAATATTAAATATTTCACCAAATGAAACAATGCCTTTCATATTATACATTTCAGGCATTTTAATAATCGGGTTATCGTCAATTATATCAAAATTAATGTTAATTTTATTATCATTAATACCATCAGTAATTAACATATTCTTATTAGTATTAGATTGTAGGGTATTATTTGCACCATCAGAAGTAATCATAGCACCCCTGTTTCTTCTTAAAACATATTGTCTATTATTTACATCTCCTGTCCCATCTACATCTAAGAAAGCATACATAGATAATACTGCTTCGTTTGTAATAGAGTTTTCCTCACTACCTGTTCCGTTAATAGGTGAAATGTTATGTCTTGAAACGGATGTATGACACTCAAATTTATTAGGAATTTTAGTGTATTTCTTGTCTAAGTGTAAAATTTCTATTTCGTTTGGACTATAAGAATAGGTGCAATCTTTAGCAATTCTCATTACTCTATAATAATTGTCTAATTGGGGAGTTCCTGAAATTTCTACATTATCAATTTCTAAATAGTGCGTAATTGTAGCACCTTCGGTATTAATTGTGTGATTAACAACATAATGAATTTTATTTGGGTAAGAATCATTAGCAACTCTATCAGAAGGTTCAGAAACTAAATAGTGTCCTGTTAAATCATTAACATAGTTAATCCAAATATTATTTTTATTAAATGTGCCTTTTGATGTAGGGATTGCAGCATTTTTACCATTATTATCATATGTGGTTAAATTAGGAGTAGTAATTTCAATAATTGCTCTACTATTAATTTGTGTATTACCTTTTACTGATGTTGAGGAAGGAATTCCGTTAGTCTGTGTAAGTCCATTTAAACCAAATGCTGTAACATTTGAAGCATTTGTATTTAATACCATTTTAAAGTAAAATTCTGCACCAATCATGTTATCTACATTTGTCGCATAATCATACCTTGAACCATTAAATAAAGCAAATTCTGTATTAGGTAATCCTGAACCTGAATGTTCGCTTTGCTTACTAACCCATCCTTCACCCGACACAACGGAAGTAAAATCAAAAGCATATTTAATAGAAAAGTATCTCGCAAATCCATCTCCTTGAAGGTATGAAATATGTAGATTTGGTATAGTAGCACCTGAATATCTTGACACATCTATTTGAAAATTATTTCTATTATTACTATATTCAATTTTACTATGTGCTTCTAAGTGAAGTGCTTTGATAACGCCTATTGTATCTGTGTATAAATGACTCGCCCCTACCCCTATTGGATTAGTATAAAGTGATGGTGTAAAACCTACTACTGTATCTTCATCCCATTGGGAAAGTTCGTTCATAACTCTTGATAATTCAAAATTATTATCATAAGATTTCGTAGAATATCTTCCAATAGATGATGATACTTTGTCATAAAAATCCCACGGGCTACTTCTAACTCCTTCAGAATGAGAATAAATTGGTAAAATTAAATCATATCCATCAGTTTTACTTCCCGTAGTTTTGGCGACGGGTGAAGAATCATTTTCTTGGCTTCCTAAATATGCATTATCACCATTAGCAGCACCCGTATCATCTGCGGCTGAACCAATTATAAATCCAAGATTAAATATTCTCTTGTCTGTAATAGAGGCACCTGTTGAAGTAGCCAAAGAATTTTCATACGAACCTTTATTTCCCCTTAATGTAGGAGTCTCACCATACTTAACATTCGTAGAATTTAAATCGGAGACTAAGAGACTCACATCTATTTCTACATTATTATATTTCAATTCACCTGTATATTCTCTATTTTTAGTAGTTAAAGAACCAATAGCCCTATTCCAAATAATTGGGGTTTCCGCATTTAAATAAAGTCTATGTTCTGTTATCAGATTATCACTTGGAATACTAATATCAACATCATCACTACCTCCAATATCTGAGCCTGTAATTGTAATATCGTCACTCGTTGTATAATCATAACCTCTATGTTTTACATTAACTCCTGTTATTTCTGCACTTGCATATTCGTAAGGAACAACAGAAGTTACCGTTCCACTACCATCTACTACTACTGTTAATTTTAAATCAGTTCCGCTTGCGCTCGTTACAGAAATATTATTGTAAGTTCCAGCAGTTCTTCCAAGTTCAGTAGCCCCTGAATTAATAGCAGAAACAAGTTCACCTTCAACTATACCACTTGTAGTAAGAAAGCAATCATCCTCACTATCATCAAAAGGATTTCTACCGTATGTTGAACCTAATTTTTCAATATCATACTCGCCAAATATATTAGAAACTCCTGTGTCAAAATTTATAAAGTCTGTATAAAGAACATAACTTCCAACCGCACCTGCATCAATTCCTTTATCCATTTTATAATATGCAAAACCTTCAGAACCAACAGGACCTTCACCTGCTCTTGCTACTAAATGTGCGCTAATATATTCAATACCAAAATCTGATACTGCTGGTTCTGTATTCCAATCACTTAATGATGGTCCTGTTTCAAGACTATCATCATGTTCATATAAACTTCCAGTAGTGAGAACAATCCCATATTGTGTTACAGGTGCTTCAACCTTAATTGGTAAATTTTCATAATCTACTTCATTGAAATGCCAATCATAAGTAACTTCTACTAAACGAACTAAACCAAATCTCCTTAATTCGCTTGTATTAATATTAGCCGATTCAATAGGTATTGTTTCAAACGATGTATCATTAATTAAATTAGAAGGAATTGAACCTAAATAATTTTCATGTTCAATAGCATTAGAAGATTCTGAACCAATTTTTTTAATAATCAAGGAATATTTTTCTAAATTTCTATCTCTGTAACCAATGCTATTATTTCTTTTATAACTATCAGGGTAAATATCTCCCGTGGAAAATAAATAAAAATTTTCTACATTTCTATCAAAAGACTCGTAGGATTGTCTGGCTCTAAATGGAAAATTTAAACCATAATCGTTTCCGCTAATACCATTTCTTCTTGATGGTTGAGGGTAATAACTTTTTAGTGCACTTTTTCTATTTTCAAATGTTTCTGTTCTTGTTGAGTAATATCTAACATAAGGAGATGAAGCAGTAACTACCAAATCATGTGATAATTTATCTGTGTCCCAAAACCTTGACCCTGTAACAGGATAAAAACCTGTCCTACTTTCAATTGAACCTAATTTTGTATAATGAGTAGTAAATTGATTTTCTGTTCCAAAATCAATCCCTACGCCATCGTAATTAATTCTTTGTGAAATAGCATAGCCGTAAATAGGTGTATTATTCCCATACATTAAATTTCTTGCCCAACTGTTATCTCCTATATTAGAAAGTATTACATCCTTCTTTTTAAGATTCCAAACTTTATCCATGTATTCTGCATCCCAAAATAATTTTCCGCGTTGAAGACCTGTGTATCTCCAAATAAACGAGCCAAAATTATCTTCCAATCTATAATCAATTGCATCTACCCCTGAAGTATAATTTTTATATCCTGGATTGCTAAATGTTATACTTGCGCCAACTGAATTAGTTTCGCTATTTAGTAAATGTAAAAATCCGCCTGATGCTAACCCTTGAGTATTAACAAAATATATACCGTTCCCATTAGTAATTCTTGTATCGCTTGTATTTGATGAAGTCTTTGCTAAAACTACGGGAAAAATAGGTGCAAGTCCAAACAACGATTGACTGTTTTCTAAGGTTTGATTACTTGCAATAGCAAATTCTGTTAGACTACTAATCGTATGGTTTTGAGTGGTAGTAGTTTCCTCTTTATCTGAACTAATACTAAAACGATAATCTGCAAAATTAGTATTATCCTTTTTACCTTCTATTTTTGATATTGGATAACCAATAGAATATTTACTTTCATTAGCAGATGATTCAACTAAATTACTAACTGTTGTATTAAATAAGTCAATTTTTTCTCCTGAAGTATAAACAATTCCTTTATTAGAACAACCTGTAAGACTTGTTGGGAAAATACTATCATTGGTATTTACGGATAAGGCCTTACCCAAAGAAATACTTTTTCTTGCGTATTTAAGATTAGAAGCACCATAGGTTTCGTTATAACTTGAGTAGATGGTAGGTTCAGTTAGAGTAATTTCTCTTGCATGAGAACCAGCAGTAAAGGCTACACGGTTAATACCATTCCAATATGTGCCCAACGAAAACCCGCCACTTCCGTCAATTACACCACCTGAAATAGCACTTACTATACCTAACAATTTAGTTTGTGATAAAATTGTGCAATATAAAACATCACCCACTTCAAAATCAAGAGCCTGCATACTTGTATTATTTGATGAAAGAACAATGGTTGAAGTTCCAATATCAAAATCTTGAATATACACAGTTCCTGTCTGTGCAATCATGTCTGCTTCGGGAGAAAGTGTTGTATAAATATAATCACTTGTGTGGGTGTAGTTTCTATTTACTACTGTATCAATCAGCCTGTTAGTGTAATCTCTACCTGTAATGTCATAACTAACTATACCACCCTGAATGTTGCTCTTAATTGACTCAATGTATCCGTCAAAAACATTATCTAAGTGTAAAATATCTCCGTTAATAAAACTGTATAAAGAAGGATTATTAGCAACATTATCAGTATCAACAGTAGCCCCATTAATTCTGGTTTTAATTTGGTAAGAATCGTAGTTAGTAAATGATGGTTTAACATATTTCATATTTTTATCGCCATAATTCAATTCAAAAGTAAAACCTGTTAATTCTTTATCTCTAATTAAAATTTCAGTATTAGAAATAAAATTATCTGAATTAGTAATTATATTACCATTTCTAATTACATTAGTCCCATCGTATTCTGTATCAATATCAAAACTACCCACAATTACTTCTTTCTTTGACATAAATGGATATACAAATGCGGTTTCATTATTGATAGGAGGAATGTCCCAATTAGAAGCCACACTTGTCCAAGTATTATCGGTTAGAACATTTCTATAATGTGAAATTGTAAAAATCTGCTCATAGCCATCATTACCGATAACGGGGTCTGAAAGAAAATCTCCAGCAAATACATAATTTCCTACTCTTAATTTGTTAGTATTTTCCGTAGCAATAAGAGAACTTCCCCATATGTCTCTAAAATCTTGTTCAATAGTTAATTTAGAAAAGGTCAAAGACCAACCCGTTGTGCTTGAATTAACAATACCAGATAAAGGAATATTCATCGCACCACTATAATCTTCAGACTTTATTTCTTTTCTCACCAAAACATTATCAAAATTTTTCAATTTTAAATTTAAAATTTTATTAGCGTCTGGGAACTTCATTTCCATAAAGTTACCAATAGATGCTACTGAATCAAACAAATCAATGTATTGAATATGAGGTAAATGATAATTTTTTAAATCCGAATCTTCATAAGTAACAAGTCTTTTAATGTCTGAATCATAAGTTCCAGAACTTGCGCCATTGGAGGTATGTTTATCTCGCATGGTATTAATAAAACAAGAACCCCATGTTCCTAATTCAATAGCGGTAGTTAAGTTATAAGCGTTAGTAGACCAATTAGAAGTAGGTGTTCTATTTGAAATAGCATTAGAATATGATGAATCTGCAAGAACTGAAATTGTTCTATCTGCACTTGCTAAATTATCTACTAATTCACCGTATTGAGAATAGCCTGTCTTGTCTATAATATATGCACCAAAGTCTGAAGTTGTTAAAAAGTGAACAGTAGTCCCATGTGCCGATAACGCAGGTGTTGAACCAACATCGGATTGAGAAGCACCATTCTTAAAACCAAAATCTAATTTTAAAGTAGAACTAATTTCATAAGCAGTATTTTTAATTACTCTATATTTAGTATTAGGTAAAAGAGTATCTTTAGAACATCTATCTTCATAGAAATAAAAGGTAGGTCTACTAACTTCAACATAGGTATCGTGCCTACCATCAGAATCATCAGCATCTCCTAATAATCCATATCCTACGGCTACAATGTGTGTATCTGCTGAAGAAGGTCCTTTGTAAATACTAATCTTCGTATCTTTGGGAATATCGCCGTCAAAGGCTGGAGAAAAGTCAAAACCATCACCGAATGTTTCATAGGTATGCAATTCTGTAATTTTTGCAAGGTGATGTTTCTTAGCATCATCTGCGTGGATAAGAACAAAATAATCATAGTCCGTATCAAAAGACCCAGAAGAAATCATACTTGATAGTGCACCTTGTCCTTCTAAACTAATTCTATTACTACGGGTAGAAGCAGAAACAGTAAGGTAACTTTCAATATCAGTATCATAAGGATAAAGTCTGTTTAAAATTGAATCAACATTTGCACCAGATTGTATATTAGAAATTTCAAAAACAGAATTTGCATTTACAGTAGTAGTAGGTTTATTATGGATTTCATAACAGTTAATACTTTTTACTCCTGCGGTATAAAGTTCTGTATTACCAATAGTAATAATTCTGGGATTTAAACTAACATTAGTAAAGGCACTTTTAATAGTAGTAACATCCGAATAACGATGGCTTGAATCATCATAAGGTGCAGAAATATAAGGCCAAGAAATAGGGCTAAGTAAAGGAACTCCTTTATTTAAAGGAACTATTTGTGAAATATATACGGTTGTTGCTGCTCTAGACATTTAACTTCCTCCCTTCATTAAAATCATAGTATAATTTAATTGACTCTTTTGGTGCAATTGGATTAAATAAAGATGTAAATGTGTTAGTGTATTCGTCTGTAAATACAATATAATTCATTTCCCCCATGAATTGTGTCTTTCTGTCGTTGGGGTAACTTAACGAGGCATTCTTTCCAATATAAATATCACTCTCGTTTAAAGTAAATTGATTATCAGTAGCATCGTGAACATCAGATGCAATTTCAACACCATTATAAAAAATGCTCATTCTTCGGGTAGCCTGTTCATATGCTACTGCTACATGAGCCGATGTGTGAATATACATGGGTTCACGCTGAACAGGGACATAAAACTTAGAACCGTCTGTAAATGTAGGAATAGTAGCACCCGTAGGTAGGGGATTCATAGCAATTGTATTTCCGCTAATTGCAAATACTGTGCCTAATGAAACACCTTTATCATTAAATAACTCAGAACCAACGGGGATTGAATTTGCTAATGTAGGTTGGTCGCCCGTGGGCGGATAGATAGTTAATGCTACTGTATTAACCGACTCATCATAACCTGTTGTTGGTGTAGAGCCAGGAGTATATTTTAATGTATATCCAGTAGAATATCCATTACCATTATGATAATATTTCTCCTGACCAGCCTCTCTACCGATTACTTTAAATCCATTATACAAAAACTGTTCGTGATAATCATTCCACAAAGTAACTAAAGTTCCATCGGGAGAAGTTTGTGTAGGAACACTTGACATATCGTGATAGTGATATTTGCGACTTGTAAATACAGTAGGCGATTCAAGAATAGTTTCTGTTTCATCAACTGTTAGTTTAAATTGAATTTTGTATTCAGCAGGATTATTTTGATTATATGTGGTTGTATTGACTAACGAAACACTCATGTTTGTATTATGGAATAAGCACATGGCGTGGTCATATCTTTCATCATTTGGTAAATACCTTTGGTCTTGATTATCCGCAACAACAGAAATACCATCTGCAACGGCTGGCATAGTTTTGCGATTTGAGTTATTACCAGACCCTCCGTTATCGGTAAGTTCAATTTGTCCTTCATCTGTATTATCTCCATAACCATTCACATCGTAAGGTTTGATAATAAACTGACAAGTAAAAGAACCTTCAATTCCCCAAAGCCCTGTTTTAACTTCGCCGTTATGTTTCTCGTAGTCAATTAAAATATGTGCATCACACATGGTAGGAAAAACTAAACACTTGTTGTTTTTGTTATAAACACTAAATGTCATAGATAAACCTCAAATAATTAATGCTACTTCAAAATCTAAATTAAATTGCACAAAAGGTTGTCCAGCAGTTAGGGTTGTGCTAAAACTTCTAATAAATCCTCTAAGACCCGTTACTTCTGTTGAATCTTGAATTGGGCTGGGAAAATTTTTATGTCCTGGAATAGTATTAAATATAGTTCCTTTATTATCTTGATTTCTAACTTTATAAGAAAAAGGAATTAATGGAAGATATTCAATTGGAGATAAATTAGATGGGTCTGAGTATTCTGGTAAATCTGAATAATACTCATATTTATGGTCTACCCTACTTGGAATTAAAATAATCAATTCGTTTAAAGTCTGATGTTTCTGGAAACCCGAAGAATCAACAAAGGAATGAATTAATTGAGCAACTTCAAATGCCGTCATTTCAACTGTTGGATTTTCTTCTTCTCCATCCTCTACATCATCAAATGCTTTACTAATAACCTGATTAGTAATAATACCCGAAAGGTTAATCGTTTTACTCGCCATGCCTAAATCCATAGCAATAGTTTGTGATTCTCCCGTAATAACACCCATTCCTGGAATTGGAATAGCAGGAATAGTTCTACCCGTAGAAATACCAACAGTTTCACATTTTAAACCAATGCGGTTAGTTTCAAAGTTATTATCTGTATGCTTTGGATTTCTCGCTTTTAAGTTAAGAAAAACATGATGAATTGGTTTTGTAGTATCATCATTTGACATAGCATCTGAAATATATTCTGTATTATAAATTGTCATTTAATCACCTAAACATTCTGGTATTACCTACACGGTTTCCTCTATTGTTAATTATATCACCAAGTCTATTTCCAATATCTCGGAGTTCAGTTTCACTTGCACCAATTCTTCCATTAACATGAATATTAACCGTTCCTCCTAATTGGTGGTTTGGCGTAACATATTGTCCTTGTGCTAATGAAACTAATTCTGGCCCTCGCTCTCCTACAAGATATGTTCCTGATTTATTAACAGAACCGCCATCGGCCATAGCACCTGAAATATAATTAATACCTTCACCTAAACCATAACCAAGTAAGCCACCAATTACTGCGCCTGGAACTCCACCAATAGCAAATCCAACAGTAGCACCTACCTTTGCACCACCTGATTTTAATATACTACCTAATAAGGGAATTTCACTAATCCATTTAACAAAGTTATCAAATCCAGTATTAATAGCCTCTGACAATTCTTCACCAAAGAAAGGTATCATAGCAAATATAGCAGGAATAAGGCCAAATATTACATGTCTAAATGCGCCATAAATTAAAGTATTGAAAATACCACCAATACCAATTAATAAAAAGTCACCAAATGCAAATATTAATTCACCTAATGCCTGTGTTGTTTCTGCTCTATTACCTGTAAATAATACACTTAAGAAATTAAATAATGCTGCACCAAAGACAATAAGTTTTCCAAACGCTTCTGCAAATGCCCCGTAAATAATCACAAGATAACTGTAAATCTGTTTAAAATATTCAATTATAAAATCAATAACTCCTAATTGCTTAAGAAGGAATAATAGTCCTATAATTAACCCTCCATAAACAATAGCGGCTCTTAGGAAGGTCATTAATGATGAAAATATTCCTTTAAAATCAATTCCTTTCAATGCTTTATAGCGTTGTTCCCACTTTTGGAAAAATTTAGTCTTTTTAAGTTGTTCCATTAGACTTAAAGTTCCTGTATTTACTTCTTTAATTTCTGCCTCATCTCCTGATAAACTTGTCTTAATACCTTGAGATGCAAGTTCCTTTTTTTGTTGATTTCGCTTTTCAAGAGTTTCATCCTTTAGTTGTTGAATTGATTTAGCCCTTTCTTCTGCTTCTTCTTTTTTCTGTGAGGCTTCTGTTAATTTGTTTTTAAGAATAACTTTATCTGCTTCTTCTGTTGCAGCATTAAATTCTTCTCTTATTCTAATATATTCAACATTTGCTATTTGTTGCTCTTTTACTGCTATCTTAGTATCTTCTTGAAGTTGTCTAAAATTAGCGTGACTATCTGTTAATTCTGCAAATAGTCCTTGCTGTTCTCTTGTCATTCTTCTAAACATTGAAGTTCTATTATTTGGGTCCATAGGTTCTATTCTTTCTCTTTGTGATTGATAAGGACCTATTGGGTTCATAAGTAAAGAATTTTGAAAGGTAGTATTTATTTTATCAATTACTCTATTCATTCCCTTTTCAAATCCGCCACCCTTATTAAAGAAATTGACAATTCCTCTTGAACCTCCACCTTTAAATAAAGTTTCACTAAATTTAATTGGGCTTCTCGGATTCATAAATAAAGAGTTATTTAAATTATTAATTATTTTATTAGTGAACTGTTCTAATCCTTCAAACGAAGACCTAAGAATTCCCCCTTGTGGGTTAAAAAATTTTTGAGAAGGACTAAGTTCACTTTCATAGTCTCGCCTCATGGCTTCTCCTCTAATTTCTGACCTAATGCCCGCATTTCTTATCAAGTTTTTTTGAGCAGTTTCAATTTTAGTTGTCATTGTAGCCATCGCTTTAGTCCTACCAAAAATACCTTCTAAATATTTGAATTGGTCAGACATAAAAAAAGCCTGTCTTTCGGCAGATGTAGCACTTCCATCTCTAATTTTATTAAGGACTAATTCTGCTTTTGCTAATCTTTCTCTTTCTGTAATTTGTTCTTTAATTAATTGAATCTGTTTTGTTTCTCTCTCAACTTGTTCAGTTAATCTTTTTTCTTGGAATTTGAAAAAGTTAGAAACAGCACGAATTCTATTTTGAATTTTCCAAAAACCTGTTCCTGAAGTAAGACGAGATATAACAGTCCATGCTTGACCAGAAGCATTCGCAGTAGATGATAAGTCTAAAAAGGTTTGCTTTAATTTACTGCTCTCTTTAGCACTTTTTCTAATAGATTCTGTAAGATTATTAAAGGTGTCCTTTAGAACTTCAGCATCTCTTTCTGCTTGACTTGTCATTTTATTTCACCTGTTTTAAACTTTCTTGTAATTTATCTGCTTTGAAAGATTCTACTTCTTGGTGAACCATTAATAATTCTTGAACTAAACTTATTGGTAATTCAAAAACCTCTTTTGGACTTATATTCAAATGTTTTGCTAATGTGTAAAGAGTAAGGCGGGATGCTACTTTAGGATTATCTACTTTTCCTGTTCTAATAGCATTCCTTATTGCTCTTTTAAATCAGCATCACCCTCCAATAGAGCGAAGGGGTCGGGAAGAATTTCTCTAATTTGTCTGCCGACATATGGCTTAAGACGGACTAAATCTAAAGCGGTTAGAACAGGTTCTGTTTTTTCTACGAAGGCATCCCATAAATATCTATAAACTTCATTCATATCAAGATTGACTTCTTGCTTACCGACATTCATATTGAATAATTTCATTTGTGCCTTTTCTAATTGCAGATATGTTGGTTCTTTAATCCATACTTTAATGTATTCTTCTTCAACAGGGTCAATTCTAACATAATGTAATTCAGATTC
>Ga0255761_10004933_pt1 | contig 11736 bp, 6 predicted proteins | sample 071ome_29_FD_179961 | JGI IMG/M metagenome (GOLD analysis project Ga0255761, IMG submission 179961) | Coastal salt marsh microbial communities from the Groves Creek Marsh, Skidaway Island, Georgia - 071407BT metaG (version 2) | ecosystem: Environmental > Aquatic > Marine > Intertidal zone > Salt... | reverse complement strand
CGGTGTGAAGGAAGGCGAAGAGGACAAAAACATCGTCGATCCAACGTTTGAAGCTGCGAAAGTTGGTTTAGGATCCTTAGGGGTCGCCTCAGAGATCACCTTACAGTGCGTCGACGCGTACCAGCTAAAAGAAGATACATTCACGACTACGCCCGAGCAAATAGAAAAAAACCACGAAAAGTGGATTCGGTCGTATAAACACGTGAGATACATGTGGATTCCGCACACGGATTGCGTAGTGGTGGTTGGATCTAATCCGATTGTTGCAACGAAGAAAAAGAAAGGAAGCCTGCCAGGTCTAGGTTCAGTATTTTCTTATTTGACGACGCCAAGCGAACGCAAACGGAACAAATATCGCACCAAACCAATGGTTGACTTGTTAAAAAAGTTAGACATGGAGTCTGCAAAGAAAGCCGAGCGCGAAAACGCCGGGTTCGGCGAGCTTCGAGATCTGCTTTTGCGCATCGATCCACTCAACGTGGACCACGTTAAAAGAGTAAACGCGGCAGAAGCGGAATTCTGGAAGCGCTCGCACGGCACGCGCGTGGATTGGAGCGATCAAATTCTTGGGTTTGATTGCGGTGGCCAACAACACGTGTTAGAGGTTGCCTTTCCCTGCGGCACTTTAGAGGAAAAAAGTGAACGAGAAGCATCGTCCGTGGATGCTAACCTTTCTCATCCTTCAGATTCTCTTCGAAAAGATTTACTTTTTATGCGCGATTTACGCAAAATGATCGCAGAAAACGACATACCGGCGCACGCGCCAATCGAGCAACGCTGGACGAGTGGTAGCTCTAGCATAATGTCCCCATCTTATGGCGCAAAAGACTCATTACACTCCTGGGTTGGGATTATAATGTACCTTCCAACGCAAGTAGAAGCTGAACGCGAGGAAATAACCGCGAGGTTCACAAAGTACGGCGAACAAATGCGCGACGCTCTCGGCGACGATTACTTCCTCAAGACGCACTGGGCTAAAATTGAGCTGGAGAAGAACCCCGAACGGAGAAAGAAACAAGTTGAGCGATTGAAAACCGCGTACGGTCACGAAAACTTTCGAGCATTTCGAGACCTTCGCAGAAAGTTCGATCCGAAAGGCGTTTTAATGAACGAGTTAATCGAAGGATTGTTTGAATCCAAATGATGATGATGATGACGACGACGATCATAATGACTGCGCGTGACGTGTGCGTGAGAGGAATTTCAGGATGAAATGTATATTAGTGCTAGTATCAACTGTAAAAAAGTATTATCACGTAAATAGTGCGTGTAATGTATTTTAGAGATTATGGGCTAGAGGTTAAATATATCCTTTACTTTACTCGCAAACGCACAAAAAAAAATCAAAATTGCGGGAAAAAGAAAAACCCAATCTATGACCATCCCGATGGACGAGGTAGATGATGTATTCAACAACCCGTCCTCGTCTCAAGAACACGAGTTGTTCTTGAGTGAATACGTGCAACAGTTGTTCGGGGAAGAGTTGGGCGTGAACGCGAAAGAGAACGATGCGCTGTTACAAATCGAGGGAGTGGAAGAAGGCGCCACGTTTTTTCCCGCTGGCAGTGGTGCTGTCAGTGCGGATGCGACTATGAATACTACGAGCACTGCGGCCACAGCATTCACTACCAACTCCACCGAGAGAAGGAAGCGAGGACGGAGTGCAGATGGTGATAACAACGACAACAACAACAACAACAACAACAACAACAAAAGAGGAGAGGGAGAAGGAGAGAAGGAAAAATCAACTAGAACAGAAGGGAAGAAAACAACGGTGTTGAAACAAAACGCAAACGCTCAACGACGCTACCGAGAAAGAATAAAGAAGAAATCAGAAGAAATGGAAAATCTAGTGAAAGATTTACAGGAGAAAGTGAGAAAGTTGGAAGCAGAGATTGCGACGCAGGCACCGATCGAACAAAAACTGTTGGAGCATAAGAGCAAACTGTACGAGTCGCAGTTGTCCATGTTTAAAAGAGCGAGAAGAGCGGAGATTGAAAGTTCGACGCTGTCGTCTGCGACGACGATGAATGGAACGAATGTGTTTGATGCAACAGGGGGTGAAATGTTGATGGCGAACGGTATGCCGGAAGTACCTAAACAGTTCACGCTTCCTGAAGGCGTTAAGTCTTTGGAAGAGTTCAAGAAGCAATTTCCAGAGGCGGAGTATTCTATGAACAGCGTCGGCGATGTCAATGCAAATAGGGAGGTAGTAGAAGAAGAAACTATTGTTAACAACACTCTGGAAAGTTTGCATTACAAGTGGTTGAAACAAATTTCTGTTTTGTCGCTCACAAATATCGAAGAGAAAACGAATAAGAAAGGAAACGGCGCTGACGAAGTTGATGAGGCAAAACTTTCCATGAAAGAAGCCAACGTGAACTTGATTAATAAAATGGTAGACGAAACTTGCACTCTGTGCATGCACATTGGAAGAGCCATCGGAAGGGATAACGCCAAAATATGCTTCAAATATTACGACAATATGGGTTTCAACGAAGATTTTGACGTGATTGGGAAGGGCGACGACGCAAAAATTAAGTTTTACACGAACATCATCACAAATTTGGGTTTGAGCGAGCAACAGAAGCAGGCGCTGATCGCCGTGCACGACATCGCGAAGGAACAGTTCAGGAGGTTATTCGAAGCGAGGGATCGAATCAACGATGGCATGAAGGAATTGTGCGCTAAGGGTAAGGAAAATACGAAGGAAGGACCTAAAGGGTTGATTCGTTGGCTCACTGGAAGTTCAGAATCTTCTCGAGCTTTGATTGTAGAGCTGCGATCGAACTTAGTCGACGAGAGAGCTCTGGCGATGGACATTTCAATGGACGTGGTACATAAGATCCTCGAGCCGAAACAAGCGGCGAGGTACTTGACAGAAATGTACCCACTTCACCCGATGGGTTTGGTATTATGTAATGCTGTATATCGATTGTGTAAATGATTATAAAACGAACGTATCACTGGTACCATGGTATTATTTTGCATTATTTTACAACTGAACTGCCTTTCGGAGGAAGAATGTAACTTTTCGTTCTGGTACTACAAGCCAAGTGCCTCCGCGACTTCTCTTCTCGAGCGATACTGCGCACCGTTGGAATGACGATACGTTTTGTACGATTTTTTTTCACCAGACTGTGTGGAATATTTCCTCGTCCATTTTTTAATGACCCAATCTTTTGCTCGTATCGAGTTACCGTGCCCGCCGAGTCCTTTGATGTATTCTCTCAGCTCTTTCACGTCCTCTGGCACTTCTTCTGCCTCCCACGAACATCTTTCCCGAACCAACTGTTGTTTCTCATCGTGCATTTCTTCTCGCTCCTTCGCATTCTTTGCCTTTGCCATCTTTTCTGTCATTTGCTTCTGTATATTTGCCGCTGCTTTCGGGCGCTGATGTTTGTCTATGTTCTCGTGTTCTTTCGTTTTCACTTTCCGAAACGAGCTATCAATCCCTGCTATTGCTGCTTCTAAACGAATGGCATATTGCCCTTTACTTAGTTTCCCTTTTTCCTTCTTCTGTTTTTCTATTTCTACTTCTTGTTGTTGTTTTTGATGCCGCTGTTCAATTCTATCCTGCTTCCTCTTCGCAGTGCGCTCCTTCTCTCTCTCTTTCCTTTTCTTCTCCATCCACGCTCTCTTCTCTTCCGCGAACGTTTCTCTCTCTATTTTTCGGCGCACGTTTTGAAACGCCATGACGTTTTCATTGACTATTTTTGACATCATCCGTTCATCCAAAACGTTCACCATGTTTTCGTTGAACCAATCTTTCGTCGCCTGCTCTTCCTCGTCGCCTTCGACTTGTCCTTCTTTGCTATTCTTCTCGTCCTTTGACTTGGACTTGTTCAGAGATATTAACTCGCGCAAAAACTTGAACACAATCTCAGGTTTCTTCCCTTTAAACTTCTCTAACGACTCTTGCGTATCCGATAACTCTCTCAAATTTTTCCTTTCGCGCGATTCCATCAGCACGATCGCCCGCTCGATGTCTTTTCGTTTCCTCTGTTTCTTTCCCGAATCGTACTGCAACCAATTCTCAAATTCTCTCTCGGAGAAGTTCACGCCGAGCGGAAGTGGATTTTTATCGACGCACGCGTTATCGTCGTCGTCGTCGTCGTTTCCCGCGCGTCCTTCTTCTCCTGGTTTCGACGAAGGTTCTTCGAGCGATGTCATCATTTCTTCATCATCTTAATGGGGTGTTATTCGTCTTTTTTTCCCGCGCGCGCGCGTGTGTGTGCAAACTTCGAAATGAAATGATATTATTGTGAGTGTGAGGGAAAGAAGTTTTTTTTTATTGGGAAGAGTTTCGTACTTTACACCGCCGTGTCTGTCTGCACTTCTCGAAACGCGCGTTCACGCACCGCAGCAAAAAAACAACTTTGCACTCAAAGTAGTAACATGCTTTCTTCGTCGTCGAGCGCGAGTTTCGTCGCGAGCCGGTCTTCCCTCTCTTTCCTCGTCGGAACGTCTTCTTCGAAACGACGTCAGTTTTTGTCGTCGTCGTCGTCGTCGTCGTCGTCGTCGTCGTCGTCGCAGAAGAAGAAGAAGAGTTTTGTTGGAAGAGGAGGAGTAATCACCATCGTATCTAAAAGTGGGACCGACGGCGATCGATTGGAAGTCTCCAGCACTACTACTAATAAAAGACGACATTTCCTGACCTCCTCCGCGATGGTTGCCTTTACCGCTGCGCTCAATATAAACGGTCAAAATAACTCGGCTTTCGCTAAATTCACTCAGAATAACGACGACGACGACGAGTGGATCGTCAACCCGAAACGGATTAAAGTTGAAAACGAACCGGACGGATACAAGCCAAACGAAAACTGGACGGAGGCAAAGAAAGAGGTTGAGAGACCTCCCCCTGAACCAGTCAGAGATCCAAAAGACGTCTTCAAAAGCAACAGCAACGCGAACAGTAGTAGTAGAAACAGTAGTAGTAGTAGCAGTGACGAGGAACAACAGCGAGAACAAGAAGATGAAGATAATGTGATTGAAATAGATATCGATTTGGTTGAGCCCGGATACGTCCCGACGTCACAAAAAGAAGTGGACGAAAAGACGCTGAAACAAGCGGTAAACAATGCTAAGATAAAACAATTCAACAACGCACCGGATGATTTTCCAACCTTTATAAGAGAAGGGTACGACGTGAACGTGGTCACGCCGAGCGGTTACAAAAAAACGGAGGATGGGTTGATGTATTACGATTTCGCGAAAGGAAGCGGGAAAGTGCCAGGGAAGGATCAAGAGGTGACGTTCCATTACGTGGCATATAATGAAAACGGTGGTGTTATCGACTCGACGTATAGGAAAAATGCTCCAGCGAAAGCGCGTTTGGGCATAAAAGGGATGATACCTGGCTTCGAGGAAGGGTTAAGCACGATGAAACCGGGCGGGAAAAGACGGATTGTCGTGCCTCCAGAATTGGGACCGCCAGTTGGTCCGGCGACGTTTTTCTCTTCAAAACAATGGGAGGTGTTTGATATCGAGCTGATCGACTCCAAGAGCTGCAGTCGAGAAGGGGGGTTGCCGGGTGGGTTCGGTTCAACCATTGTGTGCAATTAGAAGATTTAGAGATAAAATAGAGTAGTTTCCATCCATCGTCATTTCTTTTGTTTGATTCTCTGAGTAGATTTTATATAAACGTTCTGTACGCTATTTATTATGATTTCTATTTCTTACCGCCGAAGAAACTCTTCTTCTTCGTAAGCTCTGGTGTGGACTTATCCATTGCTTCCTTCTTTAAGAAGCGCTCGCCGAATTTCAGACGCTCCTTGTAATCATGTTTCCAGTGTTCGAAGCGAGATTGCAAAATTTTGAACTCTTTCTGCACATCCATGCCGTCAACCCCGGTTATTTCACCCGACGCAACTTCTCGGATGAATTCGACGTCGTCGTCGAGAACGCGTGTCATTGAGTTAAATTCTCCTTTCATACCATCCACGAATTGAATCACTCTCGAGGTTTGACCAGATGGGACTTTGTCTGCATGCATCGAAGGCTTTTCTGCACTGGAAGGTCCTTGTTTGCTCGACGGAGTCGAAGGTGACGGCGAACTCTGTTGATTCTTTTGATTTTGCATCATTGCTGCGACTAATGCATCATCCGCGGCGATGAGTTGCTCTCTTAACTCTTCTATTTGCTTTTCAAGAGCCATCTTTTCTTCTCTTTCAGCTCCCACGGATGCTCGCAATGCTTCGTTTTCGGCTTTAAGAGCCTTGACGAACGGATTATTCAACGCATCCACGTCCTCGGATAATGACGCGGCGGAGGAAGTTTCGCGATCGAGAGTGGATTCGGGAGAATTGTTGCGTTTCACGGCGGCGGCGGCATCAGCCTCCATTTTTGCATTTGCTTTCACTTCTTCTTCTCTCTTGCGCGCCGCCACAGCTTCCAATTCCGCTTCCTTTCGAAGACGTTCTTTCTCCTCTTTTTCCCTCTTTTCTTCTTCCAGGCGCATCTCGAGTTCGCGTCGCTCGCGCTCGGCAACGCGTAATTGAACTCGAGCGTTAAATGCTTTCCTTCTTGCTGCCATTTGAATCTTAAGCGCAGCTCTGTTCTGATCTCGTAAAGTGATGAATTCCCTGCGCTGTTTCATGCCCTTCCAGCTCGCTTGCGCGGTAATCGTCGCAGAACGGATGCGTCGGTACTCTCTGCGCTGCTTAAAACCTTTGTACGAGGCTTGAATAATCTTTGAATAGTAAATCGCGTTTGATCGCGCATCTTCCAAAGCGCCTAACACACCTTGCTTGAAGAAAATCTTCGTAGTGCCAAACTTGACGTGCTCCTCGACATCGACAGAGAAATGTTCCAAGATCATCTTAGTCGCACTTTTACTGTCCACTCCAGAGGATTCGATGACATCTTTACCGACCAAGAAACCAAATCTAAGCACAAAATCTTCATAGAGCGAACGTGTCGGGTATCCAGCTTGAGCGATTCGAGTCGCCTCCAAAATACCAGCGCACGCACACTGGTGTAAAATGAGTTTTTGATCGGTTTCGGTTGGAACGAGCGAAGCGTTTGGCTTTACGCATCGAATAAAGTGCGGCTCGCACGAATTCAGCTTTTGAAGCAATCCACTTAATTGGTTGCGGAATTTCGTGCAGACAGTTGATTTTTCTTTCGCTGATTTCGAAGCTTTCGTGACCATCGTTTCCATCGCGCGCTTGTGCAGCGCCTCACCGATGTTCGTCTTCATAAATTGGAAGGTGTTATCGGTATACAAAGCCGTCGCCAAATCTAACGGTAACGCATCTCTGTTCTTTTCGAGGAATCCGGCGCATTCGTACGTGACACTCCCAGCGTAGTGCACGATATCAAACGAAGTCTCCGACGTTCCTTTTCTTCTCATGCACGAAAACTTTTCCATATTGGAGAGTTCACTAACAATTTTCGCGTGGTACGTTTCATCAGTCGCACCTGGGAAACTTGCCTGATCATCTAAAAGCGCAAACAAACCCATCGGTTTATTTTCAATCACTTCGAGCGTGGAGGAATTATCGACGAATTCTATTCTCGACCATTCGATGTTCTCTTCCTCGTAATCTCTCTGTTCCACTACGAATAAGTGATGGTTGAACATCTTCTGCATGGATTCGTTGGCATAGTTGATGCACAACTGTTCGAACGTGTTGTGTTGGAAACTCTCGAAGCCGTAAATATCCAAAATGTTCAAGGACACCAAGTCCTTGTCGTCTCTTTGCAAGGCACCATCGCGCGCGAAGGATTCGTTGATTTTGCTAACCAAATACTCAAACAACGCTTCGAACATGGCTTTCGCCAATGCGTCTCGCGCATCATTCGCTTGTGTCAATGTCAAATCGGTTTCAATCTTCTCTCCACCAGCAGAAATGACACGCTTAATCAACGCTCGCTCTAGAACCGCAACATCTACCCCTAACAATTCACTCGTATGTTTCAAAGCGTCTTTCGTCTTGACAACAGCGGCATCGTGACCGGATTCATTCAACGTATCAAACTCAACGTTACCGAGATGTAACACCGATGCAAGTGTTCGATAAATGTCGTCGATGGTGTTGTCCGCAATGCCAATTGCATTTAACGCCTCTTTTGTTTCCTTGTGTTTGCTCTCGTCGTCGATTTCTGTGTTATGTTTGCTTAGAACGCCGAATCCTCCTAAATAGTTGAATCCGTCTTTCGCATCATCTAAGAACCACTTTTTCTTCTCTTCCTTCGACGCTCCAGCTAAGAGTTGGTAAAACACGTGGAACGATCGTTCTCTTTTCGAATGGTGGACAACTCGAGATTTTTCCAGGAGATACGTCTCGATCATTGCCTGCGCTAACTTTCCATTTGACTTTTTATCAAACTTGATGTCGATCAATTTACCAAATCGAGAAGAGTTCAAGTTTCTCGCGGTTTTCGCATTCCCAAACGCCTCTAAAATCGGGTTTGTCATTAACAAGTCTCTCGAAACTGCGTTGAACATATCGCTGTTGTGTTTTTCTTCATCATCGTTGCTGCTATTGTGAGATGTCGTCGCGGCTAAGAACTTCATGACGAATTTGGTCGTTTCAGTTTTCCCAGACCCAGACTCACCTGAAATCACAATCGCTTGGTCCATTTGGTTCTCCATCATCTGTTCGAACGCGTTCGAGGCGACTTGGAAACAATGCGGAGGTAAATCATTTACGGACGAAGATGGAGAAGACGCCTCCCCTTCCGTTACATCAGTTGCCGATGTCGCTGAGGCCTTCACCCCGCTCGCCGCATTCCTCGGTGAGTAAAAGTTCATCATTTCATGGTCATATTTACTCGGCAACGGCTCGCATGGGTTCAATGCGATAAGAATAGGCCCGGCTTTGGAGTAGATTTCTCTAGAAGTCGACGACGAATTCTTACTTTTCTTCGTGTTTTTCTTGAATCTATCTTCCAAGAAGTGAACGATCGAAGGCGGATTCAAGTTGGTTAGTCTCGCCACGTCCGAAAGAGACTCCATCAAGTTGGCTGGATTACCCGCGAAAAGTCTCTTATACGGTACGCCTTTTACCAAAGTCGTCTCGCCGCCGTCGGAAACGAACGCGTTCACATCCATGCACTCGCTCTGTTGATCGTTCTTTGCAACCGTACCTCGCAAGAAAACAAATCCTTTTTCTCCACCTTCTTCGAAGGAATCGTCGGCCCCGCCGCTATTGTTTTGAGAAGTCTCATCGGAGGCGTCTCGTCCTCCCGAGGACGGGGAGGAGGAAGTATGAATATTCCTTTCTTTTAAAGCGGCTAAGACGTCTTTCCCGATTGGTTTCTCCGGACAGGTGGACAACCGACAATCAATATAGATTGGCGCGTTGATTACTAACGAGGAGAGAATCTCCGGGTTGTCGAAGCTCTCGATCGCCGCACTCATACCGGTTTGTTGATTCGGATGTTAGTGAGTGTGGGTGGCACACGACCTTTTTGCGTCTTTTCGGCGACCTTCTTCTCGTGGAATCGAAAATTTTAGCAAGCACATTTGTTTGGAACCAGGCGGGCTGAATTAGGGTATAGAGCGCGAAAAAAATCACCAAAAAAAAGCGCAACAATCTAAAAAACAATGTCGTTCGGTCTCGACGCGTACGGCTCTTCCTCGGAAGACGCCGACGACGACGACGATAACGGCGAGAATAAGAGGAAGATGGATGAAGAGACGCGCGTACAAACTGAAACCGAGAGCAGGAAGCGACCGAGAGAAGAAGAAGAAGAAGAAGAAGATTTCGAAAACGCGCCAGTGCTTTTCGAAACGCGTTTACCGCCACCTTCTTCGTCTTCGGGAGGATTTAATACGATGACTTTGACCGGAGAAGTGGAAGAGAAGAGGAAATCTATCGCTAGAAAAAGATATTTGATCAAGCAGCAGAAGAAGTTACTGATGAAGAGTAAAGGAGGAAGCGGAGGAGGAGGCGGAGGAGGAAGAGGAAGAGGCGGTGAGGAAGAGGACGACGAATTGCAGGAAGAAGACGAAGAAGAGAGGAAAAGAAGAGACGTTTTAGCAAACGCGAAGATAAACGGTGGCGGCTCTGGTTTGAGCATGTTCTTACCGAAACCGGCGGCGGTGGGTACAGAGATGCTCGGTTTTGGGGATGACTTTCACGCCGGTGGTGGATTTGGAGGAGGAGGAGGAGGAGGAACTCGCATAGACTTGTCTGGTGTAACGAAGACGAAAAGAGACGCCGTAGGAGAGAAGGAAGAGCAAGAACGAGAACAAAACGAACCAGGAGTACCAGCTGTTCCGACGATTCATCCTTCACAACTATACGAAGTAGACGACGAAGGAAATTATATTCACCAGAAATTGATCGATTCCATGCAACAACAACAAGAGCAACAACAACCATCGATGGAAGAAAACGAGCTAGCGACAACTACGGTTGATAAGAACTTGAGTATAGAAGAGATGCTTGTGAAATCCAACAAGATGATTGAAATCACTCAAGATGACATACGAGGCTCGTATAATCCGTTGTTAGCGAACGAGCACGCGATTCAAAATACGAACGACATGGGTGGCTCTTTAGGGAAAGTCTCAGGAACAGCTCGAGCCAAGAATCAAGTGACTTCGTTAGTACACGATGCCAGGCAGGCAGAGTTGAAACTTGCTCAACAACAAGGCATGCGTCACCGAACGATGGCAAAGTCGAAATACGGTTGGTGACTTGAGACTGACGTCGCCGTTGGGAAGTTTTCTTTCGCACTTAGCGTTGTTTGAGAAGAAAGTGACTCTCGAGGAAAGATCCAGATTGTTATCTTCGCGAATAAAAATGGGCGAGTTCGGCTGGTAATACAAAATAGAAATAGTTGAAAGTATAGATGTATTCTTATTGATAGTAATGTATTGTTCATTATTGCAAACGCCAAACGGGCTTCTCGCGCTTAAAAAGTCACTTTGTATTGTTCTTTTTTTTAACCTTGCAACTGGTTTTCGATGATGGAAATAACCGTCTCCGCCGGTATCATCCCTTCCGTTCTCAAGGCTGGTGACGCCGCATCTTTCGAAACGAAGACTATAGTGGGTAAACCTTCAATACCAAGTTGCGTCGCTAACTCTGACTCCTCGTCCGTGTCTACTTTGATGCATCTCACCGCCTCGCCGAGTTGTTCCTTTACTTTTTCCAACTCTGCGGACATCAACACGCACGGACCGCACCACGTTGCGTAGAAATCAATAACAAGAGGCGTCGACCTGTCCGCCATGGCCACTTCCAACTGTTCGGCGTTCATTTTCTCCACTAATCCAGCCTTTACTGCGACTGATGATGATCCATTTCTTTTTTGTTGTTGCTTATTGCGACGGTGGAGTAAGGCAGAAGTCGTGTGTTGGTGACGAAACGCGAATGTCTTGGTGTTGGTGGTGGTGTTGGTGGTGGTAGTGGTGGCAGAAACAGTGGGACGAGCAGCGCGAGATGAGGAAGAGGTGGACGCGTAGTGCGTGGATAGTCTCGATTGCAATGTGGTAGTCGATGAAATCATCGCGTCGTCGTCGTTGTTTTGTTCTTGTGTGGGATGGGAGGTTGTTTTCGTGTTTTTGTGTTTTTGTGTTTGTGTTGCTCGTAGATGACACGATGGAAGGAAAAAAGCCCATCATCGTTCCCAAAAATACGCACTTCAAGAAACGGGCGTTTGACTTGCATACGTAAAAAAACACGAATACGCGCAAAGCGAACGAAAACACACACACACACAGACACAAATAAAACGCATAGTCGTCGTCGTCGTCGTCGTCGTCGTCGTCCGTCGCCG
>Ga0255761_10004928_pt1 | contig 11741 bp, 7 predicted proteins | sample 071ome_29_FD_179961 | JGI IMG/M metagenome (GOLD analysis project Ga0255761, IMG submission 179961) | Coastal salt marsh microbial communities from the Groves Creek Marsh, Skidaway Island, Georgia - 071407BT metaG (version 2) | ecosystem: Environmental > Aquatic > Marine > Intertidal zone > Salt... | reverse complement strand
GGGAGAGAGAAGGGAGCGGAGAGAGAGAGAGAGAGACGTAGCAGAGAGTTCAGAGAGAGAGAGAGTTCAGAGAGATTTATTAGGCGCGTCGTCATCGTTGATCATATATATATCTTTTGTATTTGTACTTTTATTCAACGTTTTTCCAATTTACACGCCACAAGTCACACTTTTGATGTTACTATCGCTCTCGAAACGACGAGAAAAGCAGCTTTGCGGGAAGAAGGATGGTGGCTTTGACGACGAAGAGAGGAACGGCGATGGCGCTTCTCTGGACGATGGTCGTCGCGGCGCTCGCGGCGGTGGTGTATCGATTGGAAATTGGATTCGTCGCGTTCAGAGTTAACAACTTTGTTCCTCCTTTGAAGGAGAGTGGTGGTGGTGGTTCTGTTGTCTCTCGGCGGCGCGGTTCGAGGAAAGAGGAGAAGATCGCGTCGTCGTCGTTGGAGTTTTCTCTCGAGGAGAAGAGAGCAGATGCGCCGGACGATAACATCGACGAAGACGACGACGGGGAATTTGGTGCATCAACGAAAGGTCAACGACCACCCCTAACGAGACGGAAACGAAGACGACGCGAACAAGAACAACAACGACCACCCGAAGACGAGAAAATGCCGGAGTTTTCGTCCGAAATAGGGTTTGGGTGCGTGCACATCGAAAGCGAGCGTTTCGTGAGGGAGATGTGCATGTTAGACGTGAGATTGGACGAGAGCGAGGAGTATAAAGGGTACAAGAAGATGTCCGCGCGGTTGACCGTGCGTAAGAAATCGAAGAAGATTTTGTCATCGAATTCGAACGAGAACGAGGAGAATTTCGAGTGGTCGTGCGGAGACTCGGTGCGAGTGATGTTTGAGACGTCGGAGGCGTTGTTCGGGCCGATGAATGCGCCGATTTTTGAGGAGAGAGAGGAGGACGGGGAGAAGGTGTGCGGAGAATTTCCCGTGGAAGCGATTATACCGAGGGAAGGCGATCGATATCGAGGCGTCCGAGCGAAAGTGTGGCTGTTGCACGTGGACGGCGAAGGGTTGAAAGACCCGGAGATAGAGAAACCGTTTCCGGAGAATTTGATGTCGAAGGCAAATAACTGTCCGCCGTGCGATGGTCCAATCGTCTATAACATCAGGAGGACGTTTCCGAGGAGGGTTTACGTGGAAGAGAAGGACTATTTCGTGAGCGAAAACATGGAGGAAGACGTAGGCGTCGGCGAATTCGCGTTAGAAGACGCCGCGGGATTCACCGAGTCCTATAAGAATATCAAAAAAGATGAATCGACGCACGGATGGTACAAGATGGAAGCGTATAAAGAATTACACGAGAATCCAGCCGAGGAAATCGCCTGGAGGAGGGAAGGCGCAAAGATCCCTTTTTGTAAAAACGGGGACGGCGCCGGAAGGTGGGTGTTTTCCAAAAAAATGTACCGAACGCAAAGCGAAGAGGACGCGTTAGAGTGGCGTTATTACGGGTGTAAAATCAAACACGTCCCGGGTTTAAAATTAAAGGGATGCTTAGAACGTATCGGACCGGTTAAATTTGCCGGCGAGAGTACTTTAGGACACGTGTACGAGGCGTTTCTGCAACATTTGAACAAGACGGAATATTTTTGGCCGACACGACACGATTTAGACGCCAGGAAAGTTTACGGAAGATTAGATCTCATTCGCGCACAAGGCGATCACAGCGATTTCCATGGCATCGACATGGTGAACAAAAACTTATTCAACGAAATTCACAGCCACAGACGCACGGCAAATATGAAATTCGAAAACGTTGTGATTCTGCAAGGCGCGAACGACGCGGCGAGGTACTCGATTGAAAAGTTTAGAGAAAAGATGAAAACGTTCGTGGAAACGGTGAAAAAATATCGCGAAACGAGCAACGAGAGCGAACAGATTCGGCTCAAACGTTTAGTATGGGTAACTGCGCCGACGAGACACTACAAATCGAGCAGCGGTCCCGGCGATAGCATGTGCCCAAACGGATCCTCCTCGGAAGCGATGCGATCGTGCAGCGCGGGAAATAGCGGACAGGCACACACGGAAGTTGGTGCGACGAGATGGCACGGCATCGAGAGCGGCACAGACGCAAACGTACCACCGAATTTGTACGGCACGCACGAGCGAAGACAACTGCTGAACCAAATAGCAAAGAAGACGCTGCGAGAGAACGAAAAAGTGTTGGCGGATGAAGTGTACATCGTCGATTACGAAAGTTTGACCGCGGCGTTGCCGTCGGATTATAACTACGACGGTGAACATTGGGGATGTCCATGGCGAAGCTGGGAAAACAGAAGAGGGTCGGGATACAGTTGTAAAGGTCTAGCGAATGTCGTGGTGTCGAATATCATTAGTCATTTTCTAGGATGCTATAAATACTAGTTTTACGAGCAGCGCTCAAATTGACCAACTCAGTTCGGTTTGCAAAAGCTCGATGCGTGTAGCCGCAATCTCGAAACTCTCCAGATGATTCGTTCGTAACTCCGTCGCAATTTTCTGCGTCACCTCGGTGCTGATTCCCGGGAATGCAGCATCGTCGATTGATTTCGCGCACATCTCTCCGGCGCGCGCGTCGTCCTCGTCCTCGTTACATTTTTTCAAAACGTCAATCGCGTCTTCGCGGATAGCCAAAAGTAAGTCACCCATCGCATCTTTCGCGGATTGAAGTGACTGTTTCAGTTTTTCTTTATCTACACTTTCAAACATTTTACCTTGAATCATTAAAAGTAAAGCGTTGCACGAAACCGTCAACACGTGCGACGTTACGTACGAAGTCGTAGGGACTACGCCGTCAAGAGCGAATTTAATGGAGTTTGGTAAGTGCGTATTCGATGCAATCGCGTGTATATTCTCCGAGAGATTACGCGAACAACTGATGATAACGCGCAAAATAACATCGAATGTTTCCTTAGCTGATGCATCACGGATGATTGCTTGAATGAAAGTTTCGTTGAACGCAAACACATTCGGATGCATCCACGACGACGAGGCCTCTTTTGCTTCTTTCTTCGAGGCGGAATCTTTTACCGCGCAGTGTTCAAACATCTCTCGAATCGAGCGTATTCGGCGCTCCGCAATATTCTCTTCACAAGAACCTAGAGATGCTACCGCGAAATAAGCGAGGGATTCAAGTAGATGGTTCCTCGTCCACTCTTCCCTGTACGACGCGTCGGCGCCGACAGAATTTTTTGCGAGAAACCACAGAGGCGCTGCGAGCGCAGGTACGCTTAAATGCGGAGGAAACCACGAACTATTAGTCCCCGTCGCATCGTCAGTGTGCGTAAAACAAAGATTTTTCCACAGATATAGCATGTTCTTTTCGTGTTGCTCATCCGCATCCCCGTTCTCGACGCAAAGAATACCGTTGGAGCAACTTTGCGCTGCCACCGCGAACTTCTTCCCTACGTGGTCGACTCTCTTCTTCACTTTCTGCGCGAAGTCTTCGTCGTCTTTATCGACTGCAATATCGCCATGTTGTTCTAGACCCATGTCGTGCGGATATAACGTCAGAAATTTCGAGCTGATTGCGTCCATTTGACTAAACGCGAACGATCGCTTCAACGTATCGCGAAATCTTGTAAATTCCAAGGCTTTATCGAAAGCGCCGAATCGCAAAGCCTTGGCTAACGAATCTCCAATATCACCGTCTGCTTGTTGTTGTAAACTCGCCCATTTTACGTACACTTTGTGAAATTCCTTCACACTCACGTTGTTGCCGTCGAGCGCGGGAACGACGTGGTGCAGTAAGCTCGCCATTTGTATATTTTTGGCATCCAGATACTCAAACGTATCGAGCATGGATTGCGACGCACCGAGCAGACAGCTCGAAGACATTTCATCGAACAATGCTTCCGCATTGTGTTTTGAGCGTTGCAAGACTCGCTTTGAGAGCGCTTTCGCGCACACGAGAAATAGTACAGCTTTCGAATGACACTCTGATGAATTCAAATTTAAGCAAGAAGACGCTTCGGCGACGAGCGCGTGCGTCGAGTAAACTCCGAGAACATCTCGCGGCGTCCACTCTCGCGAATCGAGCGATTCGACGAGCGTTTCGCACTTTTCGAATCGTTCCATAAAGGTTCTCGCGCGATGAATTCCAGCGCGATCTTTATGAACCTCTGGCGGCGAATAACGATGCTTTTCATTTTGGTTGGACACCCAGGCGGTATCTATGTCGTCCCCAGAAATGTCGGCGTCGAGGACGCGACACGCTGCTTCTACTCGCAACGCGTTCATCGCGTCCTTCTTTTTCAATTCATCGTTTTTATCATCGTTTGTACTATAGTATGTATCCAACCAAGCAACCGCGACGTCTCTGCGTTTCGCTAATCTTTCGCGACAGCTCTGAATCGCCTCAGCGTTGCCGCAGTCCATAAGCGCTCGCATAAACGTGCGAAGCTCTCGCGCACAACTCGTCCACGATGCAAAAGCGTCGACGTAATCGGCTATTGACTCGAAAAGCACTCGTGCGTTCTCTGCGTTATTCTTTCGAGAAAGATTTTGGCGCGCCGCTTCGAGCACGGCGAGGTGCGGTCCTCTGCCTACGACTTTCGCGCCGCCAATCGATTCGGACTTGGCTCTCAACGCGAGCGCAAACGCCATCGTTTTACTATTATTATTACTACCACTCGTATCTTTATCGAGACCGAGTTTTGCGAGGTGCGCTATTGCGTCGTCTACGTTCCCTTCTTTACCACCCTCGAGCTCGGCAAGTAATGCGATGGCACTTTCAATGGCAATCCAATCGTCTGGTACGAGATCGATGATATCCACGTTGTATTGAAACGCCTTTAATTTTCCTTCGTCCAAGGACGCGTGCAAGTCGGCGAGCAGACGCAACCGTTCCAAAGGTGAACTTTTCGCGAAGCATTTACAACCAACCTCGCTTTCGAGAAACGCGATGGCTATTTTTCTATTCGCGTCGCCTCTCGGGTACTTTTTTCTATCGTTACTACTCTTACTCCTGTAAATATCCTCCTCTTCTTCGTCCTCTTCAAACCCGACGTCCGCGGCTAACAACGCCGTCACGTACGCCCTCGCGTTTTCGCTCGTCAAATCTCTCGCTTGATTCTCGTACTCGCTCGCCTTTAAACTTTTATACATTCTCTGAAACATCGCCTTCCCCAACTCCCCGGACAACTTTTTCTTCTTCTTCCTCTCGTTTTCTTTTTCCTCCTCGCTCGCGACGACCGAGCCATCACCATCTTCTCCTTCCTCTTCTTTTCGCCACACTTTCTTTTGCATCCCAATAGCTAAACTCATCGTCGCCACAACTTGCATCCCCACCGTTCCGGGCGGCTTCAACCGCTGCAACTTCACCGCGTACGCCTTCGCGCTTTCCAAATCCCACGTTTTGCACGTCACGCTCTGCAACTCCTCGAGAATCTCCTCGTTGTCCGGATCGCACTCGTGTTGTTTCTGCACCACCAAGAACTCCTTCTCCTCGTCGCCGATGGATTTATAAAAAATGTTCAGCACTCGCAAACTTTGCAAAACCGTCGGACCAAAATCAGTCTCCAAGTTTTCCTCCGAATCGACGCTTCGCAACGCGCCTTCGCACAAGGAAACAGCCTCGTCGAATTTCCCTTCCTCGCCTCGCCGATTCGACAGGCGAAGCAACGACAACGCCCGGACGGAAGAGATGACCGAAACGTCTGGAAATTTCTCAGCCGCATCGACGCACAAATCGTGCACTCTCTTCGCTTTCGACGGCTCGTCGACGACGTCGTAGATTTGGTGCAGCGTCGCGTTCAACGCGCGTATGTTGTCTCTTCTGCCGCCAAACATCTTTTTTTTGTACACAGATGATTTCAATCTCTTCTCGTTTGCTTCTCACCCTCTCTCCCTCTCACTGTTGCTCTCTGGAGAGAGATGCTCTCTCAGTTCTTCTCTCTCTTTATGCCTGTGCGTGTGTATGATATATCTTCTGTCGTTGTCGCGTGTTTGTGTCTGTGTGGAAGAGAGAGAGAGAAACGAGCGGGGAAAATGAGGAAAAAAAGTCAAGTTTTTTCCCCAAAACAACAACAAAGAGAAAAAAAAAGTTGAAAAATACACGAGAGGGACCACGGGAGAGAAAAAAAATACGAGTAGTCTCCACAACATAAACACACTCCGTTCCTCCTCTCTCTAATAAGATTGATTACTTTTACAAAAACGACACACATGAAATTCAACAACGCGATCTCTTCTCCTCTTTTTCTCTTCGCCGCGCTCTTATTCTTCTTCGCGAGCAACCAACGAAGCGCGATGGCGGAGTACGAGTGTCCGAGTTTTGGTGAGAGAAAAACGTCTTTTTTGTCGTCCAAGACTCATGTGTATTTTTCTCCTTCTCTCTTTCTCTGTTTAAACAGATCCGGCGCAGCTCGAGCAGCTCGCGATGCAATGTTTGGAAGATCCGGACGGTTTGTGCGGGGACATGTGCGTCAAAGCTATCACGCAAAGCGCCGCTAACCCGCAGGTTGCAAACGCGAAGGTTCCGTGCACCGGAGGCGTCGATGGTTTGATCGAGAACGTTTTGAAGAAGTGCACGGAGGAACTCGGCGCGCCTTTCGATCCGTGCGGCGGGAAAACGAAGAAGGCTATAATCGACGCGAGCTCGAAGATTAAGTGCGAGGAAGGTGGCGTGCTCGCGGATTACGCGTGAGTTTTTTACATAGCCGTCCTTCTTGGATGTACTTTCATTACTCTCTCTCTTGTTTTTATTGGCTGCGGGTTTCGTTTGCTATTAAAAAATTTTCTATTACATATACTAATATCAAAGAGTTTTAAATGTACCCCCGGTGTTCTCTCACTTGGAGAACAAGTTTCCGAGCAAACCTCCCACTCCGAAACCTTTATTATTGCTGCTAGTGCTATTATTATTATCCTCTTCTTCGGTGGTACCGATCTCATCTTCGTCGAAGAAATCTTCTTCGCCTTCGTCGTACGACACGCTCGCGCTTTTCACTCGAACGATTTCCTTGTCTTTGTTGGAAATCGTTCTGAACGCTTTGTCGACGCCGTATTTTTGCAACTCTTCGCTCGCAACCATCCCGAGATATTGCTTCGCGTCTTCGATATTTTCCGGGTTACCGTCTTCTTCGAACTCTCTCAACTGCGCTTCCGTGAAACCTCCGTTCTCGTCCGTTCCGCTTCGCGCGACTCGAAAAACTAACCACGAACCGAACGAATCGTACGCCGGCGTACCGTCTGCGTTCACTTCCTGTCCCGACGGGAACGGAATCAATCGATCAATTTTCTTCAAGAGCGATGGTCGATTCAGCATGAACCGATCGAATTTCGAAACGAACGCGGATATTCGTCGCCTTGGAATCTTCTTCGTCAACAATCTCGCAAATTCCCAACCGGCTTGGTCGTTCGCGTCTAAAATCGCCCACGCTTCCGGGTCTTTAATCTTCGCTTCGTTCGCGCGTCTCCACGCGCTCAACGACTCGTTGCTGGCGGTTAAATCCTTTCGTAACTTTTGCACGCCGGCATCCGTGCGCATACTTTTAAAACACAATTGCAAATACATAATTCCTAACGAATACATGTCGAATCTATCCGGTAAATTCAACTGCCACAACACCGGCGAAAGCGCCAAAGCGATTGGCGGGAAGGGCGCCTCGGGCGTTTGCGTGCTCATGATGTACTGCTCCGGCGCCGCATATCTCGGATCAAAAATAAACTGTTTCGGCACGTAATTCACACCGAACCGTAAATCCGCGCTCCCTCCAAAATCAATCAACTTGAACCTCTGCGTGCTCTCGTCGAAAATCAAATTCTCCGGCTTGACGTCTCTGTGCACAATCCCAGTTCCGTGCATTTGCACCAACAAATCTAAGACCTGATTCATGACCGCCCTAATCGTCGCCGCCGTTCTCTCCGGGTCTCCAACTTCTAAAGTTCTCGGATAACTCTCCCCGTCCGGGAACAAATACGGTTCCAAGTTGTACGGAAAATCCTTCTCTTTCATAAACTCAAACAACGTCCTCCCGCCTTCGTATTTCCACGCCAACCACAACGGCGGGTACGCCCCAGGCTTCGACGGTTCGCCTTGCCACGATCCAACGTACGGTGCGCACGCATTCCACGCCGCAATTTGCATCCTTCGATTCATCCACTCCTCCGCTTCTCCGTAATCGTCCGCTCTTTTCAACACGAACGGCTCGCCCGTTTCGTTATTCGTCGCGAAATAAACCACCCCGAAACCGCCTTCGCCGAGTTTCGTCCCGAGCGTAAAATCATCCAGCGTGTATTTCTTCCTCATTCGATCCTGCAACGGTTGCACCAAGTAATACTCCACGTATCCAGGCAACGCCCCGGGCGTGATCGAGAAAAACGCCAACAGCGTCGATAAAATAACCGCCCCTTGCGTGGTAAACAAAGGCTTCAACTCTCGTCGCAATTCCGGATCTAACGTCGACCTGTAAATCATATCGCCGCAGTTCTGAACGGTGCACGGAAGCCCAACGCCGGTGGCGATATCCGAAATGTGGTTCAAAGCGTGATGCGCGTCGCTGACATCGAGCAAAGTCGCGGAAACATTCGCAAGCTTTGACGACGACTTTTGTCGTCGCGGGGTCGGTCCTCTGACTCTCAGAAAAGCTCTTCTCGAAGACGATGATTTGTTTTTCGAAAGTAACGACGGCGGTCCATCGCTGCTACCACCGCCGACGCTCCGAGAAGACGCGGACGACTGCGCGAGACTAAAAAACATGATTTTCAATCGAGGAGGGCTTTTTAAAGAGAGGTTGAAGTCACGGTGAGTGTGTGGCATTTTATCGATCACGGACCCGTATCTTTTTTTTTTTTTTCGAGGGGGAGAGAGAGTAGTAGAGTACCCTTTATGGACTTACTAGGTGCACACTTTATAATTACAACGCAGTCTAAAATAAACACCGGTAGGTGTTTAAACTAACACATCATCGTGTTCTGCGTAAGAAGTACACAACGAACTTTTTCTCTCTTTTTCCCCAATACTAGTGTTAGCTCTCCCGCACGAGAAGAGACGACAAACGGAGATGATGACGACGATGCGATCGATCCTGCGCACCTCGAAAACGGCCGTTCAGTTCCTCTCTCTCGGACACGTCGTCAACGAAAAAGTCTTCGAGGTGACCGTCTGCGTCGGGCCGAGCATGCTGCCGACGTTTAACCGATACGGGGACGTGGTTTTAGTCGACCGTGGGGGGACTTTTTTAACGACGACGGAAACGATCGGGAAAGGCGACGTGGTCGTGTCCCGGTCGCCGACGAACCCGAAACACATGGTGTGTAAACGCGTCGTCGCGATGGGTGGGGAAAGAGTGGAGAAACGAGCGAGCGCGAGCGATGCGAACAGAAGAGGGAGGAGAGAGGAAGAATCGGACGGTTGGAGCGGGTATCGCAAGTGGGACGAAGAAGAGACTGCTGGCGGCGGCGATAGGAGTAAAAAGAAAGAGTACGTGACCATTCCAGACGGACACGTGTGGTTGCAAGGAGATAACGAAGGGAACTCGACGGATTCGAGAGATTACGGGCCGGTACCGATGGAGATGTTGAGAGGTCGCGTGTTTGCGAAAGTGTGGCCCCTTGGCGAATGCGGTTGGGTGGAAAGAGACGAACGGTACGCGCTGAGAGACGAAAAACGATTGTGAAATAGCGAATAGATTTTAGAAGTTTTTGTATGTTATGTTTTAGATATAGATAGATGAATAGATTTGCGATGCATTTTCATGTCCTATTTGTATAATGATGATGATTTTAAGTAATAACAACAACGAAGCGCTCTTTCGACGACGCTCGTACTCGATGATAAATATTTTTCTCTCCTTCTTCTCTAAATTAAATTTTCGTTTGTTCGCATCCTAATAACGTCTTCAACAACTCGTACGCGACGAAACGGATGCTGTTTTGCGGCACGACTTTCATCGTGTTCGCCGTCCACCCTCTGAAGAAACCTCGCATGCCCTCGTCTCGCATGATCGTCGTCATCGCGTCCGCCATCCCGTTGTACGTTTTACCTTTCATTTGCATCCGTCTTCGAATGGTATCTAACGGGTAGCATACCGTCGCACTAAACGTCCCGGAAGCGCCGCCGATGACCAAGTTCGCCATCGGATCTTGTTTGATGTTTGTCCCGTCCCCGTAATACATCTTCTTCGCGACGTCGTAACTGGCAAAGTTGCACGCCGCGTACGGCGCGATGCCGGCCAACGTCGGAATCAAACCTTTATACAGCGCTCTCACGCCTTCCGTTCTATACACCACCGAAAACGCATTCATCATCCCTTTATACGGATGATTCGGCAACGCTAAACGTAATCTAATAGTATCCAACGGGTGCGTCAGCGCGGTTCCAGTCATCCCCGCCATAGCCCCGGCTAACAATCTTTCCTTTACCCCTAACTTCCCGTTCTCGTCTTGCAACATGGACTTGTAGAAGTCGTTCGACGTCAACTGCGCAGCCGCGTACGGCGCCACCCGAATGACATTCACCCCGTTCCCTTTCCAAAACGATAAAATCCCTTCCTCTCTGTAAATCTTCGCGAACGCTTGCCCGACTCCCGTGTACGCGGTCCCTTCGATCCCGCTCGACGCCATCGCTTGCACTTGAAACAAGAGCTTTATTCTATCGAGAGGCGCCGAGGCGGTTCGGGCGATGACCCCGGCCCCGCCCCCGGCGGCGACCATGCGCGACCCATCGATCGTTTTCTTCATTCGCGCGAAAATATCATCATCGCTAGTAGCTGTTTTGCTCTCGCTCGCGGAGTGCGCTCTGAACGACGACAACGACGACGCGTCCGAAGAAGAAGAAGAAGAAGACGCCTCTTCGTCCGCACCCTCTGGACTCCCTTTGAGAGCCGCACGATGATGAAGAGAGGCACTCATATATCTATTATCGTCGTCTCCTCTTTCCGTTCAAAAATGCGAGTATGTATATTTAAAAAGATTCTCGAGAGAGAGCGTTTTTCGTTCCTCCTCTTTTCGCTCTGTTAATCCAAGAGAGAGAGAGAGAGAGAGAGAGAGAGAGTTCTTTCGTTCCTTATATGTGTGTCTTATAAAAGCGCGCGCCTTTGTTTTTGGAGGAAAGATTATCCTTTTTGCAAACCAATTTTTTATTATTTAGGGTTTCATGTCTAAACCCTAAATGTTTCATTAAAAGACCGCGGGGGCCCGACAACACTAATTGATAAAAGCACACACATCTCTTCATTACTCTTCACCACGCGCGCGCGCGAAAGAAAAGCGAGAAGAAGAAGAAGAAGAAGAAGAAGAAAACCGAGCAGCGCTCTTTATCACACACATATATATACGAGAGAGAGATCTTGGTCACAGAAAAATGGCGTACGGGTCGCTTCCTTCTTCGGAAGAAGAAGAAGTCAATGTCACCCATCATCATCATCATCTTCAGCAGGGCGAGAGACGACGACGATCGTCCACCGGAAGGGAAGGAGACGACGAAGAGAGAGCGTTCGTGAGCGAACGATCGTCGGTGTCTAATCAAGAGAAGAGGAAGAAGAAGTACGTCGCCGCGGCGGTGGTTGGTGCGATGTGCGTTGCCGGGTTGTCTGCTTCTTCTTCGGCGACGTCGAGTGTCGCGCGATTTGGTGGTGCTTCTTTGGGAGATGAGGCCGCGTCTCTTTCTTCTTCTTCCGAGAGAGGGGCGTCATCATTTCAGCCTTCGCGCTTGGGCCGCGCCCGAGTCGCGTTAGCCTCTCTCGGGAAAAAACACAAAGAAGACTGGCACTGGGAACACATCGGCAACGGATATTACTGTCACAGCAA
>Ga0255761_10004927_pt1 | contig 11741 bp, 6 predicted proteins | sample 071ome_29_FD_179961 | JGI IMG/M metagenome (GOLD analysis project Ga0255761, IMG submission 179961) | Coastal salt marsh microbial communities from the Groves Creek Marsh, Skidaway Island, Georgia - 071407BT metaG (version 2) | ecosystem: Environmental > Aquatic > Marine > Intertidal zone > Salt... | reverse complement strand
AAAGTCATCTTCGATATCGTCGTCGTCCGAGTCGCCCCCAGCCTTCAATTTGAAACGACCTCCACCGGTACGCTTCAGAACACCCGCCGAAGCTTTCATGCGTTCGTCCGAATCTGAGTCCGACGCATCATCTTCTCCCTCTGATTCAGACTCAGACGACGAGGAAGCGTCATCTTCTTCACCGCCGGAAGAATCTATTTCCTCCTCCTCATCCTCTCCTTCTGAGGAAATATCCGAGTCATCTTCTTCTTCTTCTTCTTCTTCTTCGCTATCGTCGTCGCCCGAACGGTTTCCTTTAGTTTTCTTTACTTTGTCGCCATTTTTGTCATCGTTGGCTTTATTCTTCTCCTTCCTCGCGCTGGCGGCGTTCAAAAACTTCACCTTTGGCGCGTTCGGCAACCCAAAACTCTGCGAAAGCGCCTCCACGTCAATCTCAGAAACGTCAAATACCTCCTTGTTCTTCTGTAAAAACACCGAGCGCAAGTAACACACCAACGCTCTTTGAGATAAATATTTCAAATCGTTATCTTTTGACAACAAGCCTTGGACGCTCGAACTGATGCCTTTCACTCTCGATTTCGGATTCATCTTGATGGATTTAATCGGGATTTTCGCTTGCTCTAATAATTCAGGAAACTTCGTCGCTTCCTTGCCTTCGTTCAACAGAATTAAAGCTTTACCACTGGCGGTGTACCTCGCCGTTCTTCCAACTCTGTGAATGTACGTTTGCACGTCTTCCGGACAATCGCATTGGATGACCCAATCCACGGCCGGAAAATCCAACCCTCTCGACGCCACGTCCGTAGCAAATAAGACCGTCTCTCGAGCGTTGCAAAACTGATAAAAAACGTGCTCGCGTCTCGCTTGTTTCATTCTCCCGTGGATGCACGCTAACGGAACCCCAGGTCGCATCCGTCGAAAAATTTCGTGGACAAACTTCACCTGTTTACACGAGGAGAAGAACACCAAAATTTTCTGCGTCGCGTGAGACTTCACGAACGCCCACAAGGTTTCAATCTTCTTCTCCACTTTACACGTCGTGTACATCTGTTGCAACTTCGGTGGCGTCGCGTTTACAGATTCCGCGTGTACGCTCAAAAACTCTGGATCTTTCAGCGATAACCGCGCTAAATCGCTTACTTTCTTCGTTTGCGTCGCGCTGAACAACAACGTCTGCCTCGTTTTGGGTAAATTCGCCAACACCGCATCCAACGTCTCCTTAAAACCCAAATCCAATATCCTATCCGCCTCGTCTAAAACCAGCACTTGCAATCCGGTGCAATCAAACATCGGCGTCTCGTCCATGTGTTGCAACAACCTCCCCGGTGTGCAACACAACAAATTCATCGCGTTGACTGCGTTCCTCTCCTTCTCCAAATCCTTTCCGCCGATGAGCAACGCCACGCTAAACGTGTGATTACCCCCAACCTTAACAATCTCCTGAAATATCTGCATCGCTAACTCTCTCGTGGGACTGATAAATATCGCCCCGACCCCATCGTCCTTCCCCCACTTCATCCTGTACAACTTTTCTAAACTCGGCACCACGTACGAAAGCGTCTTCCCGCTCCCCGTCTTGGCCGCTCCCAATACGTCTCTCCCGCACATCGCGTGCGGTATCGTCGCCCTCTGTATCGCCGTCATCTCTTTATACTTGCACTCTTTCAACGCTTTTTGCGTTTCTGGTGACAGAGGTAAGTGGATAAATTTTCGAACGCCGGTTAAGGATTTCGTGCTGTTATTTTCGGAGGACTTTCGAGGCGGAACCGCGAGCGGGTTCGAACCGGATTCAGGTTTCGTTTCCTGCGCATTTTTGAAGAAACGAGAACGCTTTTTGGTCAGAGAGAGAGAGATATAAAGGGCGAGAGAAACGCGCGCGAAACCGAATCAAACGGGAAAAAAATATACGCGCGGCGACAGAATCTGACACACACAGAGAGAGAAAGAGAGAAAGAATTCGCGCGAATCAAAGACGACGAAGACGACTTCATCTTCTCATCTCTCTCTGTTTTCCAATTTGTTTTTTGGCGGCTCTCTCTCGCGCGCGCATTTGGATGCGCGCTTTTTTCTTCTTCTTCTTCTTCTTTCGTACCTCTATGCACGTCTCCAACTCCCGTATCGTTTGGTCCGTCATCGCGAGCTTCCCGAGCTTCTTCTTTTTCACCGTCATCTTTTTGTCGTTGTCCTTGTTGTTCTTCTTCGTCATGGTGTTTTTGTGGGATGTGATTTCTCGCGCGTGTTGTGTTTCGCGTGCGATATGCGCAAACCAGAAAAATGGAGAAAAAAGGCATCAAGTACACCACAAATCACAAAAGTTTAACTTGCGAGAGAAGCTTTCCTTCTATTGCATCTATTATATGTAATGTTAATTAAAAATCTAATCGGACTCTTCTTCTTCTTCTTCTTCTTCTTCGGTTTGGTGCGAATCGGCGATTCTGTGCCCGTCGTACGGCAAATGAATGCCGACGTCTTGCGGGACGCACGTCTCGTGGAGCGCTCTTCGGTAGCGGTAACGAATTTTTAAGTGTTTCTTTTCGAGCGGATCGACGTCGCAGAAGCCGAGGAGAGAGGAGTAGGAGACGCCGTCGTGGAGTTCGAGTTGGGAGCGTTCGACCATGTGGCGCAAGGCGACGGTGACGTCGATCCAAGAGTCGTCGTCGCGGAGGATGTCGCTGTGTTGTTGTTGTTGTTGTTGTTGTTGTTGTTGCTCCTGCTGCTGCTGCTGATGCGAATTTTTGGCTTTCTTTTTGTTTTCGTCCTTCTCGCGTCGTTCTTTTTCTTCGTCGGGAAACGTCATCGTTCTTTTCGTCACGTCGCACTCGATGTTTTCAAACGAGCCGTACACGGCTTTTTCAATGTCTAACCCGCCTATTTCTCGTTCGAACAGTCTCTTCTCTTCCGCCGATTTCGCGACTAAGTCTCGTTGCGCCAACGCGTCCTTGCGATTTTCCTCAATTTCAGACGCGTATCGCAAACGCATTTGCTTCTTTTCGAACCGTCTCTTACGTCTCAATAAAGGAAGAATAAATACGTTTCGCAAGACGCCGATGACTGCGTTCGGAATGGTCAAACACAAAATCGCCGTTCGCCTCGTTAAATACGGCAAACCCGGCGCGAGTAAAATAGGAAACTCAAACTGTTGATTCCTTTGTCGATACTTGATTTTCAAGACGCACCCTTCAACGCCGACGCAAACGCCCCACCCGATGCTCGTTTCGCCGTCGCTCAGCGTAGCGTTGGTTCCGTTTTCAATCTCTATCCCCATCGTTCCAAATTTGAACGAATATTTTTTTATTTTGTTAGTTTGTGAGTGTTCGGCTAGCGCGCTGTTTGGGTAATGCCGCCTCGCGTTCTCCGAAGAACGGTCCACGACTTTTCTCTGGTACGATCCCGTCAAACCAAAGTTTTGTACTCCGGCGCTCAAATCCAACTTCCACGCGCCGTTCTTGCCGGCTTTCCCTCTGCACCCGGTCGTAATACCCGGTACTGGTCCTACGGTCCAGTCGATGTTACCAACCGCGTGATGCGTCAACTGTCGCTTCAAACCGACGGACAAACCTAAACCACCGCCAATGCCCTCGTCTTCCTCTCTTCCCGAAGACGACGACCCGACAAAGTCGTACCTGCACGTCATCGTTCCGGTCGTCCTGTTCGTCAGTTTTTGCTCCAAAGTCATCTCCATCCCGCCGTTCCTTTGCGAGGGCATTTGCATGTGCCAATCCGCGCTCGTCCACAACCCCAACTGTTTCCTCACGCCGACTAACAACACCCCGGCGCCTCTCCCATCCGCGTTCGCCATCGCTTGCGCTTGACAATACACGTCCACGCTTTCCGTCGCGCTCGCGCTCATCGACGTGCTCACGCTCCCTTGCAAGAAATCTAACCCTAAATCCTCCACGTGGAAATCCCCGAGCGCTCGCTCGATCACTCTCAGCGTCGCCTGCTGCTTCTCCTCGCCTTCCTTCCCTTCCACGACGCCCGTCCCTCCATCCCCCAATATCTTCATCAGTTGTTCTCTGACCGATTTCCCGCCTCTCCCTAACCTCCTCGTCGCTCTCAACCGTTCGTCGAACGCGTGCGCTAGGCTAAACTTAAACTCGTACCCGCTCGATTGTTGATATTTCATCTCCGCCTTCTCGCGCGCCAGGCGTCTCTGCTCGTACTCAAACTCTCGTCGCATCTCCTCTTTCGTTTTCCGTTTACTGATGCTCACCATCTCGTTGCGCTCCGCGGAAGACCCACTCGTCACGCCTTCGCGTCCGTACACGTCGTAAATCTTCCTCTTCTCTTCGTCTTGGAGCGTTTCGTACGCTTCGTGGAGCAGCGCGAACGAGCGTTGCGCCGACTCTTTCTTGTTCGCATCATCATCGTTTCCAATCTTGTCCGGGTGCAACTTTTGCGCTAAATTCTTGTACTTTCTCTTCACGTCTTCGGTCGAGCAGTCTCTGGGAAGGCCGAGAATCCCGTAGTAGTCTTTTTGGGAGACGTTTTTTTGCCGCTCGTAGTCGTAGTATTGGTCGTCGTCGAAGAAAGAGCTCATGATGTTCTTTGCTTTATGCGTGCGTATTTATCGCGCTTTTTACGTCTCACACGCACAAAAGTTTTTCCAATTCAAAGAGAGGGTTGACGTTTGAAAAATTTCGACAATTAAATTTCCCCAACTGTCCACAAAAAGAAGAGACCTTTGTCGCGCGTTCGGGACGCGCAGAAGAGAGAAGACACACACTTACACACACACACACACACACAGAGAGAGAGAGAGAGAGATCGTTGACCACTCGAGCGTCGCTTTTGTCTCTTTTCTTTTGGGTCTTCTTTTCTCCGACAGTTGTTGTTCTTCTTCTTCTTCTTCCTCTCTCTTCTTTGACAGAGACGAGAGAGAGAGACAGGCAGACAAAAATGAGAAATCCCTGTCGCGCTTTTCTGTCCGCGTTCGACGAGACGATCGCGACGCACCCGAGATCGATCGCCGGGGCGACGTTTTTATTGTGCCTGGCGTGCACCGCGGTGGCGTTTTTGGTGACTGGGATACGCGTCAGCACGGAAGGTTCGTCGTTGTCCTCTCTCTTTTTTTTCGCATCGAGGAGAGACTCTTTAGATATTTTTGGAAAACTACCGCATCAACTCTCTCTCTCTCTCTCTCTCTCTCTCTCTCGAACGCGAGCGATACTAATACTCTCTCTCTCTTTGAAAATGAAAACGCACGCGACGCTTGCGAAAACAACGCAGGATGGAACGTGCGAGGAACGCTCATTTCGAACAGATTTATACAGTTTGAAACGTTCGTGGAATCCGGGGGATGTACCGACGGCGCGTGTTACGTGAATCCGTATAAACTGAACCGGGACGTTCTGTCGTCGCCGCCGGCGAATCCGCCGATGCCAGAGGCGCCGAGCCCGCCGCCGAGTCCGCCGCCAGATTCTGGAGATGAAAGAAGAAGAAGACGACGACGAAGAAGGAATCTTTCAGAAAACAACGCCGAGTTTACGTATCCTCGGTGCGAGGAGTTACGGTATCACGGAGACGTAACGTACCCGAATTTAGACGTAGTATTCATGGCAAATAACGATGAGGTGGATTTGTTCACCGCGAAGGCGTTTCGAAAAATATGCGAAGTAGAGGAGAACATCATGAGACAAGCGAATTGGAACGAATACTGCAAAGGAGGAGCGGTGCCAACTCACGAGGAGCATTGTTATTTGAGCGATTCGTCGTTGGAAAATCAAGCGCCTTTGTATTACACGAAAACGATGTTGGACGGGAGCGGGACGCAGATGTACGCGAGAGGGTGTTATAACGCGATATCGTATCCTCAAGTAGTAAAAAAAGGTTTGTCTTTAAATTCGTGCGAAGAACTTGAAACGAATGACGTAGCGGCGAAGGTTATTAGAAATTTAAAAACGGCAGTTTTGGCGTGCGTGGACGTTTTAGCGGCAGATAGTAACGGCATTTGCGCGACGTTGACGGCAACAGATTTGGGAATACCTGGCACAGAAGGTGATGAGAGCTCGGTGACGTTTGAGCCGAAACAGTATTACATTCAAGCGTTCTTGAACGGAGAGTTTTCCAGCGAATTTCCGAATTTAGTCACCACTAGGAGTTTTTTACCCATGGATTGGTCGAGGATTGGAATGGAAAATGCAATGGAATACTTGGTTAATTTAGGTAAAGAGAAGAACGTTTTAGAAGTCTCCAACGAATTGTTTTATACAATTTACGGATCGCACAACGATTTATACGACTATGTAACGGACCTTGAGTTGTATAAAGATATGCGTTTAGCGTCTGGAGCGGTCATCATCATCTTAACGTTGGTCATTTGGAACACCGGCTCGTTATTTTTAACGACAGCTGCGGTGTCGCAATTTATGTTAAGCTTTCCTGTGGCGACTTTCTTCTTGAACACGGTGTTGAGGATTGACTTCTTTCCGTTTCTGAATTTTATCGGTTTATTTGTCATTTGCGGCATTGGTGCGGACGATTGCTACGTATTTCTCTCGAAATGGAACCAAGCGAAAGCGCGACTACCGCCGAATGCATCGGCAAAGGATGTCAGCAAAATGTGTTACTGGGACGCCACGTATTCCATGTTGCTCACTTCGACAACCACTGCGTGTGCATTTTTCAGTACCGCTGGATCGTTGATTCCTCCAGTGCGCGTATTTGCGATTTTTATGGGAAGCCTGGTGGTTTTCGATTACATTTTCGACGTGACCATATTCGCCGCCGCAGTGGCATGGGAACATGACAAGAAGATTGAGTTGAGAAAGAGACGATACGAGGATGGTAGTAAATCTGCTGGATGGATGCTTTCGATTTTCTTCGAATTGCCTCCAATAATGAGACGACCGCAGTGTATGAAACCTGATGCAGACGATGGTGACGCAAACAATATCGACGAGGAACGACAAGAGCAAAAATCACCTAACGAGAAGAACGTAAATAATACCGGTGATGAGAAAAAGAGCAGAACAGTGAGCGAAAATGTCTCAAGGGAGCTCGTATTTCCGATCATATATAAGCTCAGATATTTTCTCGTCCTCATCGCTATCGCTCTAGGGTGTGTCTCCTCCTTCGGCGGGTCTAAATTATCATTACCGACGGACTCTGCAGTCGAGCTACTCCCCAAAGAGCACGTTTTGACACAATACTCTCGGACGATGCGTTCTGGATTCAAATCTGCCACCGAATCGCGAATAGAAGTAGACGTCGTTTTCGGACTGCATCCGAAAGACGACGGCGATCACAACGATCCAACTTCGACGCCGAGTTTTGCCGTCGACACCACTTTTGACATGTCCGCGCCAGAGGCGCAATTATGGTTGTACAATTTTTGTCAAAAGGCCAAAGCGCTCGCGTTTGGCAACGAGTCGCGGTGTTGGATGGATACGTTTGCGTTGTGGCTAGAAGATATGGACGCGGCTTGGGCGTCCGATTTCGACGATTCCCAATATCGGAAGACGAGAGACGGAACCGATAACGAATGGTTAGGCGATTTCAATTTCCGTTATGAGACCGGAGCATGGGCCTGGCAACAAAGCTGCGCCAAGACAAAAACGTTGCCGATACCGCATGAAAATTTTATTTCGTGTGTTTATGGATGGACGATGGACTCGGAAACGAGCAACGGTGGGGGTAACTATTATTTAAAAAACAGCAAAAGGATGATCGATTCGTTATACAACGAGAGATACGATAGTTCCGGTACGGTTCTCGTGGAAAGGTATGATTCCGTGAAAATGCTTCTCACCGTCGTTTCGTTTTCTCTCGATATAGGGTGGAACGAAGAAACGTCGTTATTGAAAAAGCGATGGCAAACGTGGGAATCGTTCATTCACGAGGAACTCAAAACGGCTCCAGTTGGAGTCAAAAACGGATGGCAAACCGACCGAGGTGCCTGGCGATGGTTTGATACCGTAGAAAATATGAACAACAACTTTCGCGAAGCGACGTTGATGTGTCTTGGTATTGCCTGTGGCATCGCGTTGATCTCCACCGCGAACATTGTCGTCACGTTACTCACCATCTTTTCCATCGGTACCATCCTCGCCTCGACCATTTCCGTCGTCGTTTCCTTGGGATGGACCCTCGGATTCCTCGAAGGGATATGCTTGTGCATTCTCATCGGTTTATCCGTCGATTTTGTCATCCACATGGGACACGCTTATTGCGCCGCCGCCGAACGAGGCTTCCATACCAGAGTCGATCGCACGAAAGAAGCTTTCGCCCGCATGGCCTCCCCCATAGCCTCCGCCGCGTTCACCACCTTCGCCTCCGCCTGCCTCCTCTTCTTCTGTACAATCACATTCTTCCAAAAGTTCGGCACCATCGTCATGATCTCCATGATTTGCGCTTTTTGGGTCTCTTTGGTGTTTTGCGTCGCTTTGCTCTTGGTTTTTGGTCCGGAAGGGAGCTTTGGGAACATCCGAGATTTTGCGAACATGTGTTCATGCAAACCGTCCTCGACGACGACGACGACGACGACGACGACGACTCAGCAAATAGACTGAGCGAGCGCGTGCGAAGATTTTTGCATATTCATGAATGAATTATATATTTATCATTACGTATGCCGCGTGTGTATTATTAAAAGCAGATTATTTATGTAAAAGATGTGTGTAAAACTTGTCGTGTTTAATAACCAGCGCCGATCGATCGAGCGATGATGTGCGCGCGCGCTTTTCTTTTTCCTTCTCAAAAATGTTTTTCAAAGTTATGTTTTCGCCTCATTTCCAATCCCCTAAAATTGATAGAGAGAGAGAGAGAGAGAAAAGCACGCGCGCGCGCAAAATCACGCAACGAAAAATGTCGAGCAGCGCGGTAACCGCGCAGGAGGAGAAGAAGAAGAAGAAGAAGAAGAAGGATACATCTCCTTCGCTGTCGAAGAAAAACGCGCTTCTTCCGATGATCAACAAGAACATCGTGGTGATGGACAACGGCGGCGATACGATTAAAATCGGATTCGCGGGGCAAACGTCCCCAACGGCGCTCGTGCCGAACTGCGCGTGCCGACCGCACGGGACGAAAGCGACTATTTTAGGCGTGGACACGTTGAAAATTCCAGACATTAACGGGTTAGTCGTTCGGAGACCGATCGATAGAGGATATTTGACCAACAGTCAATTGCAGAAAGATATTTGGGCGCATTGCATACACGAGGTGTTGAAAGTCACGCCGGAGGAGGTGAAAAAATGTTGGTTGATTGTGACGGAACCGCCGGCGAATTTTAGCACGTCGAGACAAGAAATGGATAGAATAGTGTTGGAAGAGTTTGGATTCGAAGGCGTGGTGTACGTTTCCGCGGCGTTGTGCGCGATGAAGGCGCATTTGTGGCAGACGAAAGACGAGGATTTAGAGAACGACGATGAAAACGACGATACGATGGAGATAGATGACATAGATAAAGAGTACGTGGACTTTAACGATGCGCCTCCGAGAGTGCGCGCGTCGAAAAAGCAAAGAATCAAATGGGCTCGAGAAGCTATGACTGGATGCGTCCTCGACGTCGGGTTTTCGTTCGCGCACGCGTCGCCGATTTTAGACGGTCGAGTCGCCGACCATTACGTGAAGCGATTAAATTTAGGTGGACGCGCGCTGACAAACTACCTCAAAGAGTTAGTCTCGTATCGACAATGGAACGTCATGGACGAATTCGCGTTAATCGAGGACGTCAAATTGAAATCGGTATACTGCCAAGAAAACGGAGACATTTACGAAGCGTTGAAAGAGGCGAAAAAGAAAATTCGCGAAAACAAAATCGCGGTCAAATACGTTCTTCCAGACGGCGTGAACACGCTCAGAGGATTCCTCGCCGATTCCGTGTTGGCGAACGACGCCAACGACGACGCCTCGTCATCTGAATCCGACATCAACGACGACGACGATTTGCAAACCCGAAGAAGAAAATTAAAGAAATTAAAAGAGAAAGCGGCGAAAGGCGCGGGAAGTATGGAACTCGCCCCGGACGCCCAATCGTTAGTATTAGTCAACGAACGGTTCATGGTCCCAGAAATCCTCTTCCACCCGTCTGATATCGGTTTAAACCAGTGCGGCATCACCGAGCTCATCGCCCAAAGCGTCCACCACGAGGAAGCGAACGATTCTTTACGAGACCAAGCGGTGGAAGCGCTCATGTGGCTCAACGTCATCGTCACCGGCGGATGCACGAAAATCCCAGGCCTCGTCGAACGTCTCGCCCGAGAAATCCGCCAATTCGCGCCCGTCTCCTACCCAGTTTCCGTGCGAGCGCTCGACGATCCAATCTCCGACGTCTTCCTCGGTCTCTCGCTCCTCGTCTCCACCGACGACGCGCACGCGCCCGTTCCGGATCCCGTGCGTTCCTTCTGCCTCAAACACGGCACCGAGAGAGACAAATACGTCGTCAAAAATAGCGAGTATAAAGCCGAGAGAGTGAGTCAGTACGATCGGTTCGAGAGCGTGCCGCTGGGAAGGTGCAGAGATATGCATTTGAATAAAATGAGTGAGCGAGTGGTACCGAAGAACGAGAGCAGAGAGAGAGAGAGAGGAAAATAGACACGTGTAGTCATTTAGTGTTTCAGGCGAAAAATTCAAAAAAAATAAAAGTTGAACTCTGTCACAAACAAGTCACCGCGCGCGCGCGCAGAAAGCGAGAGAGGGATGAGCGAAGAAGAAGAAGACGTTATTCGCGGGAAGAGCACCGAGGACAACTACAATCGCATCGTCACCGGGCACGTGTACAAATACGATGACGATGCGGTGAAAGAAGAAGAAGAAAAAGAAGAAGCGTTCAAGAAGAACGCGGTGCCAACAGCGGGGAAAAAAATGAACGATCGGAAGAACGAAAAGACGAACGATGACGCGACGTTTTCCTTCTCGGAAACGCACCGCTCGCTCGCGGAAAAGAAAGCGTACAAATGGGCGAAAGTGAAAGGGTCCCCGTTTTGGCCGTGTCAAGTGGTGGACGTGGAGAAGTTTAAAGAGAACGTGCCGGAATTTGTCCGAGAGAAAGTGCTTCGAGGAGGAGGAGGAGGAGGAGGAGAGGTCGACGAAGACGAGGCGAAGAGTAACAACAACAACTACAACAACAACATTAATAACGTGAAATTGATTCAGTTTTTCGGGACGAACGAGTACATGTGGTACGTGGAGCCGAAAGCGCTGACTGCCGAGGAGGAAGAGGAGAGAAGGAAGAAGAAGGCGAGCGGCGGCGGCGGCGCGGCGAAGAACAACTGCGGCGGGAACATTTTTCGAAAGGTGGAGATGGAGTCCTTCGGAGACGGGTGCGATAAAGGGTACCACGTGAAGATGAAAACGGTCGGGTTGAAGCGAGCGGTGAACGAGATGCGAGAGTGTTTGGAAAGTGGGGAAGACCCATCCGACGTGAAGAGAGGCGGGCTGCAATGGCACACGAGGACGATCGTCGCGGAGGAAGAGGAAGAAGAAGAGGAGGAAAATGCAAAAAAAACGGAGGAGAAGAAGAACAACAAGAAGAAGAAAGTGTCGCCTTCGTCTTCGGCGGGGAAAAGGAAGAAAGCGGAAACGCAAAAGAGTTCCGCCGCCGCTAAAGAGAGAGCACAGAAAAAAGCAAAGAAGCTTTCCGAAGAGGAGAAGAAGAGGGAGGAAAAAGCAGCGGCGGCGGCGGCGAAAGCGGCGGTGAAGATGGAACTCGCCGCGCAGAAAGAAGAAGAAAGGAAAAGAAACGAACCGGCTACTTTGGAAACACTCTTCAACGTAAAAAGCATCGAAGAGAAACCGTTTCA
>Ga0255761_10004899_pt1 | contig 11779 bp, 14 predicted proteins | sample 071ome_29_FD_179961 | JGI IMG/M metagenome (GOLD analysis project Ga0255761, IMG submission 179961) | Coastal salt marsh microbial communities from the Groves Creek Marsh, Skidaway Island, Georgia - 071407BT metaG (version 2) | ecosystem: Environmental > Aquatic > Marine > Intertidal zone >... | reverse complement strand
ATAACTGTGTATCAAAAAGGTTTTTCACTCGTAGAATTACTCGTAGAAAATATTTTTAACCAAAACTTTGAATAGCGTTTTCAAGGTCTTGTTTTTTCAGCATCATTAAATCAACTTTAGTTTTATTCTCTTGTTTTCCAAGTCTCACTGCTTGTTGTTGGAGTGAAGACTCAAAGAAACGTCTAATGTCTCTACCATTAGAATACTTATCTCCAGTGATGGATATAACTTTTTTACAACAATCTTTAAGAGTGTTGTTAGCATCCCCTTGAATTAGGTATTGGTTATCTTTAGCAAACTTATAAAAAATTTGGTAAAGATCTAAATCATTATAATCTTCAAACAAAATAGTTCGTTTAAATCTTGAAGCTAATCCAGCATTTGCATCAATAAATCGGTGCATTTCTTTTTCATAACCTGCAACAATAACAATTAATCTATCACGGTAATCTTCCATGTATTTTAACAATTCATCTATTGCTTCTTGCCCAAAATCATTAGGGTCATCTGGTTTTACCAAGGTATAAGCTTCATCAATAAACAAAACATTATCAATAGCGCTGTTAAACTTATCTGCTGCTTTAACAGCCGTTTCGCCTTTTTGAGCAACAACTAGGTCACTTCTTGTAATTTCAATTAATTTTCCACCAGATATTAAGCCAAGTTCTCTAAATATTTTTGCTAAAATTCTAGCAACTGTTGTTTTACCTGTACCTGGATTTCCAGAAAATATAAGATGATTTGAAATATCTGGAGATTCACTAAGTCCTGATTTTTTTCTCTCCGCAGCAGTTTCTAAGTAAGCAACTAAAGATTTAACTTCATCTTTTACCTTTTTTAAGCCAGGTAAAGTCATGATTTCTTTTATATTTTGTTCAACAACTTCGTTCATGAAAGATTTCAGTTAAAATCGAATATTGGTATACATTATTTAATGCCATTATTAAAAGTAATTTTATTAGCATTTTCTCTCACACTTTTTGGTGAAGTCATACAGGCAGGTGAACCTGGCACTAAAGAAGATGTGAAAATTCAGCAACAAGATAACAAAAAATCTGAGCAGACAGCTACAAAAAAAGAAGCTGTAAAACAAAAATTAGTAAATACTGAAATCCAATTGCCAAAAAATCCAATTGATAAAATATTTCTACAACCTTTAGGAAGAGTATTAGACCCGAGATATGCAACAATAACTGGTAATTGTACGGCTGCAAAAAAAAATTATGATTGTAAAGTTGTTCAACCTAAAAAAAAGTCCATTCACTTTAACAAGTATCACTATTACCTGAATACAAACAAACAGGTTTATGGTGTCATTGCTTTTAGGGATTATAGAATAGGAAATGTAGATTATTGTAGATCTTTAATAGGAGAGTGGAAAGAATATTTTAATAATTTTGAATTTGAAACAAAAACCAAGGAAGAAAACATGGATCAACTTGTTTTGACTACCAGCGCAATTAAACCATCAGAAATTTACATGAGTTGCTATCCAGAATCTTACAGAGATATAAAAAGTTATTTTTCCTTAAAATTATTTATTAATGAAAATTAGTTTTTGTATACTAATTTTTATAATTTATTCCTTCCCATCTCTATCTAACAATAAAGCTTTTTATGAAGGAAGAGCTAAATTCATAAAAGAATATATTTCAGAATTACAAGTTCTTCGAAAAAAAGATCCAGATTATAATGGGGCAATTGCAGAGTCTCTGACAGGTTCTTTTTTTCAAGCATTAGATAAAAAACCTCAAAATGAAGTTGAAGCTCAAGCATTGGAAAGCTGTGAGAAAAATAATAACAAGGGATGTAAAATTAGATTTAGAGGACTTGCAATTAACCCCGAATATAACCGTTTAGCAGTTTTTGATAAAAGCAAAGGTAATTTAAATGTTGGCATGGAGGATATTCCATCAAACTTTATGTTATCACACAAAGGTATCTCATTTGTATTTTCCACATCAGATTATCAAGCCAAAGATTTTACGTGCGCTAAGACAAATAAAAATAATGATTTTATCGTTGATATTATTACATCCCAAATTGACCTGTATCCAAATACCTTTATAGGAAAAGCTGGTTTAAAATTTGTTCTTATTTGCGGAGATATTAAATCTCAAGGCGCTTCACCAGAAGGTTTAGCTCCATCTCATTATGATCAGTCACCAGGTGTATTCATGTTATCAGTTAAAAAAATAAAAAAACAAATTGATGCTGGACAACCGCAGATTATTAAACATATTTTTCATCATGAATATTATCATGTAATTGATAGCACACTAACCAAAGCAGTGGTTGATGATGACTGGGTTAGTATTAATAGAAATCCATATAGTACAGAAAACTTAAAAGCTAATGTAAATAAAGTTCTATCCGATGGAAGAGGTTTTGTAAGTCACTATGCAAAGAATAATGAATTTGAAGATAAGGCAGAGCTGTTTGCTTATTTAATTACTAAGAATAAAAAAATGCGAGAAGTTATGGCAAAAGATGTCATTATTTATAGAAAAGCTAAATTAATGATAGAGCGAATGAAGTTATTATCGACAGATATAAATAAAAGTTTTTGGTCTAAACTTACGAAGTAGTATCGTTTTCTTTTCTGATTTCTGAAATATTATGAACCAATGTCTCACACTCTTTTTTCAAGTCTTTAAAAACATGATCCCACTGATGATCTTTTTGTCTGAATAACCTCATATTATCATACCAAATACTTTCTTCTTTTTCTAAAAACCATCTCCAATCTGGAACTTGAGATAATAAAACCCATGTTTGAGTTCCAACAGATCCTGCAAGATGAGCAATGGAGGTATCAGTGGTAATGACCAAGTCTAAGTATTTTAAAATAGCAGTAGTATCTAAAAATTTATTTGATCCTTGGTCAATTAAAGGATCATAATCAATAATTTGTTTTTCAAATTCATTAGCTTGAATTTGATTTCGTGCAAACCCTTTTTGCAATGAAACAAATGATGCATTTGGAATAGAAAGTATTTCTTTAAACAATGATAAATTGACACTATTAAGATGATCTCTTGGATTTGCAGGATCTCCTTGCCAGCACAGACCAACCTTAACTTTTTGATCGACCCCAAGTAACATTTCCCATTCTTCAAGTTTATTATCATTCACTTTAATATCGGTAGGCTGTGGACATTGCTCCAAAACATTTGGAGCTAAAATTTTAGGTAGATCTAATAGTGGGACCCAATAAAAAAAATTATCATAATTTTGATCAGGTAAAATAAATTCATCGATTTCAGATATATTTTCAAATAAGTGCTGAATTTCCATTGGGCAACTAAATACAATCTCGCAATCAAGTTGTTTTAGAAGAGGGATGTATCTTGAAAATTGTATGATATTTCCAAAACCACTTTCGCTACAAACCAGTATCCTCCTTCCAGTCAAAGGCTCACCACGCCAAATAGTTTTCTTTTTACTTAAGATATTTTTTAATAATGGATCATTAAATATTCTAGAGTGATAACGTTCAAAGCCTTCATTAAAGTTTTGATTTAAGAGCTGAATAGATCCCAAGTTAGAATTTGCACGACTAAAATCAGGGTTTAAATTTAAAGTTGTTTCATAAATTTCTTTTGCACGTTCAAAATTTCCAGAATGATATAGTGTATTTGCAAAATTAAAATGTGCGATTGTAGAGTCAGGTTTTATTTTAACCGCTCGTTCATGGCATAATACTGCATCATCATATTTTTTTTGAAGATAAAATAAATTACCCAAATTACTCAAGATAAAGTGGTTATTGGGGTTATTTGTGATTGCATTTTGATAAACTTTAATGGCCTCATCAAAATTCTTATTTTTTTTATGTAGCAGGGCAAGGTTAAGATAGGCAAAAACTTCTTTAGGGTTAATGTTAATTGCATCTTCATAACACATAATTGCTTCTTCAGTGTTATCCATTTCTTGTTGCGCTAGACCTAAAGTAATATACGCCTGAGTATACAAAGGGTCTTTTTCTATAATATTCTTCATTAAAGCTTCAGTGAGTTCATAATATTTTAGATAATAAATATTCTCTCCCAGCTTATATAAAACATCTTTATTGTTTTGGTCTCGTGATGATGCATCAAGATAATACCAAATCGACTTTTTATAAAAGTTTTGGTTAAAATAAATATCACCTAGAAGTTCATAGATTTTTGGATTCCCAGGTTGCTTATTCAAGAGAACTGATGCTCTACTCTCAGCGTAAGCAAATTTTTTATCTTGTATTAAATTTTGTGTTTCTTGAATTTCAGAGTTAATTAATTCCATCTTTATTACGAATCTCTACAAAAGATCATAAATGATTATAAAAGGAATTTGTAGAAAGTATCACCAATCAAAATGTATAAAAAGGCAGCTAACGTTATAAAACAGCCGTAAGGTATAGGATAACGCTTATCTTTTTTTATTATGGTTAAAGGAATTGCAATAATTAGAGCTGTAACTGATGAAAAAAACATGACAAATAAAATGGATTTTAAACCAAGCCAAGCACCAATCATCATCATTAATTTTGCATCACCAAGACCCATTCCTTCAATTTTTTTATATTTATAAAAAAACCATCGGATTAAATAAAAGGCACTAAAACCTATAATCAAACCTGCAAATGAATCTGCAATCAAAACACTGAATGGATTTAATTTTATTGCAGATAAAACAAAACCAATCACACTTAGCGGAAGGGTAAAGATATCTAAAATTAAATATTCATTTAAATCGGTAAAAAAAATTATAATCAACGAAGATACAAAAAGTGAAAAAAATAATGCATCCAGCGACAAATCAAATTTTAAATAACTAAAAACAAAAACTATTGCCGTAAGTATTTCTACGATTGGATATTGTAAGCTAATTCTTTTTTTACAAAAACTGCATTTTCCTAACAAAAAAATAAAACTGATTAGTGGAATGTTATGAAACCATTTAAGCTTATTATTACAATTTGGACAAGCTGATTGCTTTAAAAATATATCCTGGTCTTTTGGTAATCTTAAAATGCAAACATTAAAAAAACTTCCAACAATTAGACCAAATAAAAAAAGGTAGGTCTCAACTACCACTTAAGATTATCTTTTGAATTTAATTTTATCATCTCCATCATCATCACGGCTGACTTGAGGAGAAATACTATCATTGGCAGATTCAGCTGCTGGAGCTTCTTCAGCAGGTGCTGCAGCTGATTCATTACCAGTCATATCGATATTATCACTTGCTGTTTCTTGTGGAGCTGGTTCAGGTTCAGGCGCTGGAGCTGATCCTGCATCTTTACCGCTTTGGCTTTCAATTTTAAAAATTTTATCAAGATGAGCTAATTTGATAACTTTCATGACTTCGTTACTCACATTGATTAGGGCAAAAGGTTTATTTGTTTTTTTTCCTGTTTGCATTCCCTCAACTAGTGATGCAATTCCAGATGAGTCTATATAGCTAACCTTTTCAAGGTCTACTGATACAGATTTACATTTTTCAAATAATTCCTTGATATTTTCTCTAACATTTGGTGACTGATCTAAATCAATTTCCTGACCTAGCTTTAAAATACCATTATCCCCATTAATTTTTTGTTCGATAGACATGTTGCAAACTTTATACTATTAAATTGTAAAAACAAGATTTCTTATGATTATTGATTGTATCTGTGGTTTAAAAAAATTCGAAGTCAACTCTGATCAAATTCCAAGTGAAGGTCGCCAAGTTAAATGTGGTGTATGCTCTAAGGAATGGTTTTATAAACCTGGAGAAAATAATTCAGCGCTTCAATTAGATGAAACAATTGTTGAACCTAGTTCGTCAGCAAATGAAGATATTAATATTCCTCAAGCTACAGAGGAAGCAATATCTGCAGCTGAGCAAGATCAAAAAATGAATTTTACTTTTGATGATGATGATAACGCCATGCCGTCAAAAAGTGAGATGGATGAAAATTTAGAAAAATTCAAAGCTGAACGAAAAAAGAAAAAAAAGAGTTCACTTTCACAAGGTGCAAGAACAAGAATGCTAGTTTATTTATTAATTTTATTATTATTAGCCTTAGTTACAGTAAGCGTGCCATATAAAGAAAATGTTTTATCAATATTCCCAGAGTTATCTATTGTGTTTGAAGGTGTAACGCCTTTTTATAATATGATTTTTAAATAATTAATTTTTTTTCTGTTCTTTTAATTCTTTTAATCTTTTTTCTTTAGCGATCTTTCTTTCTTCTGCTCTTTTCATTTGTTCAATAAATTTTTTATTATCTTTAAGAAGCTTGTCTTTTTTTTCAAAAACTAACGCACTTATGACAGCGGTGATCTTGATTTTTGAAGAGGTTGGATTTTCTCTTATAATAGTTTCCTTATCAAAATTTATTCTAAAAGGTGTTTCAGCGATATTTTTTTTAAAATTAACATAGTCATTATAACCAGATAAAAGGTCTAAATTAATTGTATTCATTTTATAACCTCTTACATCTTGAACTTTGCCTTCATTAATTGAATTAATTTTAACTTTATTTTTATTAGCTATTCCAGAAATTGAGTTTTTAAAATTTTGAAACTCCATTGGTGACATTATTGTTTCTAAAGCCTTGTAATATTTAAATTCTAAATCTTTTGTTTCTTTACCAATTTTTGCCATTTCAAGCATAATTGTTTTGGATCTTTCTTCTGCTCCTTTTCCAATTCTTATTTTTTTATTCTGCGAACCCTTAACTGTGACAGTATAAATTTCTAATATCAAAACTATGATTATTGTGGCTACTAAAACGGATACCCCAATAACAATTTTTTTAGAGTTATCCTTTAAAGTCTCATCTTGAGAAGAATTACTTTTATTTTTTTTCGATCCAAACACTAAAATTACAATAATCCTATATTAATTTTCTTAATTATCTTTGAGCATAAATTATTTGACGTATCAGTTACAAATTTTTCAACACTATTAATCTGTTCATCTTCTAAAGTAGGATTTTCATATCTAGACTCATAAACTCTATTTGTTGCTTTGATTAATTCCTCAACACCTACTTTGCTATTATTTTGCATAATGTAACGCTTTTGTTAAATTTTAACTATTGATTCGTAATATATATGTTTGAAAAGAACAATTCTATTAAAGAAATACTCAAAGAGGCAAAAGAAAAACTATCTAAAGATAAAGGTTTAGCTTCAGAGAAAGAAGAATTTAATCAAAAAATATCAAAAGCCTTAGATGGAAACGTATTAGTATTAAATAAAATTCATGGAAGCGATTCGAATGATAATATTGATCAAAGATCAAAAAAAATCACAGAAATTGTTGAGCATCAAACTGCATTACTTTTAAATCAGGAAGTTTCTGAAAGTGGTAATGTTACCCTGCTTTTAAATAATGAGATTAATAATGAAGAAACTCTTATTTTAAATAAAGAGGTAGCAGATAGTGGAGTATTATTATTGGAAAACGAATATGAAGGACCTTATTCGGATGAGTTAAAAGAAATACACAGAGAGATTGGTGAGCTGAAAGAAAGATCTGAAGAAAAAGATCCTTTTATTGAACGTATTGAGCAGCTTGAAGAAAAGCAAAACACTTTATTTAATAAAATTGATCAAGCTTTAAATGAAATACAATCAAAAGACCCATCAGAAGAAATTGCTTTAAAATTTGATATATTTAACAATCAAATCAGCAATGAAATTGATGAAAAAATTTCAAAAGTTAATGACCAAAATTCTATTTTTGAGGAAAGGTTAACTCAAATTGAAACGTCTTCTGAAAATTTAAAAAACAGTATTGAAAATTTAGATTTTAAAATTGAAGAGTTATCTAATAATTTAAACGAAAGTTTAAACAACAATATTCAACAACAAATTTCTCAATTAGAGCAAAGCAAAGCTGCTCAAGATCAAAATATTCAAAATCGTTTCGATGCCATTGAACATCAAATGAAAACTAACATTGATCAAATGCACAAATATCTTGAAGAAGAAAAAATTAGAAAAGAAGAGGAAAATAAAAGAAAAGAGGAAGAAAAAAAGAATGACCCGGAATATCAATCCAACCTAAGATTAAATAACATTTATAAAATCTTAGAAATGCAAATTAGCCAATCATTGGTTAACAATATTTCTAACCAAGGTTCAATTCCAGCATCTCAGGCGCCAAACTATGTTTCTCAGCAAGCGGTACAGCCAAATCAAAATGTGACAACAGATAACAATAAAGAAGTGTTTGAAAAGTTAGAAAATTTAAGTCAGCAGTTATCAAGTAAAGTTAAGATCGATGATGAGGGGATTAAACAAGTTTTCCAGTCTACCAATGAAAAAATTAATCATTTGCAAGAAAAGTTAGATAAAGCAATTTCATCTTCTCAAAATAATAAGGAACTTATTGAATATTTTAAATCTTATGAACTAAAAAATTTAGAAGGATTAAATTTTGACTTATCATCAATCAGGCAATTTGATGATTTGAGAGATGCAAAATCCTTTATTGAAAACTTAATTATCAAAGAAACCCAAAATTGGATAAAAAATAATCAAAAAAACATTGAAGAAATTTGTAAAAAGATCATATACAAATAATCTTCATGAAAAAAAACTCTGGCTTCTCATTAGTCGAACTTTTAGTCGTTGTGGCAATTATTGGTGTTTTGGCTGGAGTTGGAATTGTTGGTTTCCAAAGATATGTAGAGTCAGCTAAACAAAAAGTTGCTCTACAAAATTTTGATACAGTTATAAAATTTTTTTCAACTGAACTTATTCTTTTAAATAACAATATACAAACAGAGTCTGCATTAATTAAAGTCAGCAATGTTAAATGGAAAAGGGGAGTGCATAACTTAAATTCATTTTTAGAAGGTGCAGCAAAATATCATGATCTCGGATATGGACTAGCAAGTTTTAGAAATCCTTATCAAAACCAATCAATTAAACAGGTATATTCAATGAGTATACCAGATGATGCAAGTAGTTCGAATTTAACCAAAAAAGGAAATATTGTATTAAGAGTTCATCCGGATCACGCAACCGATGGTGCAAAAATTACAGGTGATAGACAATTTCAAGTTATATATTATGTTGATGATGGTGTGATTGATTCAACAAATACTAAGAGTTTAACTTTAAAGTAATTAAAAGAAAAATTTATAAATATCTTTACCATAACTAAATATTGCAAAAAAAATTGTAATCTTTGCTAGTATTGCCCAATACTTTTTTCCTGTATGTTTATTAGCACTTCTCCAAATACCAACGGTAGAAATGATTGTGTAAATTAAAAATACAAGGCAAAAGAATATAATTATTACTTTTTGATAAAGTTTTGGTGGAACAAATTTTAAATTTAACAAAGCATCTAATGGATCGTTTTGACAAAAAAGAGCAAATAAAACGAGGCAAATAAAAAAAATTAGAGGAACTATATTTCCAAAAAACCAGTAGGATTTACTCAGAGAATAATTACCAATCCATAGTTTTTTTAGCATTTGTATCATTTTTTCCTTATATTTGGTGTTGCAATCATTAGCGACATTATTTATGAATCCTTTAGTTAACTAAAAAAAAACGGAGAATATATATATATGAACAAAAAACTAGAAAAAGGTTTCTCATTAGTAGAGCTTCTAGTTGTTGTTGCAATTATCGGAGTTTTAGCTGGTGTGGGTATTGTTGGTTATCAATCATACACTGAGTCAGCTAAAGAGAAAGTTGCAGAAGCAAACTACAATTCAGTTGTAAGATTTATTGAGACTGAGTTAACACTTTTAAATAACGGTGTTCAAGAAAGCTCAGGTGCTTTAAAAAATCATACAAACTCAGGTTCATCAACAAACTGTAACGGTACAGGTAATATGCCTAGAGCTGCTACAACGAATACAAACCTAGCTCACGCTATTGTTTGCCATTTCATGGACCTTAAATTTAAAAACCCATTTGATAATAATGATCAGGTGAAAACAGCTACAGCTGTACCTTCAACTGCTAAGAAAGGTGAAGTTTATATTATTCCAGTAACAACAGCAGAAAACACTTCTGGAAATAATAGACCGATCAATATTATTTACTATACTGCTGCAGCAAGTGCCGCGCTTACGTGGGACTCTGCTACTAGTAAGTACAGTGGATCAGGATTTAAACAAAAAGTTGATTTAGGTTTAGCTAACTAAATTTAATTTTTAAAACTAAAACCGCAGAAATTAAATTTTCTGCGGTTTTTTTTTATTTAAATTTAACATTAGCTGCAATCATAGCATTAGAGATTAGTAAAAATGTTACTGTAACAGGATGAATATAAGTTCCATCCACCATGCCATGAGCTGTTAAACCAGCTACATTTAAAACTGGAATTATTAAATATTTATTTTGTTTTTTTATAAGAATAATAATTCCTTTGAGCATATTTTTTGTCATCAAAAATAAAATTAGAAGCGTTCCGATAAGCCCCCATTCAATAAGAAATTGTAGAATAAAATTATGAGGATGAGACACCATCATATTACTCTTTGACCAGTTTCCTATTTCTAATAAACCATTAGCTTGTAATAAAATCAAAATATTAGGACCGTAACCAAAAAAAATATTCTCCTTAAATAAATTTAAGCAAGCAATCCAAATTTCTAATCGATCTAAAAAATTATATCTGAAAATTGTATAATAATTTATAACACTAACTCCAGGTACTGAACTTAAAGAAATGATAAGTTTGAAAATTTCAAGAGCCACAAAAGCCAAAAGAAATGATATTAAAAAAGTTTTAATTAGAACGTCAATTTCCTCTTTAATTATTCTTTTATAAATAATTGAGATTATACAGGCAATTATTATTGAAATTAAATTTCCTCTACCTCCAAAAAAGTAAACCAGAGATATTAGAGTAGATAAAATGGCAATATCTGTAAAATTTAAATTTTTAGAATTTTTTATTAATATAAATCCAATAAATAATGAGATTAAAGATGTTAGTACATAACCTGGACTTCTAATCGTGCTAAAAAAACTTAAAAGATTATAAATTTCAGAATTAACCTCAAAAAAATACCTCGTATAAGTTATTAAAACGAATAATAGTGCAGATAAAATAATTACTTTTTTGAAATATTTAAAATTTAACTGGTATTTATTTAAGTAAATGTACGTCGCTATAAAAAATAAAAAGTAGATTACACTTTGTAGGTATTTGTGCCTTACAAATTCAAAACCCCAATCTTCAATTTTACCAGGTGATCCAATATAAGAAATTGTTATTGAAATTAAAAATAAAGATAAAATTATTACTGTTTTTTGATTATTTTTTATAGAACTGATGATTAAATTTAAAGAGTTTTTCTGAAACAAAAGTAAAAAAACAAATATTATTTGAAGAGCTAGAATTCTATTAATATTTTGTTGATCATTATATGTTGTAATTAGTGGTGTGATAAAAATTATAAAATAAAAAAAAAATTCTAAAAAATTGTTATAATTAAATTTGCTTAAGCTTTTATTATTTTGAAACATATTGAAAGAAATTTTAAAGTAGAGATGTTTTTGTTATTAAATAATATTTTTTCATAATCATTAATTTGATTTTTATTTTCTATATTTTGAAATATTTTTTGATGTATTTGAAAAGGCTTATCATTTAATTTATATTTTTTTACCAAAAGATAAAAAATGTAAGAGCTATATTTTTTTTTATCCAGTAAGAGATTTATTAATAACATTACTAAAACCAAAGTGATGAGATAGATAATGTTTTTAAATAGATTTAGGTAAGTTTCTTTATCAAGCTCTGATAGTTTGCTTAAAAGTTTTTTTTGTTC
>Ga0255761_10004897_pt1 | contig 11785 bp, 9 predicted proteins | sample 071ome_29_FD_179961 | JGI IMG/M metagenome (GOLD analysis project Ga0255761, IMG submission 179961) | Coastal salt marsh microbial communities from the Groves Creek Marsh, Skidaway Island, Georgia - 071407BT metaG (version 2) | ecosystem: Environmental > Aquatic > Marine > Intertidal zone > Salt... | reverse complement strand
CGATACAGCCAAACGTCTATGGCTTATTTATTTGGGATTGACCCTAATTGAAACCTTGTTGCTCACCCTGGCAGGAATGTCTTTTTTTGATGCGCTCAATCATGCCATGAGCACACTGTCAACCGGTGGGTTTTCTACCAAAAATGAAAGCATTGCCTTTTGGAACGGCCAGCCCCTCATTCAATATATTATCATCCTCTTTATGTTTTTGGCGGGCACCAATTTTGTGTTAAGCTATTTTGCTATTAAAGGCAAAATCAGTAAAGTATTACAAGATGATGAATTTAAATGGTATTCCTTTTTTATCATATTCTTCAGTATTGTTGTGGCCGTATTAATTTACTTTTTTGCCGATTTTACCCAAAGCACGCTTAGTCACCCACAATTATTGGGCAAAGTTGAAAGTGTTTTTAGGCATGGTCTTTTTCAAGTGATTGCCCTAATTACTACCACCGGTTTTGTAACGGCAGATTATACACTTTGGATGCCTTTTCTCACCATTGTATTTTTTGGATTGATGTTTTTGGGTGGGTCTTCAGGTTCAACTGCTGGCGGAGTGAAAGTGGTTCGTCATCTCTTGATGATTAGGGGTGGTTTTTTAGAATTTAAAAGAGCGCTTCATCCCAATGCCATTCTTCAGGCTCGCTACAATAAAAAGATTGTAGACGAAACCATTTCCTACAATATTTTAGGGTTCTTTATACTCTACTTATTGAGTTTTATTATTGGAGCTTTGGGTTTTGGATTGATGGGAATTGATTTTGAATCGGCGGTTGGGGTAGCAGCCTCCACCTTAGGTAATGTGGGCCCTGCTTTAGGCATTTTTGGCCCTACCGATAATTATGAAGCCCTTTCTCAAGTTGGCCAATGGTGGGCTAGTTTTCTCATGTTGCTAGGGCGTTTGGAGCTTTTTACGGTTTTGATCTTGTTCACGCCCTTCTTTTGGAAAAACACCTAATAGTCATATTTATCCTTCCAACGTTCTTTTAAAAAAGACCTTATGGATTTTTCTTTAGCATTTTCTCCCGGTACATAAAAAGTTGTGCCAGCAACATCAGGAGGCATAAATTCTTGTTCAGCAAAATTATTGGGATAGTCATGCGCATAAAGATAGCCATCTCCATATCCCATGGTCTGCATCAATTCAGTTGGGGCATTTCTAAGGTGTAGGGGCACATTGAGGTTGCCCGTTTCGGCTACTTTTTTTTGAGCTTCTTGAATAGCCACATAAGCCGCATTGCTTTTGGGAGAACTCGCTAAATAGAGGGCACACTGACTCAGTAGAATACGAGCTTCTGGATAGCCAACAGCATGCACCGCTTGAAATGTATTGTTGGCAAGCACAAGGGCAGTGGGATTGGCATTTCCAATGTCTTCTGAAGCTAGAATGAGCATTCTGCGGGCAATAAATTCTGGAGTTTCACCACCCCCAATCATTCGAGCTAACCAATAAACTGAAGCGTTGGGGTCACTTCCGCGAATTGATTTGATAAATGCTGAAATTATATCGTAATGAAATTCCCCTTTTTTATCGAATAAAAGGGGGTTGCTTTGCACGCTTTTATAGACTAATTCATCTGTAATTTTTAATCCCTTTTCAGCATTAGATTGTACCACTAGTTCTAAAATAGACAGCATTTTTCTGGCATCTCCCCCCGAAAGTTCGAGCAAAGCAGCAGTTTCTGCAACTACCACTTTTTGTTGTTTTAACAAAACGTCATGGGCTTCGGCTTCTTTGACAATTTGCAAGAGGGCATCTTCTTGAAGGGGAAACAAGCTATATACTTGGCAACGGGAGAGTAGGGCGTTGATAACCTCAAAGCTTGGGTTTTCTGTGGTGGCGCCAATGAGTGTAATAATCCCTTTTTCAACAGCTCCTAAAAGTGCATCTTGCTGTGATTTACTAAACCGATGAATTTCGTCAATAAATAATATTGGGGTCTTTTGTTCAAAAAGGCTTCCTTTTTGATCGGCTTTTAGAATAACCTCTCGCACTTCTTTGACCCCGGCATTGATCGCCGAAAGTTGAAAAAAAGGGCGGTCTTTTTCTTGGGCAAGCAGTTGGGCTAAAGTTGTTTTTCCGGTGCCTGGAGGCCCCCACAAGATAAGGGAGGGCAAAAGGCCTTGTCCAATCATTTTAGAAAGGGCTCCCTCTTTTCCTACTAAATGATCTTGCCCATAATATTGAGCAAGAGTTTGAGGGCGCATCCGTTCTGCCAATGGAATGTTCATGGCCTAAAGATAGTATTATAAACGTTGTCTCACGATTTCATATAGCACCACTGCTGCAGCAACGGATACGTTGAGTGAATTTGATGTTTCTACCATTGGAATCTTAGCCTGTTGCTTTACAATTTTAAGAATGCCTTTAGAAATTCCTTTGTCCTCAGCTCCTAAAATTAAGGCAGTGGGTCCTTTATAGTCGTAGTCATAAAAAGAAGTAGTTGTTTTTTCGGTAATAGCGAAGATCGAAAAATCTAATTCTTGCAATTGATAGATAACATCTTTTAGGTGGTTTACCTTAGCAATAGAAACTCTAAAAATACCTCCTGCTGAGGTTTTTACTACATCACCATTGAGAGGGGCACTGCCACTGTTTGGAATAATCACTCCATCAACACCCACGGCTGCTGCAGTTCTTAAAAGGGCACCAAAATTTCGAACATCGGTCACCCCGTCTAGAAGAAGCAATAACGGATTTTTTTTATTTTTTAATTGATCTACAAGGGTTTCAAATTCAACAGTTGCCACGGCCGCCATTTGGGCCACCACTCCCTGATGGTTTTTTTGATCAAAACGCTCTAATCGTTCTTTGGGCACATAGCTCACTTTGATATTGTGCTGGTCTAGTTGTTGTTGCAAGTGGTTGAATTGCTGGTTTTGGCTGTTTTTGAGTAACCAAACCTTTTCAATATTTTTTCCAGAGGCTATGGCTTCAAGCACGGCTCTGGTGCCAAATATGGTGGTGGTTTTGTGGGAGTCTTTTTCCATCAAAATTTAAGGTGTGTTTTGGTCTAAATGAGCGACCATTTCTAGTAAGGCTTCTTCATTCTTGAGTTTAACCTTATTTTGGTCTGTATATGTTTTATATACTTTGGCATTAAAAAAGTTTAGGTTTATCATTTTTTTATGTGAATTTTCAACTCGAATGCCTTCATTGCCTTTTGCAATGACGTAATAACTTCTATCGATCCAAGTAGGTAGTGGCCCTTCACTAGATCCGGTTGCTGGTGCCGGTATGCCATCTTTTCGAGCTTGTTCAAGTTCTTTTTTTAGATAGCGCAACACTCTAAAGTGTTGTCCTTCCCAAAGCAATTGAAAAACCCCATCGAGTTCTCCTTCACTTTTAAGCCTAATTTTATCTCGCACATAGGACTTTCCTTGATGCACCAGTTTAAATCCGCTTTCCGGAAGAATTTTAAAGCGTTCTCCTGCAGCGTTTTTAAATTCAAATATTTGGTAACCCATATGATAGCGCATAGGGCCTTCAAAGCCACGGTTTGAATCAAACACCAAAGCTGTATTTTCAAAAGTATCGTTGAGGTAGGGAGAACCTTTGTAGTTTTTATTGTCAGCCACCAATTTCACTAAATTGATGTTTCCTCCTCTAAATAAATCTTGTTCACTCACAGAAACAACTTGTGCCATCAGTGAGACTGGAATCAAAAGTAAAAAAGCTGAAAGAATTTGTTTTTTCATTGACTTAATCATTACATATAAAAAAAAGCACCTATAAAAATAGGTGCTTTTTATCAATTTTCAACTAAATGTTTATTTAGTATCCCACCACAAGCGGGTGTCTTGTGTATCAGGCCCTTGAGCAGATACAGCCGCATTGTAGTTTTCTTCATTTAAAGATTTAGTAAGAGCGGCGTAGCCGTTGCGTACAGGAATTCCATTTCCAGATAAAGCATCAGCAGCTGGCTCAAGTTTTGGAAAATCTAAACGTCTCCATTCAGACCAAGCTTCTGCCCCTTGCATGTAGAGTGCCGCCCATTTTTGAGTGGCAATTTGCTCCAATCCTTTAGCGGCGTCATAGGCCACTTCGGCTTGTGCTTTATAAGCAGCAGCGTCAGCTTCTGCAACACCCCATTGGGCCATAGAAGCATCAATTCCTAAGTTATACCAAGTTTCAGCATCGCCCACAGTGGTCATTCCTCTTAAGGCTGCTTCTGCCATAGAGAAACAAATTTGAGCATAGCTAAAAATCATGCCTCCAGTTTGAGTACCATCATAAATAATATCAGAAGTGATAAATGAAATATCAGACTGCAAAACATTTGGATTGGCTACTCCATAAGGACAACCAACATAAGTGCCAGTGGCATCAGAAAGTGGTAGCTCTGCATAAGAAGCAATTCTAGGATCGTTGTGATTGTTTAAAAAATCTATAAACACATCACTCACTGCAAAGTCTTCACGCGTTTGGAAACGGTCTTGCCATGGGTTGTCATTTGTGTCTTCTGTCAAATAGGGATAGTGCATGTTTTCAGCCACGCTTCCAATCACACCGGCGTTATAGGCCTCAGTCAATTTTTGTTGACCTAATGATTGGTTGGCGTTAGAAACGCGCATAGCCATAACCAATTTCATGGTGTTGGCAAACTTTTTCCAATGGCTCATGTCACCGTTGAATAAGATATCCCCCTTAAGCGTTCCACTGGTATTGATGCTGCCAAGAGCCTCATCAATTTCAGTGAAAAGAGAAGTGTAAATAGCTTCTTGAGTATCAAACTTAGGTTTGATGTTCTCAGAGCCTTGTAAGGCTTCAGAATAAGGAATCATACCCCATCTATCAGTAAGATAGAGATAGAAATAAGCCTTCATAATGCGGGCAACCGCAATTTGATTTTCAGTAGTTCCTCCGTTTTTATAGGCCTCAGGATCTTCGGTATTCAAATCAATGATTTCTTGCAAATCTTTAAGAGGTCCAGAATACCAATCATCATAAGACCACTCAAATTGCTCATAACGAGAACCTTCAGTATAAGTGATTTGTGAGATATACTGCACCATCATATTACTGTTGACTTCACTAACTACGGTTGGAATAAAACGCTGAGCGTTTGTCAATAAAGCCGCAGTAGAGGCCGTTGAAGGAGAATTAGGATTTAAGTTTTCATTCCCAAAATCAACGGTTTCACAAGCCTGAAAAGCAAATACTGCGATCAGTATTAAACTCCAATTTTTGATATAATTTTTCATGCTTTTCGTTATTAAAAGTTAAGTTTTACATTAAGTCCAATGGAACGTGAGGGAGGCAACTGACCACCTTCAGCTTGTCTATATTGGCCTGCTATACTTCCAGAACCTTCAATTTCACTAGGATCAAGTCCACCGTGTTTGATGTTAGAGTAGAGCAACAACAAGTTGTTTCCTAATATAGATACGTCAGCGTTTCTAATAAAAGTTCCTTCTAGCAATGCAGTTGGAACAGAATAGCCCAAACGTAGTTGACGTAATTTTAAATAAGAGGCATCATAGAGCCACTCATCGTGTGCCCCAAAATAGCGACCTGCCCAAACATAATCTTCCATATAAAGATCAACAGGTGCTCCGCTTTCAGTTACACCCACTACGTGGAAACCACCACCGGCATCGGGTGCATCACGAACAGGATTGCCTTTGTCATTGGTTCCAACCGTATCGATGTGGAGACCTGAATAGTAGGCAAACATGTTGGTAGTTGAGTAGAACAAACCACCATTTTGATAGTCAAGCCCTACGTTTAAATACAAGTTTTTATATTGAAGAGAAGTAAGGATACCGCCTGTGAAATCAGGAAGAATTGATCCTAATACTTCATTCGTGTCATAAACAAAACTTCCACTTTCTGTTAAGATAGGTGTACCGTTGGCATCATACTTACGTTTTCTACCAACAAAAGTACCCCATTCTTCACCAACAACTTCTTGGAACTGCAATCCACCCCAGCTAACCCAGCCAACGAGAACGTTTCGGTCAATACCTTCTGCTAAGAAGTCAACTGTTTTTTCGAGTGTTGCAAAGTTTACAGAAAAGTCCCATTTGAAATCTTGTGTTTGAACAGGTGTTGCATTAAAGGTAATTTCAATACCGTTCGAAGAAGTTTGTCCTGAGTTGATGGATAATCCGCTAAACCCTGATGAAGCGGCAACAGGAATGGCAATTGGCAATTCTTTGTCTTTGCGATCAAAGTAGGTAACGTCTAACCCTAAACGGTTTTCAAAAAATCTAAATTCAAGACCAACTTCTAATTCGTCTCTTGTGCCTCCTAAAAGATTGGCATTGGCTTCTGTGTTAGGCACAGAGAAAGAAGCATTTCCACCATAAGGACTTCCTACGTTATAAACACTTGTGGTTTGATAGGGATCTGGGAAGATAGGAGCTTGCGAATAGCCTCCTCTAAGTTTGGCAAAAGAAACTGAGTTTCCTAAATCCAATAGCTCATCGATAAGTAAACTTCCAGAGATTCCAAAGGTTTCGATTCGGTTATCCTCTGCATTGGCAGTAGATCCCCAGTCAAAACGGTAAGAGGCATCAAGATAAAAAGTGCTTTTGTATCCTAGCGACACTTGCGCAAAGTTGGACATCAACTTAGACTGAAACAATCCTGCAGAATAATTAGGACGGTCAACAGAAGTTGCCACACTGTAGAAGTCAGGCACAGACAATCCGCCAACGGTAGAGGCTTGCATGTAGTTAGCTCTGTTTTGTTGCATTTGATAACCAACAAGTCCGTTCACATCAAGATCGCCAAAACGTTTGTTGTAGGTTGCTTGACCATAAACTTCGTTTTGGATGTATCTAAAGTTTGATTCGCTATAGCTAGGTAATTCTAAACCACCAAAAGCTGTTCTTCCGTTTGAAAGGAAATTGTTGAAACGTCTTCTCACTTCAACATTTACTCTGATGTTTTCATTCAGCTGATAATTTAGCCCCATATTTCCAAAAGCAACATCTTTACGTTGTACGTTTTTGTTTTGTTGTGGGCCAAAGTGAGGAGCATCCCAATAAAGAGGGGTTGCATCTCTTGCTGACTTAGAGTTCCAGCTGTAAAAGTTTCCTTCAAAGAAATAGTTTTGCTTCAAGCGGTCCATGTCCAATTGACGCTGCCACCATTGGTTGAAGTTTGAACCTAATCCACCATAACCATTAAGAGGTGAATTGTTAGTTTCTCTAAACTGATAGTTTAAAGAAGAATAAAATTCAAAACTATCACTCAGATCAATAGATGCGGTAATATTGAAATCAATTTGATCTCTTTTAGCTTCTGGCATAACCAAGGTTTGCGATAGGTTACGTATAGAAGAGCGAATGTTGTAGTTTTCTCCCCCTTTAGAATAGGCTAAAGTGGTGTTATTTGTAATTCCGGTATCGAAGAAATTACGGATGTTATCGGGATTAGGCTCCCAAGGGCGTAATTTTCCGAATTCTGGGTGACCAGGAATCCAGCTGTCCCAGTGACGTACTAGCGTACCGTCTAATTTAGGTCCCCAAGATTCATCAGCAGCATAGTATGGAATTTTTTGTCCATTAAAAGCAGCCCAAGAAGCGGGGTCAGTGGCAGGATTATATTCAAATGTATCCCAGTCTTGGTAATATCCTCCACCATATTCGTTTTGGTAGTCGGGAAGAATAGAAACTGACGTAACATTTGTGGTGTGGTCTACTGTAAAAGTAGATTCACCATCAGCTGCTTTTTTGCTGGTGATGATCACCACCCCATTTACTGCATCTGCACCATAGAGTGCTGTTGCAGCAGCTCCTTTTAATACAGAAATATTGGCAATGTTGTCGGTGTTGATGTCGGTCATGGCATTTACTTTAATACCATCCACAACATAAAGCACACCCGTTTCTCCTCTTAAACGCAAGAAACCGGCATCAAAGCTGGAAGAAGATCCTCCAATCATTTGTACCCCGGCTACTTTTCCGGAAAGGGTTACGTTTAAGTCTACTTCCTTAGATTGAACTAAGGTTTCTCCTTGTACGGATTGCTGCGCATAACCCAACGATTTCTTTTCTCGAGAAACCCCAAGGGCCGAAACAACAACTTCATCCAGTTGGTTGTCTGCTGCAAGGGTAACATCAATCTGGTCTTCATTGGCCACCGTTACTTCTTGAGTTGAGAACCCAACAAAAGAGAAAACAAGTACATCTCCATTAGAAGCGGTAATGGAATAATTACCGTCAAAATCTGTGCTGGTTCCCGTATTGGTACCTTTGATCTGAACAGTTGCACTAGGGAGTGGTTGACCTTGCTCATCCAGAACTACCCCAGTAATGGTCTGCTGTGCCATGGCCACAGTGAGGCTCATCAACCACAACAGCATTAGGTTTTTCATTCTATTCATAACATTAAATTATAGTTAATAATTCTCGCAAAAGTATTAATATTATGTTAAGATTCATAAAAAAGGTTAATATTTTTTGCTTAAAGTCAAACAAAAAAGCCATATAAATAAGAATTAGATGGCTTTTGATCTAGAAAATATACGGGTTTTGCTAATGTTTATCCCAAAATATTGGGGTTTTTGGGGTAGCTGCTCTAATAAAGGATGTCTAAAAACAAAACCCTTTTAAAGAAGACTAAAAAGCGATGAACTAAATTGAAATGGAATGCTAAAAATGGAAGCCAGGTACTCTTTTTGGGTGTTATCAAAAAAAATGTTAAAAATTCGAGCACTAAGGGTTTGAATAAAATAAAATAATCTCTACATTTGCACGCCCATAAAAATGGGGAATTAAACAATTATATGCCAACAATTGCACAACTTGTAAGAAAAGGAAGAGTTTCGATTACCAAGAAGAGTAAATCGGCTGCTTTGGATTCGTGTCCACAACGGCGCGGGGTATGCACAAGAGTTTATACCACTACGCCTAAAAAACCTAACTCAGCAATGCGTAAGGTTGCCCGTGTGCGTTTAACAAATGGAAAAGAAGTTAACGCCTACATTCCCGGAGAAGGACACAACCTCCAAGAGCACTCGATAGTATTGGTTCGAGGCGGAAGAGTAAAAGATTTACCGGGAGTACGTTATCACATTGTTAGAGGAGCGTTAGATACTGCCGGCGTAGAAGGTAGGTTACAACGCCGTTCTAAATATGGTGCCAAAAGACCCAAAAAATAAACGTGAAACGTAGTTCGTAAATCATGAGAAAAAAACAAGCCAAAAAACGCCCCCTACTACCCGATCCTAAATTTAACGACCAATTGGTGACACGTTTTGTGAACAACTTAATGTGGGATGGGAAAAAATCAGTTGCCTTCAGTCTCTTCTATGACGCCATAGAAATTGTAGAGCAACGCAAACAAGACGAAGAAAAAACCGCCATTGAACTTTGGAAAGACGCCCTTTCTAATGTGATGCCTCATGTAGAGGTGCGCAGTAGACGCGTTGGGGGTGCTACCTTTCAAATTCCGATGCAAATTCGTCCCGACCGTAAAGTTTCTCTTGCTATGAAATGGCTCATTTCTGCAGCGAGAAAACGCAATGAAAAATCTATGGCGCTTCGGTTAGCTAATGAAGTGCTTGCCGCTTCTAAAGAAGAAGGTGCTGCCGTTAAAAAACGTGTAGATACACACAAAATGGCTGAAGCAAACAAAGCCTTCTCGCATTTTAGATTTTAATTCCACTTATATTTTTGATTAGACAGCCATGGCAAGAGATTTAAAATTTACAAGAAATATTGGTATCGCAGCTCATATTGATGCCGGTAAAACCACCACCACAGAACGCATTTTGTTCTACACTGGGGTGAGTCATAAAATTGGTGAAGTGCACGATGGTGCCGCCACCATGGATTGGATGGAGCAAGAGCAAGAGCGCGGTATTACGATTACTTCTGCTGCTACCACCTGTACTTGGAACTTCCCTTCCGATCAAGGAAAACCCACTGCAGAATCACAACCCCATCACTTCAATATAATTGATACCCCCGGCCACGTAGACTTTACTGTGGAAGTAAACCGATCACTTCGAGTACTCGATGGATTGGTTTTTTTGTTTTCTGCCGTAGATGGTGTAGAACCACAGTCTGAAACAAACTGGCGCTTGGCTGATAATTACAAAGTGCCTCGCATCGGGTTTGTTAATAAAATGGACCGTCAGGGAGCCAATTTCCTAAATGTTTGTACACAAGTGCGTGAAATGTTAAAATCTAACGCTGTTCCCTTAGTGCTCAACATTGGAGATGAAGAAGATTTTAAAGGAATAGTAGATTTGGTGACCAACAAAGCCATTGTTTGGCACGAAGATAATTTTGGTTCTACCTATGACGAAATGCCTGTTCCTGAAGATTTAAAGGGTGAAGTGCAACAACTTCGTGAGCAACTCATAGAGGCTGTAGCTGAATATGATGAAGCCCTTTTAGAAAAATTCTTTGAAGATCCTGATAGCATTAGCCCAGATGAAATTCACAATGCCTTGCGTGCTGCCACTCAAGACATGAGTATCATTCCTATGATCTGCGGTTCTTCATTCAAAAATAAGGGTGTTCAATTTTTATTGGATGCCGTTTGTCGCTATTTGCCTTCTCCAGAAGACAAAGAAGCCATAGTAGGTACAGACCCTAAAACAGATGCCGAAATTTCACGTAAGCCCACTGTACAAGAGCCTTTTTCTGCTTTGGCCTTCAAAATTGCTACCGATCCTTTTGTGGGAAGATTAGCCTTTTTCCGTGCCTATTCCGGACGATTAGATGCAGGGTCTTATGTGTTGAACAACCGAAGTGGCAACAAAGAGCGTATCTCAAGAATTTATCAAATGCACTCCAACAAACAAAATTCTATCGACTTTATTGAAGCCGGAGATATTGGAGCAGCAGTTGGATTTAAAGACATTAAAACCGGAGACACCCTTTCAGCCGAAAACGCTCCTATTATTTTGGAAAGCATGGTGTTTCCCGATCCTGTAATTGGTATTGCCGTTGAACCTAAAACAAAAGCTGATGTAGATAAACTCGGCATGGCTTTAGGTAAACTAGCAGAGGAAGATCCTACTTTCCAAGTAAAAACAGATGAGGCCTCTGGGCAAACTATAATATCTGGAATGGGAGAACTTCACTTAGACATTATTGTAGATCGTCTCAGACGAGAATTCAAGGTAGAAGTTAACCAAGGGCAACCTCAAGTAGAATATAAAGAAGCTCTTACTGCAACTGCAGATCACCGAGAAGTGTATAAAAAGCAAACTGGTGGTCGAGGTAAATTTGCAGACATAGTGTTTACTATAGAACCAGCAGAAGAAGGAAAACCAGGTTTGGAGTTCGTAAACGAAATTAAAGGTGGAAACATTCCTAAAGAATATATTCCATCAGTAGAAAAAGGATTCGCAGAAGCCATGAAAAATGGTCCTTTAGCTGGTTTTGAAATTGATGCCATGAAAATTACCTTGAAAGACGGTTCTTTCCACCCTGTGGATTCAGACTCACTTTCATTTGAATTGGCCGCAAAACTAGGGTTTAAAGAATCTGCTCGTGCCGCACGCGCCGTTATTATGGAACCTATTATGAAGTTAGAAGTGCTCACCCCCGAAGAAAACATGGGAGACATTGTGGGAGACTTGAACCGACGTAGAGGACAAGTAAACTCAATGGATGACCGTGCCGGTTCTAAAGTAGTAAAAGCAGAGGTGCCCCTTTCCGAAATGTTTGGATATGTAACCTCTTTGCGGACCCTATCTTCCGGAAGAGCTACCTCTACAATGGAATTTTCACACTATGCAGAAACGCCTCAGAACATTTCTGAATCCGTAATTGCAGATATTAAAGGAAAACAAAACGCTTAACGCTTTGCGAAATG
>Ga0255761_10004860_pt1 | contig 11831 bp, 9 predicted proteins | sample 071ome_29_FD_179961 | JGI IMG/M metagenome (GOLD analysis project Ga0255761, IMG submission 179961) | Coastal salt marsh microbial communities from the Groves Creek Marsh, Skidaway Island, Georgia - 071407BT metaG (version 2) | ecosystem: Environmental > Aquatic > Marine > Intertidal zone > Salt... | reverse complement strand
AGATAAAAAAACACAATAAAGAATCTTTTTACAATCGAGAAGATGTAAGTTCTATTGAAATTAGTTATTTGTATAGGCATCTTGGAGATAAACATAAAAACCATAAAGATACATCTAACATTTTAGAGAGAAGAACAATTGGATATAATTTTACCAACTTTTTATACGAGTTTATCCCCGACGTCAATTTTCCATTTTCCCTTACTTCGCTGGAGTCAAACATTGATGTTTTCGTTAATAAAAACGAAAATCCAATTGATAATTTCTACTTATATCAACTGTTCCCATCTCTGAGAGGAAGTAATCAACAAAATACAAGCCTTCTTGGAGAAAAAAGCGAAGAACTTCAGAACTCAGTATTTGTAAGCGGCAAGAGCATTTTAAAATGGAGACTTTATAATGAGCTTAAATTAGCATTTCAAGGATCAAACAGTACCATTCCTCAACTTAATTTTTTAAACTCACTTTTCGAACCTGCCTTGCTGCGTAAACAACAATCTTTAGATTCAAATCAAAAAAAACAACTAAGTAGATTTATTAAGAAATTTATAAATATTGAGAGTTTAAAATTTATCGATTTTGATTATTTAGAGAAATATAAAGAGGATGCTAACAACACGAATACTGACATTTATGATAATTTCATTGATAAGGCAACTAATCATTTAGAAAAAAAGGATTCAATTCTTGATGATAATTCCCCAAGAAGACCAATTTCCTACGAAATTTATGACAATTACTACGGTGATGATGATTTCGATTTTATTCCAATACCGGATGACATCATTAACCTTAGAAAAGAATTAGATATATTAAATACAGATATAGAAAAACTTTTAGCAAAACAGAAAAAAAGCTCTTACGAAAATGTACATTCAATAGATAATGAACTAAAAGAATTAAAAAGAATTCGTCGTAATTTAAAGCTCAAAATAAACAGGAGAGAAAACAAATTTAAAAAAGAGTTTCCAATGTCAAAACGTTCAACTCGTATAGAAAAAGAAAGAACCCTGACATATGAAAAGGACCATCAGGAAGAACAAAAAAAATTTGTTTTAGAAATATTTAAAGAAAGTATCAATATCGATAATGGGAATTCCAAGATTCCATTTAGTTTTATTGAGTCTAACTCAACTTTTTCAAAAAGAAATAGAGAAAATTTAAATGTAGCCAAAAGAATAAATAGCAAACCAGCTTTCAATATTCAAGATTTGATAGATGGTAATTTTAAGGAAGGGCTTTCTTATATTAATAAATCTTTAAGAAACAACGGAGATATCGCAAAAAACAAAGATGAGATGAGTTCGAATCTAAGTTATAAAGCTGATTTGAAACGTTTGAAAAGCGTTGAAAATGAGAAGTATAGGTTAGAAAACATGCTTAAAAAACTTTATGGTCAAAATTTGCGTTTTCTATCACATGAACATCATAATCCAAATTCTAAAACTGAAAAATTTGAGTATGAAACACTCCTTGAAGCCAAACAAGCTAAAGGGAACCTTGAACAAAAAATTGGCGAAAACCTTTTCTTTTACCGATGTCAAAAGTGTTACTCATTTCATATTAAAACTGATTTTCTACCTGATGGTGAAAAAAGAAAAAAAACTGAAAAATTGAGAGAGCAGAAATCATTGCGATATGAAGAGGTTCAGCAAGAGTATGAGAATTTAAAAAGAAAATTAAGAGATAATTTAAATTCGGAAAACTTAGAATACTTAGAATATGATTTGATAGAAGATATTAACTGGTGGACAAAAAAAATATTTTCTTCTGAAAAAAATTCAGAATCTTTCAAGAGCTTTAATTTTCTCTTTACTGAAGCTTTTGAAAATTCTTCAAAAGTATTACCAAAAATTGTAAATTTAGTTGATGATGAAACTGAACGACTTTGGAATGAGTTTATTGCACATTATCCTAGCTTAGAACCAGATAAGGAATTTAATGATTTATTTAAACCAGAACTTTCACAGTCTTTACAAAGAATTTTTGAAAATATCGTTCGAATTTTAAATAAAGATAATGATAATGATACTTTTTTAACTTGGACATCAATTAAAACTCTTAATTTATTAATTAACTCAGAATCTTCTGATTCATATAACAACTTCCTGTATTTTTTAACTAAAAAAGAAATAGATAACAAAAATAAATTTAAAAAAAGTATCAAGAAATTAAGTGAAAATTCTGATTGGAGAAATCTTAAATCAATATTTGATGATAACGATTTGGTATTGGCCCAATTTAAATACAACTTTAGTGAGTTTATTTTTACAAATGATTTTTTAGAGGATATTCAAATTTTACGTTTAAAAAGGCCTGACAACTATGAAACAAATAAAACTTCAACGAAATATACGCCAGTAGGGATAACTGGAGATATGACCACAAGTTTACTTGGCGCTGCAATCCCAGTAAGTTACAACGGAGATGCTACAACAAGCCATAGAACTAATAATTTAGTATTTTTTCAAGAGTTTGAAGATGAAGAACTTGATACTTACAGTTATGACCAAACAGTCTTAAGCCAAGCAATTGGTGAATGGTTAAGCTATATATTTAATACAAATGCATCTATTGAAACCATTAGAGAAACAAAATCCGAAACTACCGTAAAATTCAATGATGATTTTCTTCACAACGTTGGTTCTGGAGTTTCACAAGTACTACCTGTAATTACTACGGTACTTTTATCTCCTGGAAAAACAATTTTTTTAGAAGAAATTGAGCAAAATTTACACGCATCAGCACAAGCTCGTTTATTAGATTTGCTAATTGTACATACAATTAAATACGGTACAAAAATAATAATTGAAACACATAGTGATCATTTAATAAATAGATTACGTCTCAGAAAAGCTCAGCTATCAAAAATCTCAAATGATAGAGAATTTGATTGGATTGTGTATTTTGCAGAATTGGATAATTCAAAAAATACAATATTTAGAAACTTGCTGTTGGATTCTAATGGTATGTTTGCTGCTGAAGATATTCCGAAAGGATTCTTTGATCAACCTCAATTAGATATATTAGAATTGCTCAAATCCAACAGCAAAGAAGTTTGACAGAATAAGAAACTTTATTATAATAAAACTGCTTTTTGAATCTTGTTGAGTTTTTTTTATTTCTCATCGTAATTTTCAAAAACTCGAACTATCAATAATTTTAGTTTGGAGAAAAATGAATTTTGAAACAATTTTAGAAAAACTTTTAGAAGTTAGACAGATTGCTTTTACCTATAAGTTAGTGACTCCTATGTTAGATGGAATTGAAGAGCAACCACTGCTCCTTAATATGTCAGAAAAATTGAATGCACTTATTGAAGAACTTACTGAAGAGCTTGAAAAGAATAAGAAAAGTTTAACAAGAGAGTTAGAAACAATGGTTGCAGATCAGCTAACTGGGATTGAGATATATGCGAATATGCCAGAATGGCAAATTGAACTGTTCGAAACGATTAAAGCACCAACAAATAAGCAAGAGTTTACAGAACAAGATGAATCAGAGGAGGAAAGTTGACCAAAAAACCAGGTACTAAAAAACAATTATGGGAGATGCCGTTTACTTCTTTACCAGAGGTATTAACTATAGAAAATATTGCAGAATTTTTAAGAATTGATAGCTCTGATGTTGAGAAGTTAATTATTAATAATGAATTAATACCGCTTCCATTAATTGGAAAAATTAGAGTGTTTAAAGGTTTTTTGCTCTCATATATGACACAACAAAAACCAACAGATATGGGGCTGGCTTCTATGAGTCAAGATGAAGACAGCAACAATGGAAATTATTTATAAAGGTTAATTAGAGGAGATTATTATGGCAGACATTACAGCACATTTTACAATTTATAGAGGCCAACACAATGGTGATCTAAAACATGTCTCAACTGTTTTAAGGCAAAGTAATTTTAGAGATGGACTCCAGTTAGTGAATCCAAAACCTTTTAATGAAAATATTTTTGTTATGAAAAAAGCAAAACCAACACTTAAGTTTTTAGTTCCATATAAGCCATTAAACAATCTTGAATTAGTGCCAATAGTATTAACATTTTTTGCTTCAAATCTAATTTTAAGCAAACAAGAAAATATCAGTTTTAATGAAATGGTTAAGCACTTTCAAGAAAAAATGGAATGGCAAAAAGACTGGGCAACTTTAGAAGAAGAAAGTTTTTTTTATGAATCCAGAACATTTATCGAATTAGCAAAAAACAGAGTTAATCAAACATCACACTTTTTCAATAAAGAAGGAAACTATGGAGGAGAACATTTGCTAGTAACAAGTTTTTTCAACTCACCTCAAGACGATGAAGAATACTCAGTTATCTCTTACAATACTGACTTATTAAATTTTCATCATAATGGACTAGTAACTTGAAAAAAAGATTTAAAGAAATTTGGAGAGAAACTGTTAAAAAGCATTTACGAAAATGGAAACCTTCTGAGGGTTTAGCATATGGAATTTAAAAATTATAAAAAATTAATAAAAAAAATAACATTTTTTATTAATTATTTGGAAAATTTAATAAGTCAGCTTGAAAAAATAGCACCTAACTTATCAGAAGCTAAGACAAAAAGATTTTTTACTCGTGAGTATGAAAAATTTGAAAATTTTGCCTATGACATTGATAAAAATTTAATGAGAGAAATAGTTAATTCTTCATCAATCGATATAGATGCTTTTATGGAAGGATTTACAAAAAAAAGTGCTCCAAAAAATAATGTTGAAAAAAAACCAAGTAATAAAAAAAATGAAAACTCAGATGATGTAAAAGAGCTGATGGACTCAATAATGAATCGTATGGATTCAAGAAATTATATACGCCATTCCTCAACATTTAGAAATTTTAATAAAACATTTAATTTTGAAAAGCATTGGTTGAGTAAAGAGACTAAAGAGTATGGTGAAAAATCTATTTTATCTCATGGTGATGAAATCATAAAGATCTACTTTCCTAATTTTATTAGAGGAGATGTCACAACGTACCCTCCAATAGCTAGATGGATTAACTATGCAGACAAGTATCCAAAAGATTATGTTATGAGTTTAGAATCTCCGTGGTGTTTCAGATCAGCACTTCAATGCTATGAACTTACTATGAGTTCTAGAGAGTTTGAATTTGAATTAAAGAAAATGGAGTTAATTGGAAGAGAGGCTGTTGAATTATTTTTTGAGTACTGCACACAGCTAGACATCATAAAAATTGAGGATAAAGACATTGAAGTACTTAGGGAGGTAATCAAAGATGAAGACAATTAATAATGTTTGTTGGAAAGATATAAATGGAAGCGATTGTGTTTGTCCTAAATGTTATGGGTGTCGAAGAAAAAAAGACCGTACTCAACATGAAGCCGTTCAAGAAGCTATAAGACTAAATCAACCAAAAATTCGCGGTCGACGCATTGCGAGAACTAAGGCATACGATTGCCCCTGGTGTGATAATTGGCATGTTGGACACGATAATAAATTAGTACCATTATGGAAGCAAAAAAGGAGTAGAAGTGGCATTTAAGAAAAGAAATACATATAAACCTGGAGAAACTTTAAAACTTAGCAGATCAGGTGTTGAACAATTTTTAAATTGTAAGAGATGTTTTTATTTAGAGAGAAAACTAAATATAAAAGCATTAAGCGGATTCCCTTTTAACCTAAATAGTGCTGTAGATGAATTGTTAAAAAATGAGTTTGACAACTATAGATTAAAAAGAGAGCCACATCCTTATATGTTCGAGACAAATAAAAATTTAATTCCTTATCAACACGATGACTTAAATAAGTGGAGAGCAAACTTTACGGGAGTTCAGTTCCATCATCAAGAATCTAACCTTCTACTAACAGGGGCAGTTGATGATGTTTGGTTCGATTTAGACACAGAAGAGCTTGTTGTAGTAGATTACAAAGCTACTTCTAGTAAAGATGAAGTAAATCTCAATAAAGATTGGCAAATTTCATACAAAAGACAAATGGAGTTTTACCAATGGCTACTAAGACAAAATGGATTTGAGGTTTCAAATGATGGCTATTTTATTTACTGTAATGGGAAAAGAGATAAAGTAGCGTTTAATGAGATTCTAGAATTTAGCGTAAAAGTTCTACATTATGAAGGAAGTGATACATGGGTTAATAATACTTTAACTGAAATAGCAGATACTATTAAAAGCAAAACAATACCAGCAAGTAGTGAGACTTGTGATATTTGTTCCTATTTTGAAACAAGGCAAGAAGTGCTCATTAATATTTAGAAAAAATTTGATGACCATCAACGATATAATTATATTTAATTAAAGAAAGCGTACGATTTAAAAATATGAAAGCTGAAAAACCTACGGACATAAAGAATGAAACGATTCTTATAAACAAAGAAGAAGTTTTAATAGACAGCCTTAGAATTAAGAACAACGACTTAATTGAATATTTAAATAATTCTGAAAACAAAGAAGAGGCATTGATTGAAATTATTTCAATTGGTGTGAAAACATTAAATACGTTAAAAAACTCAATTGAAAAAGACTTCACAAAACAAGTATTTAACGAGATGTCAAAGAGTATGGATGAAACTTTAGACTCAACTTTGTTTTCTATTCAGAAAGAGCTAGATACATATTTTGACGACGAAGAAGGGAAATTCATAAAAGAACTGAACGACAGTAGCTCAGAATTAAGTCAAAATTTAAGAGAGGAATTTGAAAACTTTCTTGATCCAGATAAAGCAGAGTCTGCTGTTAGCAAAATAAAAGAGGTTTTATCAGATTCTAAAGACAACACAAGAAAAGCATTTGAAGAAGCTTTAAACCCTTCAGTTGAAACTTCAAAGATATATGAACTTAAAACTCAATTGGTTGACTCATTTAATAAAAAGATTGAAGAAATATCTAAGCAAGTAACAGAGCTAACCACCGCACTTGGAATTGAGGAGACAGCAAAAGAATTAAAAGAAAAATCAACAACAAAAGGTACAGAGTTTGAAGAAATAGTCCAATCTAAGTTGGTAGATTTAGCACCAAATGATTTTGTTTCGAGAGTTTCTAAAGAAAAAGGTTCTGTCGCTAAATCTGATAAAGGTGACCATGTATTGACAATATCCAATCCCGGCGAGGAGGATATTAATATTGTTTTTGAGTCTAAATCTGGAAATGATTTTGACAGCACTTCTAAAATTAAAAAATATTTAGAGGAAGCAATTAAAAATAGAAACAGTGTTGTTGGGGTTATGGTTTTTGATCAAGCATCAAGATATAAAGAGCTTTCAACAAATCCAATGTATATAATTGACAACAATAAATTAGCAGTTGTTTTAGATAAGGACAACATTGATGACGATACAGCTTTTAGAGTTTGCTATGTGTATGCAAGGCAACTTGCATTACAAATGTCTAAATCTAAGAGTAAAATAAACACAATAGATTTTGATTTCCTTGAATCACAACTTGATTTAATTTTTACATCTATAAATAACCTACGTGCCATCAGAATGGCTAATACAGAAGCTAAAACACAAATTTCAAAAGCAGATGATTTGTTGAGGGAAAAGCAAGAAGCAATTAAAAACAATTTAAATCATATTTTTGAGTCTTTAAACATTAAGAGGGATTAATAATGGTTGATAATAATAATCGTCAAGCATGGCTAGGACCACAATTTTTACAAAAATTGGCAAATGCAAACCTAGCAAGTTGGCAAGCTGTAAATGAAATTATCGCAAACTCAATTGATTCATGGATTGATTTTAAAAATCCTAGACCTGTTTTAGAAATAAATATCGAAGTTGAGCAAACAAATAATTTAGCAACATCTGCAATAATAATTTCTGATAATGCTCAAGGTATGGATTTTCCTACTTTGGAAAAGGCAGTTTTAGGGTTTTTAGATTCTGATAAGTTAGAATCTAAAAATTCGAACAAATACCTAGGCATGTTTGGATTTGGTCTATTAGGAGGAGCTTTTACTTTAGGGCGGAATTTAACCATTGTAACTACTAAAGATAATAAAACTCATTTAATTGCTAAAGGAGATGTTGATTCTTTTGCTCAAACTAGAAGTTTTAATATTGATGAATACAAAGCAGATTCCCAACAAAAAAAATTATTTAAAAAAAGTGGTACGCGAATAATAATTAAAGATTTAAATTCAAAATTAAACAACAATGTAATGTTAAATTATCTTCAACATTCTTGGAGATTTTTTCTCAATGAAAATGAGTTTGGAAAAGCAATAAAAATAAATCTCAAATTTAACAATGATAAAGAAACTTTGACACCATATAAGCTTGGACAATTCAACGATAGACCGGTTATCGACGAAACAATAGTACCAATTGAGTTTGAGTTGGAATGGAAAACACAAAGAACAAACGAAAAGAATAAATTAACCATTAAAGGACAAGTTGGCTTGTCAGCTGAAGGTGGACAGAATGCTCTTGCAGGAGGTATAAATATTTATCGAAGAGGCCAACTTATAGAACCTACAAATAGAGATTTTTATAGTTGGGGTGCAATGACAGCAAAGCTACATGGAGACTTACATATTGATCTTCCAGTAACCATGCAAAAAGGAGGCTTTGATAAGCAGTCCGACGGCTGGGGAAAATTAATGGAAAAATTTGGTCCAGACTCAGGATTCTGGACTAAATATACTCGGTGGTCAGGAAAATTTGAATCAAACTTTTCTAAAGATCCTGATTCAGAAGAATATAAATCATTTATTGCTGCATATAAAAACGAATTTGGATTGACTTTGACAAAAGAACAGCAAAAATTGTTGAGTTCAGGTGGTGGTGCAGGAGAAGGTGGTGGAGGCACAATAGTGGATTCTACTCCAATTGATGATTTTTCTGATGATGAAAATAAAGAAGTTAAAGAAGAAAAATTAAAATACAAAATTAAAGATTTAGAACATTTCGCAATACAAAAAGAAAGTTACGTAATTGAAAGAACTGTCATATCTGATAATTCAAGAGGACCTTGGTTTGCAATGCCAGTAGGTAATAAAATAAATATAGGCATAAACTCTTCAGCTAAAAATTATACATTAGTTACCGACGCCTTTAAAAAAATGAACAATAATGAAACAGCAAAACTTTTAATAAAATCAATTTATTTAGATTGCATTAAACAGTTTTTAAGAGGAGAAGGTTTTGATAGCGACTTCATTTCAGAATTTTCAAACAGTTATTGGGAGTTTTAATATGAGTATTTTTTCAGAAACATTTGAAGAAGTTAAACAACATATAAACCAAGGATTTTATAAAGATCCAGATTGGGTTAATAATTCAATAAAGCTAATAAAAAATCTTAAAGCAAGCTTACCTAAAGAATATTCTGTAGCTAGTTTGGCTGATGAGTTACATCAGCCTGCTTGGTATGTTGAACAAATTTTAATGTGGTGCTATCTAGATGACGATGTATTGGAAATTGAATTAGAATCCCATGGAAGTATTTTATTTTATTATCTTAAAGATTACATAACAGAAGAAGAACAGGAAGAAATATTTAATCAGCTTGCAAAGGCTAAGGCTAAAGATTCTACCGCAGATCACATTAATAGCGAATTATTAAAAAGGTTTGAGATAGACTCGACAAAAGTTAGAAAAAAATTAACCAAAGAAGAAATATTAGAAAAAAAATTTAAAGAATTAGATACTACTGTTTGGGAGTTCTTATATACAGATGTTAGTAGCTGGGATGCGGATGAAAAGTTTGGAAAATTAATTAATAAAATGAAGAAAGCTGGAAAGTTTAATTTAAACAAATCAGAGACTCTCTATTTTTTGGACACTATACACACGTATATAAACCTAGGGTTTTTAAATGAAAAATCACCTAAGAAAAAAGTTTTACTTTATGAAGAGATTAAAAGTTTTTTTGGTTAAATATTGAGTCTAAAGTCAATTTCTCATAAAGGTATATATTACAATCCCCGAGAAGTAGTAGAAACAGTAGTAAAGCCAGCTTTAAAAAATTCGAAAAAACTCAATATTATTGCTGGTTATTTTTCAATAGAAAGCTTACTTGAAGTAGCAGAAGGATTAGAAATATTTTTAACATCTACTGGAAAAATAAACTTAATAATAGGTGTACCGCAAACAGGATTAGATGAACTTAACTCTAATTTGATTAATGCAATAAAAATAGCTGAAGATACCAGAGAACATTTTGATATTTTTTCTGAATTTGAAAATCTACTCATTTCATCCTCAAAGTCATTTGAATCTGAACTTAAAAAAGACAAAATTAGAGTTGTTGCATACTTGATTAAGAACAATGTGCTTAATGTTAAGTTTGCTTTTAAAAAAACAGGAATGGTCCATGCAAAGGTTTACATCTTTGAAGATGAATTTGAAGATGCATTAGTTGTTAACGGTTCAATGAATCCAACTAAACAAGGTTTTACTGATAATACTGAAGTAAATAGTATAGATACTTCTTGGCAAACACCTTTAAATGTCCAAACACATTTAAAAATGCATGAAATGTTATGGAACAATAGGTTTCCAGATCACGAGGTAATTGAAGCAAGTAGTGAATTAGGCGAAAAGTTATTGAAAGCTGTTGGTGAAAAAGATATTTCATCAATAATAGAGAACCTTTCTAATTCAGGAACTTTAAAAAATCTTTATCTTGATTTGATTAACTCACCAGTTTGGCTCGAGTATACACTTTCACACTCTTCATTATATCCCCACCAAACCAACGCTATTCAAGAATGTGTTTCCTCCTGGCCGATGAGAAATTTATTTGCTGATGAAGTGGGATTAGGAAAAACACTTGAAGTTGGAGCCTGTATTGCCTATGCAATAAAACACTTAGGTATAAAGCGAATACTAATCATAACTCCCGCTTCAGTTGTTCACCAATGGCAAGAAGAATTAAAACTACATTTTGGATTAAATAATTTTTTTGTTAAGTCTCAGAAAAATAACAAATTTATTGATATTGATGGAAATGAAATTGAAGTGGTAAATCAAAATTTATATACTGAAGAATTTCCAGAATTTTGCATTCTCAGTAAAGATTTTGCTACAAAATATAATTTTCAAAATATATTTTCAGAATCTAATTTTTATCCAGAAATGCTTGTAGTTGATGAAGCCCATCATGCTAGAGGTTATAAAAATTCTAATGGACAATTTAAATCCACTCAGTTTAGACACATGTTAGAAACTATTACTCCGAATATTCAGCATATAATTTTTGCTTCAGCAACACCTATGAGAAAGAGTTATTTAGAATATTTTTACTTGCTCGAACTTCTTGGAATTAAAGAAATTATTAACGAGTCAGATTATGAATTTACATTAATTGACTTAGGTAAGTCAATTAATAAAATTGATCCACAAGTATTTGGAAGAATATTTAAAATACTTTTAAAAACCGTTGATGCTTTAAATTACTCTCCATTTTTTCTTTCAGAAAATGAAAAAAAACTATTTAATAAAATTAAACATGGAGAGCTTAATGAATCAAACTTAATTGAAAATTTAGCAGAATTTGATAACGATATTTTAAGTTTGCTTATCAGAATTCATCCTACCTCGTTATTTACAACTAGGCATTTTCGAGACTCACTTAATCAATATGATACATATTCATTTCCTGAAAGAGTTTTTTCTAATGAAGAAATTTTGGAAGAAGATGTATCAGATAGCTTAAATGAACTTTTCGTAAGGATGGTTCAATATGCAGAAAATTTTTATTTAAAACCAGAGGAATTATTTGGAAAGTTTATTTCAAGAAGGTTAGGAGTAGCAAGCTTTAAAGAAGCCTTTGTATCTAGTTATGCTGCAGCAAAATCAAGGCTTATTAACCGAAGGCATAAATTAGAAGAGGAGTATATTA
>Ga0255761_10004859_pt1 | contig 11837 bp, 8 predicted proteins | sample 071ome_29_FD_179961 | JGI IMG/M metagenome (GOLD analysis project Ga0255761, IMG submission 179961) | Coastal salt marsh microbial communities from the Groves Creek Marsh, Skidaway Island, Georgia - 071407BT metaG (version 2) | ecosystem: Environmental > Aquatic > Marine > Intertidal zone > Salt... | reverse complement strand
ACGGTCGCTTTTACGCCGTCTTTATCGTTGCGACGGAAGTCGATGACTCGATACTTTTGCTTGTGGCCACCGCCAACGTGACGTGTCGTGATTCGACCCGCATTATTCCTTCCGCCTGACTTCGACTTGGCCTCGATAAGTCCTTTGTAAGGCGCGCCCTTGTGCAGGTCCGGGTGTACCACTTTGACTACAAAGCGGCGACCAGGTGAAGTTGGTTTTGATTTAACGACTGGCATGATCTTTCTCGTTTCTTACCCTGTTGTGCTGGGTTTCTTACTTCGCTTCGGCCGTGAAGTCGATTTCCTGTCCCGCCGCGACTCTCACATAGGCTTTTTTCCATGAAGCGCGCTTCGACAACCCACGCATCGTACGCTTCACTTTCCCTTTGACGTTAGCAACACTCACCGAGTCAACGCTGACTCCGTAAATCTGTTCGACCGCGCGCTTAATTTCAGGCCTGGAGGCGTCCTTTGCGACCTTAAACACAAACTGATTGGACTCGTCCGCGACAATCGTGGACTTCTCCGAAATGTGTGCGCCTAGCAAGATGTTGTAGGTTCTTTGATTATTCATCCGAGGAGCTCCTCTGCTTGCTTGAGCGCGCCAACGGTAAAGAGCACCTTCTCATACCCGATCAAGTTGACAGGGTTGACGCCCTGAACATCGATCACATCGACGTTCTTGAGGTTTCGAGCGCCGAGGTACAAGTTTTCATCCACCGCTTCGACGACAACGAGCACGTTGGACAGCTCGAGTTCTCCTAATCTGGCGAGCACTTCTTTGGTCTTCGGCGCTTCCACCGAGAAGTTTTCCGTGACTACTAAACGCTCTTGGCGCACCAGCTCCGACAGAATCGACTGCATTGCACCGCGGTACATCTTTTTGTTGACCTTGACGCTGTGATCGCGGGGCTTAGCTGCAAAGGTCGTACCGCCGCCTCGCCAAATTGGGCTACGTATCGTGCCCGCGCGTGCGCGGCCAGTGCCCTTTTGACGAAAAGGCTTTTTACCGCCACCGCGAACTTCGGATCTGGTTTTTTGCGCTTTAGTGCCCTGTCTCGCGCCAGCCATAAATGAGACCACCACTTGATGGATCAAGGCTTCGTTGTATTGCCGCCCCAAAAGCGTCTCCGAGACCTCGACGGCTTTATCGGTGACTCCGACACCGGGCTCTGAAATATTCAGGTTCAAGATCAACCCTCCGCCTTCGCTCGGGCCTTGATCGAAGGCTTGACTACAACAGTCTCGCCTTTCGCTCCTGGCACCGCGCCTTTAATCAACAGCACATTATTCTCTTCATCGACTCGAACCACTTCGAGCGACTGAGTCGTGACCTGCTCTGCACCCATATGGCCGGCCATCTTCTTGCCTTTCCAAACTCTACCGGGAGTCTGGCATTGGCCGATCGAACCAGGCGCCCTATGGCTCAACGAGTTTCCGTGGGTCGCGTCTTGCGTTCTAAAGTTGTATCGCTTGATAACGCCCTGGAAACCCTTACCCTTTGATCGACTGGTGACATCGACCATCGCACCAGCTTCAAATGTAGAAACCGATATCTCAGCACCCACTTCTAGCTCAGATGCCGAGTCAAGCCGAAACTCCTTCAGCGCTTTGCCTGCTTCTACCGAAGCCTTCGCGAAATGACCCGCTGAAGGCTTATTCACCTTTGACTGCTTTACAGAACCAAACGTGACTTGGATGGCGTTATACCCATCGGCGTCGGCGCTCTTAACCTGGGTTACTCTATTGGGCGCTGCCGATATCACTGTGACAGGAACCGACTGCCCGTCTTCCATGAAGACTCGGGTCATTCCTTCTTTAATCCCTACAATGCCGATACTCATTAAATGTCTCCAAATACCGCTGGGTTACGCGAGATTGATCTGAACCTCGACCCCTGCGGCCAAATCCAGTTTGGTGAGTGCGTCTACAGTCTTTTCAGTCGGCTCAAGAATGTCTAAGACGCGCTTATGAGTGCGTATCTCGTACTGGTCGCGCGCATCTTTATCAACGTGTGGCGATATCAGTACCGTGAACTTTTCTTTCCGGGTGGGCAGCGGGATCGGGCCTCTGATTTGTGCTCCCGTTCTTTTCGCTGTATTCACGATTTCTTCCGTCGAAACATCAATTAGCCGATGATCGAAAGCTTTTAGACGAATCCTGATTCTTTGATTTTGCATACTGCTCTCGTTTGCGCTGCTCTGCCTGAGATGAAAGATCGTTGCCGCTGCTTGACTGAACAGCGTTTTCGACCGTCCCGTTTCTAAAAATTGGGATGCAAAAATCCCCTCCTCTCAACAAGGAAGGGCACACATACGTGTTGATGCTCTCACGAGCTTCCCTTGGCTCTCTATTAGAGCCCTGTTTTCGCAACCTTGATTGCGTTACTGTCGGCCATCAAAGGGCCCGTACTTGACGACTTTTACCGCTTCTTTCTACCACTTCGCACGAAGCGCCGAAGTCGTTTCCCTCCACCCGTTTTCCTGGCCATTTGCCTTTACCGGATTGCGGGACGCGAATACTACCCGTGATCCGCCTGAATTGCTACCCTTTTTCTTAGCGAATTTGAGCAAGCAATGGCCTCTAACCACTGGCCACATCGGCAGGTAGGCAACGTTGTCGTGACTTGTTTCACGCCCATCACCGCACGCTCAGCGCCAAAACTACCGAGGCTTACTCACCAGCGCTTCAGCGACGTTGTCTGGCACCTCGCGATACTTTTCAAATTCCATAGAAAATGAGGCTCGCCCCTGTGTTGCAGAACGCATATCGGTGGCATAACCAAACATTTCTGAAAGCGGAACCTCCGCTTTGACCGCCTTTCCTGCCGGAACTTCTTCCATTCCGAGCACCACACCCCTTCGGCGATTTAAATCTCCGATGATGTCGCCATAGTGTTCTTCTGGCGTCACGACTTCTACTTTCATCACCGGTTCTAACAGCACTGGACTAGCATTGAGTGCTGCTTCCCGAAGGGCCATCGATGCCGCCACCTTGAACGCCACTTCACTAGAATCAACATCGTGATAAGAACCATCGAACAATGTCGCGCGCACTCCCTGCAGGGGATAGCCCGCGAGCACGCCATTCGCTAGCTGGTCTTTCGCACCTTTTTCAACGGCACCAATGAACTCTTTAGGTACGACGCCTCCAACGATCTCATCGACAAATTCAAACTCGGCGTCGGCTATAGGCTCGATCCTTAGCCAAACGTGCCCATATTGCCCCCGACCGCCAGTCTGTCTAACAAACTTGCCCTCTGCCTCCGCGCTGGCGCGAATGCTTTCTCGGTAGGCCACTTGAGGCTTGCCGATGTTCGCCTCAACGCTGAATTCACGCTTCATTCGATCAACGATGATGTCGAGGTGAAGTTCTCCCATCCCGCTGATGATCGTTTGACCGGATTCTTCCTCGACCCTCACTCGAAAGGACGGATCCTCATTGGCTAATTTACTGAGTGCAACGCTCATTTTTTCCTGGTCAGCGGTTGAGCGCGGCTCTACCGCAACGTGAATCACTGGATCAGGAAACTCCATCCGCTCAAGCGTGATGACTGCGCGCTCATCGCACAACGTGTCTCCTGTCGTCGCTAGTTTCAAACCAATCGCTGCGGCAATATCGCCTGCACGCACTTCATTGATCTCTTGCCGATCGTTAGAGTGCATTTGGACCATTCGACCGATACGTTCTTTCTTCCCCTTTACGGCATTGAAAACAGCGTCTCCCGATTTCAAAACACCGGAGTAGACTCTGAAAAAGGTGAGCGCCCCGACGAAGGGATCCGTCGCGATCTTGAACGCTAGCGCCGCAAAAGGTTCTTCATCATCTGCATTCCGAAAAGCCTCTTTTTCCGACCCATCGTCTAGAAACCCGCGGATTGCCTTAACTTCATTTGGCGCTGGCAAATAGTCCACCACCGCATCCAGAACAGTCTGAACGCCTTTGTTCTTAAATGCTGAACCACAGAGCGCTGGAACAATCTCGTTTCGCAGCGTTCGAGCGCGAAGCCCGGCGACTATGTCCTCGACGCTCAAATCGCCATTTTCTAAATATTTCTCGGTTAGCTCATCACTGCCTTCAGCGGCTGCTTCCACCATCTGCTCACGATAGTACTCTGCATCCGCTAACTGATCCTCTGGGATTGGGCGGTCTTCAAAGGACAACCCTTGATCATCGTTACTCCAGTAAATAGCGCGCATCGATACGAGGTCGATAACGCCGGCGAATGCCTCCTCGTAACCGACTTGCAATTGAACGGGAACGCATTGCGAGCCGAGCCGCGTTTCGATCTGCTCACAAACCCTTAAGAAATCAGCACCTGCACGGTCTAATTTGTTAACAAAAACAATACGCGGGACTTCATATTTATTGGCCTGTCGCCACACGGTCTCAGACTGTGGTTCCACGCCCGATGTTCCGCAAAATACGACTACTGCGCCATCCAACACTCTTAAGCTGCGCTCAACCTCGATAGTGAAGTCAACGTGCCCTGGCGTGTCGATGATATTGATGCGGTGTTCTGGATACTGCTTTGAGGTGCCAGACCAAAAGGTCGTAGTTGCGGCCGAGGTGATGGTGATCCCTCGCTCCTGCTCTTGCTCCATCCAATCCATTGTCGCGGTGCCGTCATGGACCTCGCCAATGCGATGAGACAACCCTGTGTAAAACAACACCCTTTCAGTCGTCGTTGTTTTACCTGCGTCCACGTGCGCAACAATGCCGATATTACGATAACGATCAATCGGCGTTGTGCGGGACACGGTTGGTTCGAGAGTTGCTGGTTAGCGTTTAGTAGCGGTAGTGCGCGAAGGCTCGGTTCGCTTCAGCCATGCGGTGCGTATCTTCGCGCTTGCGTACAGCAGCACCTCGACCTTCTGAGGCATCTTGGAGTTCACCCGCTAGGCGGAGCGCCATCGATTTTTCGCTTCGATTTCGAGCTGAGTCAACCAACCAACGCATGGCCAAAGCCATCCTTCTTGACGGTCTTACTTCAACAGGGACTTGATAGGTCGCGCCACCTACACGTCTCGACTTTACCTCGACGGCCGGAGAAACCGCTTCCAGAGCCGCTCCGAACACATCAAGCGGGTTCTTGCCTGCTCGACTCTCAATGCGGTCTAGTGCGCCGTAGACAATTCGTTCGGCAACCGACTTCTTACCGCTGACCATGACATGGTTCATGAATTTTGCCAGCGTTTGATTGCCAAACTTAGGGTCAGGGATGATTTCTCGTTTTTCAGGGGTGCGTCTTCTTGGCATGGTGCTCTCTCTTCAGGTTGCTCGAGATATTTTCACTCGACCTTACTTTGCCTCAGCGTGCTGAGGCGTAAATGATGGTTTTTTACCCGCCTTAAACCGCATTGCTATGCAGCCAAGATGGGTTTAATGCTCCTAATTGTCTTACGACTCTTCTGTGTCTTACTTAGGATTTGGGCTTCTTGGTTCCGTACTTCGAACGACCTTGGTTCCTGTTATTAACTCCCGATGCATCCAAAGCGCCACGAACCGTGTGATAACGAACACCTGGCAAGTCCTTTACTCGCCCGCCTCGGATCAGGACAACTGAGTGCTCCTGAAGATTGTGCCCTTCACCACCAATATAAGACGTAACTTCCATCCCGTTGGTCAATCGCACACGACACACTTTTCTTAATGCCGAGTTAGGCTTCTTTGGCGTGGTGGTGTACACGCGAGTACAGACGCCTCGTCGCTGAGGACAGGCCTGAAGTGCAGGCACGTCACTCTTCGCTACCTTGCGTCGTCTGGGCTTTCGCACCAGCTGATTGATTCTTGCCATTCAATTTCTCCTTCGCATCCCGGTAGCCGGTGATGCCGCGCGACCCCTTTTTCAGAGCCGCGCATTCTAATGAGCACCCATCCTCGAGTCAACTCGCTCTGGTGGTAGCTCTATAGCGCACCACTTTTTGTGCGCCCCAACCCTTTGGTAGCGACTTACAGCTCGCCCTGACTTAATGCCTCGCTCAGCGCTTGCTCCACTTCGCTCGCCGTTACTGTGGGCTCTTGATCGCCTCCTTCTCTACGAGCCTTACGCTCGTTGTGATAGGTCAACCCGGTTCCCGCTGGGATCAATCGGCCAACGATGACGTTTTCCTTCAATCCGCGCAGATAATCCCGCTTACCTGTCACAGCAGCCTCGGTGAGCACTCTGGTGGTTTCTTGGAACGAAGCGGCAGAGATAAATGACTCAGTTGCTAGCGACGCTTTCGTAATACCTAACAGCACTCGCTCGCCAGCCACGGAAAGCTTCTCCTCTTCCGCTAATCGATCATTCTCTTCAAGGTATTGATTGAACTCAATTTGCTCGCCCTTCACAAAGGATGAATCGCCAGAATCCGTTACCTCGATCTTGCGAAGCATTTGACAAACGATAACCTCAATGTGCTTATCGTTGATTTTCACGCCCTGCAGACGGTAGACGTCTTGGATTTCCTTGGTGATGTAATTAGCGAGCGCCTCTACCCCTTTCAACCTCAAGATATCATGCGGATTCTCTGGACCGTCGGAGACGACTTCACCCTTTTCAACATGCTCACCCTCGAACACCGTCATATGGCGCCATTTCGGAATAAGCACCTCGTAATGATCGCTGCCATCAGGAAGCACAGCGTTATCAGTGGGAGTAATCACTAACCGACGCTTGCCCTTTGTCTCTTTTCCATACGAAACCGTCCCACTAATCTCAGCTAGCACGGCAGCCTCTTTTGGCTTTCTCGCTTCAAATAAGTCAGCGACTCGAGGCAGACCACCGGTAATATCACTGGTCTTAGACCCTTCTTGAGGAATCCTTGCAATCACGTCACCAGCAGAGAGTTCATCGCCGTTCTCGAGCGACAAAATGGCGTTTGCTTCCAGGAAGTAGTGTGCGGGCAAATCTGTCCCCGGCAACACCAACGACTTGCCTTTACCATCTACAAGCAACACGGCCGGGCGCACGTCTTTTCCTGCGCTGGGTCGATCCTTCGGATCAATGACCGAAATGCTGCTTAACCCGGTTAGCTCGTCCGTCTGACGGCGAACTGTGATTCCTTCCTCCATATTTTCAAACACGACCTTACCTGCCACTTCCGTGACAATCGGTCTCGTATGAGGGTCCCAATTGGCAACAACCGCGCCCGCATCAACCTCATCCCCAGCGGTTGCCTTAATGGTTGCACCGTAAGGCACCTTATAGCGCTCTCGCTCTCGGCCCGTTTCAGGGTCAGCAACGGCAAGCTCACCAGATCTCGACACAGCAACCAAATCGCCATTTGGCTTCTCGATTGTCTTTAGATTATGGAGCCGTAGGGTCCCTGCATGCTTCGCTTGAACATTATCGACCGCAGTTGCTCGCGAGGCAGCACCACCAATGTGGAACGTACGCATCGTGAGCTGCGTACCAGGCTCACCAATGGACTGGGCAGCGATTACACCAATGGCTTCGCCAATATTGACAAGGTGGCCGCGACCCAAATCGCGACCATAACAGTTGCTGCAGATCCCATATCTTGTCTCACATGTGATCGCGCTGCGAACTTTAATCTCGTCCACACCCATTGACTCGATCTCATCGGCCAGCTTCTCATCGATAAGCGTGCCTCGAGGGATTAGCAACTCGTCGCCTGCCGCGTTAAATACATCTTCTGCAACCACTCGGCCAAGCACGCGGGTGGCGAGACCAGCGATTACATCGCCTCCCTCGATCACCGCATTCATAATAAGACCCTGGTCAGTACCGCAGTCCTCCTCCGTAATAACCAGATCCTGGGCAACATCGACTAAACGTCTTGTCAAGTAACCCGAATTCGCCGTCTTTAATGCCGTATCCGCCAATCCTTTCCGCGCCCCGTGCGTCGAAATGAAGTACTGCATGACCGACAACCCTTCTCGGAAGTTTGCCGTGATGGGGGTCTCGATAATCGACCCATCAGGTTTTGCCATCATGCCGCGCATCCCCGACAGCTGCCTGATCTGTGCGGGTGAGCCTCGCGCTCCCGAATCCGAGTACATCCAAACACTGTTGAAAGAGGATTGCGCTTCTTCTTCTCCTTCACGGTTAATCACCGTCTCCGTGCTCAGCGTGTCCATCATTGCGTTACTGACCTGGTCACTCGCCCGTGTCCAGATATCGATCACTTTGTTGTACTTCTCACCTTGGGTCACCAAGCCCGAAGCAAATTGGCTTTCAATCTCTCGAATTTCATTCTCCGATCGATTAATGATGTCGGCTTTCTCAGCAGGAATGACGAAATCTTCCACACCAATAGAGGCGCCTGAACGTGTTGAGTACTGGTAGCCCATGTACATCAACTGGTCAGCAAAGATGACCGTCTCTTTGAGGCCAACCCTTCGATAGCAAAGGTTAATTAGCCGCGACATATCCTTATTGACCATCGTTTTGTTCACTTCATCAAACGATATGCCTTCTGGAACAATCTCATAGACCAAGACTCGGCCGACGGTGGTTTCATGGACGCCAGACCGCGCTTCAATCTCTCCGTCATCATTGATCACACGCTCGTTCACACGGACTCTGACCTTTGACTGTAGGCCAACAGCGCCTGTACTGAACGCCCTCGATACTTCGTCTGTATCGGCAAATAACATTCCCTCACCGAGATCGTTGACCCGATCCCGAGTCATCCAATAGATCCCGAGCACCACGTCCTGAGAAGGAACGATGATAGGCTCTCCATCTGCAGGCAACAAAACGTTATTAGTCGACATCATGAGCGCGCGAGCTTCCAGCTGCGCCTCGAGGGTCAACGGCACGTGGACTGCCATCTGATCACCGTCGAAGTCGGCGTTATACGCGGTACACACGAGCGGATGCAGCTGGATCGCTTTACCCTCAATCAAGACAGGCTCAAATGCCTGAATACCGAGCCGGTGAAGCGTCGGCGCACGGTTCAGTAGCACAGGATGTTCCCGAATGACTTCTGCGAGGATATCCCATACTTCTGGCGTTTCTCGCTCGACCATCTTTTTGGCCGCCTTGATCGTAGTAGCAAGGCCTCGCGCTTCGAGCTTTCCGAAGATGAATGGTTTAAACAGCTCTAACGCCATTTTTTTCGGCAGGCCACACTGATGCAAACGCAACGTCGGCCCGACAACGATAACCGAGCGTCCAGAATAATCGACCCGCTTACCGAGGAGGTTTTGTCTGAACCGGCCTTGTTTACCTTTGATCATATCGGCAAGCGATTTCAGCGGCCGCTTGTTAGTACCCGTGATCGCTCGTCCTCGACGACCGTTATCCAGCAAGGCGTCAACGGCCTCCTGGAGCATACGCTTTTCATTCCTGACAATGATGTCGGGCGCAGCCAAATCGAGCAGTCGCTTCAAGCGATTGTTTCGGTTGATGACCCGGCGATACAAATCGTTGAGATCAGAGGTGGCAAATCGACCGCCTTCGAGCGGCACAAGCGGCCTTAGGTCGGGCGGTAGCACCGGCAGCACATTAAAGATCATCCACTCAGGCTCGTTTCCTGAGGAAACAAACGACTCAAGCAGTTTCAGACGCTTAGTCAGCTTCTTGATCTTGGTGTCTGAGTTGGTCTGAGGTAGCTCCTCACGGATCTCTGCGACTTCCTCGCGGATATCCATTTGGGCCATCAAATCTTGGATCGCTTCAGCACCCATCTTGGCTACAAACTCATCGCCGAATTCCTCAAGCGCCTCGTAGTACTGTTCATCATTGAGCAGCTGGCCCCGCTCAAGAGAGGTTAGCCCTGGATCGATAACGACGAAGCTCTCGAAGTAAAGAATTCTCTCGATATCTCGCAAGGTCATATCGAGAAGCAGGCCAATGCGGGATGGAAGTGACTTCAGAAACCAAATGTGCGCGACGGGCGCTGCAAGTTCCATATGCCCCATCCGCTCTCTGCGAACTTTGGCAAGCGCAACTTCTACCCCACACTTCTCACAAATGACGCCGCGATGCTTCAATCGCTTGTACTTCCCACACAGGCACTCATAGTCTTTGGTGGGGCCAAAAATCTTCGCGCAGAACAACCCGTCTCGTTCTGGTTTAAAAGTTCGATAGTTGATCGTTTCTGGCTTCTTAACCTCACCGAACGACCAGGCTCGGATCATCTCTGGAGACGCGAGACCAATCTTCAATGAGTCAAACTCTTCAGTTTGGCCCTGTGCTCGCAACATATTTAACAAGTCTTTCACTGTATTCCTCCAACTAGTGGGCGGTTAGCCCGCAGAAATTCGTTTCGATTATTGCCTTCGATCGCTATTCGTGTTCCAACTCAATATCGATCCCCAGCGAACGAATTTCCTTCACCAAGACGTTAAAGGATTCGGGCATGCCCGGCTCCATACGATGATCGCCGTCAACAATGTTCTTATACATCCGTGTTCGTCCGTGAACGTCATCTGACTTGACGGTCAGCATTTCTTGCAAGGTATACGCGGCACCGTATGCTTCAAGCGCCCACACCTCCATCTCACCAAACCGCTGGCCGCCAAATTGCGCTTTACCACCTAACGGTTGCTGAGTGACTAGACTGTATGACCCGGTGGATCGGGCATGCATCTTATCGTCAACCAGGTGATTGAGCTTCAACATGTACATGATGCCCACTGTTACCGGGCGATCGAATTGATCTCCCGTACAGCCATCGAACAGCAGGGTCTGGCCGTCCTGCGGCAGGCCTGCGAGCTCAAGCATCTTCTTAATCTCGACCTCATTAGCGCCATCGAACACGCCGGTCGCCATTGGCACCCCTGCTCGTAGGTTATTCGCTAACTGCACGACCTCTGCGTCGGTCAAAGAATCCAAATCTTCCATTCGACCGCTTTGATTGTAGATCTTCTCGAGGAACTTGCGGATTTCTGTGACTTCTCGCTTAAGGTCGAGCATCTCACCGATCTTTACGCCCAGTCCCTGCGCCGCCCATCCTAAGTGCGTTTCTAGGATCTGCCCGACGTTCATTCGTTTGGGTACGCCGAGCGGGTTCAATACGATATCGATTGGCCGACCATCAGCGTCAAAAGGCATATCCTCTTCTGGCTTAATCACCGAGATGACGCCCTTGTTGCCATGACGTCCGGCCATTTTATCGCCGGGCTGAATGCGACGCTTAATCGCGAGGTAGACCTTGACGATCTTCAGTACCCCTGGCGCCAAATCGTCACCGCTTTGCAGCTTGCCTTTGCTTTCTTCGAATCGCTCATCCAGCTCTTGACGACGTGCCTTGAGTCGCGTTTCCGCCGACTCGAGCTGCTCATTGAGGTCATCTTTTTCCATTCGGAGTTTGAACCAATCCTCGGAAGGAAGCTCCCGCAGATACGCCGCGGTGACCTTGTCACCTTTCTTCAGCTTCGGTCCAGCGATCGCCACTTTTCCACTCAGCGCACTGGCTAACCGCTCGTAAGTCGCGTTTTCAACAATCGCATACTCGGCTTCGATATTTTTTCGGACGCGAGCCAGTTCCTGCTGCTCAATGTCTTTCGCCCGCTTGTCCTTCTCCAGACCATCTCGGGTAAAGATGCGCACATCAATCACGGTACCATTTGCCGAGCTAGGAACCCTGAGGCTCGTGTCTTTTACATCAGAAGCCTTCTCTCCAAAAATAGCCCTCAGCAGTTTCTCTTCTGGCGTCAATTGCGTCTCACCTTTTGGTGTGACTTTACCGACCAAGATGTCCCCTGCAGCTACTTCGGCGCCGATATAAACGATGCCTGACTCATCTAATTTCCCAAGCGCCCCCTCTCCCACATTCGGGATATCGCAGGTCACTTCTTCAGAGCCGAGCTTGGTATCGCGCGCGATACACGTGAGCTCCTGAATGTGGATCGTTGTGAAACGATCCTCTTTTACTACGCGCT
>Ga0255761_10004852_pt1 | contig 11848 bp, 17 predicted proteins | sample 071ome_29_FD_179961 | JGI IMG/M metagenome (GOLD analysis project Ga0255761, IMG submission 179961) | Coastal salt marsh microbial communities from the Groves Creek Marsh, Skidaway Island, Georgia - 071407BT metaG (version 2) | ecosystem: Environmental > Aquatic > Marine > Intertidal zone >... | reverse complement strand
CTACTTCAAAGCAAGTTTTGACAAAGCAAATCGTACGAGTGTAGATGGCAAACGAGGTGTAGGTTTACATCCTTTTGTACATGATATACTTACACTTCAAGACGAACTAAATGTTAAGACACTAACAGATGTACACGAAGTAGATCAAATCCAATTTCTAAAAGACATTGTAGATGTGTTACAAATACCTGCATTCCTTTGTAGACAAACAGATCTAATCAAAGCAGCCTGTGCAACAGACTGTATTGTAAATATTAAGAAAGGACAGTTCCTAGCACCTTGGGACGTCAAAGGTATACTAAGTAAAACTAAAGGTGCTCGAGAAGTTTGGATAACAGAAAGAGGTACTAGTTTTGGATATAATACACTTGTTGTTGATTTTACTGGGCTACAGTACATGCTTGATAATTATGATGTTCCTATCGTGTTGGATGCTACTCACGCAGTACAGAAACCGGGGGGTAAGGGTGATAGTAGTGGCGGCAATCGTGATTATGTGCCTGGGCTCACTCGCGCTGGGGCTGCTCTTGGGATCACATCCTTTTTTATGGAAGTCCATGCTGACCCTGATAATGCACCCAGTGACGGACCTAATATGATTAGGTTGGAAAACTTTGAGGAGGTAGTGCGTGACATCATCAGCCATTCTTATACCCGCTAGATACGGGTCAACACGCTTTCCAGGTAAACCGTTAGCAGCACTAGGCGGTATTCCTATGATACGACACGTATACGAACGTTGTCGTAAAGCAGCAAAAGACATTAATGCAGATGTATTTGTACTTACAGACGACAATCGTATTGCAGAAAAATTTGAACCTAGTCAAGTTTGGCTAGATGAATTAGATTATGCAAATGGTACAGAAAGATGTGCAGGATTTGTATCTTCTAAGTTAGGTAGACAGTACAGTCGTATAGTTAATGTACAAGGCGATATGCCTGATGTAACTACAGATATGATTAAGTATGCATATTATAATCTTAATCAATACACAGTAACTACTGTACACACAGACATGGACCCTGGATTACGTAAAGATCCTAACTCAGTTAAAATGATTGAAGGTGCAGGAAAAGCTCTATGGTTTGGTAGAGGCTTTACTAAGTATGGTAAACACCACTTAGGTGTTTACGGATATTGGGCTACTGAATTAGAAAGATACCCTAGTATGCCTGTAACAACAGAAGAAGATATCGAGCAATTAGAACAACTGCGTTGGCTTAAAAATGGTTGCACTATTGGTACAGAGAGTGTATACTTTAATGGTATAGAAATAAATTCACCTGAGGACGTAGACGCATGGCACTTGCACCAAAACAAACAGTAAAGCTCCCAGTAAAGGATATTCTAGCAGCAGTTGACATGGGTGCCAAGAGTGTTTGGGATGAACTAGATGATGAAGAAAAGAAACAAGTAAACTTCTGGTTGTTGAATAGATATGTTAGTAGTGTTAAAGGTAATCGAGAATCACAAGAACTTGCTGTGTTTAAAACAAACGAATACTATAATAAGAATTGGAACGAGCTAGGTACTAGACATCCTAAACTACAATGGCAGTTGCTATGTCAATCAGGCAATACAGGTAAAATTGAATATCATCAATGGATAGGCTTTAAGAAAAAGCAAGGTAACAACAATGCACAAAAGTTACTTGAGAAAATATATCCAAACATGAAACAAGACGAGGTAGATTTACTTGCTAGACTATTTACAAAAAAAGAACTCAAAGAATTGGCTGAGGAATATGACATTGACGTCAAACTCTGAAAAACCATACAAGTGTGAATATTGTGGCAACAGCTACACAAGAGAAAAAACTCTTGCAGCTCATATGTGCGAAAAGAAAAGACGTGCTTTACAAAAGGATGAAAAAAGAGTGCGTTACGGATTGTATGCGTTTCAAAGATTTTACAAATTAAGTGCAGGAACTAAAAAAGAAAAAACATACGAAGACTTTTGCGGATCTCCTTACTATAATGCTTTTGTTAAGTTTGGAAGTTTTATTAATAATGTTCGTCCCCTTTATCCTGAAAAATATATTGACTATGTAGTTACTAGCGGCGTTAAACTTGATCATTGGGCACGTGATGAAATGTATGAAAAGTATGTGTTAGAGTTCATACTTAAAGAAGATGTTACTACTGCACTTGAACGTAGTGTACAAACTATGCTAGAATGGGCAAGTGAAAACGAACCTGCACCGTGGAATCATTACTTTGAGCATATCAGTTTAAATAGAGCAGTATGGCACATTAAAGATGGAAAAATAAGTCCATGGCTCATACTTAATTGTGCTAGTGGCAAAGAAATGTTAAGTAAGTTTAACGATGAACAATTGAGTATGGTGTATCATGTTATTAATCCAGAACACTGGGCTTTGAGATTTAAACGACATCCGTTAGATGTACAATTAGTTAAAGACGTTGCAAAGGAATCAAATTTATGAAATTAGTATTTTATCCTAATCCTATTTTAGAAAAAGAATGTAAAGATGTTGACATTGAGAACCCGGGTTTTGATCCTGTAGAACTTAAAAAAGAAATGGTTAAGTTTATGATTGAACGCGGAGGAGTAGGTCTTAGTGCTAATCAAATAGGAAAAGATATTAAAGTGTTTGTTATGGGTGATCATGAAAACAATGCAAACATTTGTATTAATCCTACAGTGCTACAATACACTGAGGAAACAGAAACAGAACTAGAAGGTTGTTTAAGTTTTCCTAACATGTTTGTTAAAGTAAAACGTCCAAAAGAAATACTTGCCAAATTTTACAATGAAGATTTAGAAGAACAAGTTGTTAAAATTGAAGGATATAGTGCTAAAGTATATTTGCACGAATTAGATCATTTGTTGGGCATTACTATGAAAGATCGTGTTAGTAAAATAAAATGGGATATGGCTATTAAAAAAGCACGTAAGTTGGAGAAACAATTTGCGTAAGTTACAAAATGGAGTTGAAGTTTATGAACTTGATAAGCCTATTGAGCTTATTGTTAAAACGAAGTCTCCTATGAAATGGAAATTAGTTGATCGAGAAACCGGGGAAGAATATATAGGTCAAACACCAAAAAAAAGTAAAAATGGGTTGCAGTATTGGAGTAAAATAAATGGAACTAACTAAAGAAATAAAAGTCTACGACAATTTCTTAGACATCAAAGTTTTTTTAAAAATGCAACAAATAATCCTAGGTCAAGATTTTCCGTGGTTTGGCGCTGATGTACTTTCACCAGAAGATCCAGATTCAGAAATTGCAGTTGAAGACAAACATAATTTTCAGTTTTATCATATGTTTTTTATGAATCCTTATCATCAAAGCCCGGCATTAGACGTTATCAAACCATTACTAGGAGAACTACAGCCAATGTTTTTAATTAAAGCAAAGGCTAATTTAAATCCTGTTACAGATAAACATATTGAGCATGGAATGCACGTCGATATTTCGAAAAATATTTCTAGTCAATCTTATACTGCTGTATTCTATTTAAATACAAATAACGGTTATACACGATTTAAAACTGGTGAAAAAGTAGAAAGTGTATCTAATAGACTTGTTGTGTTTCCAAGAGAAATGCAGCATACAGGAGCTACTTGTACAGACGAAAGAGCAAGAGTTGTTTTAAATTTAAATTTTATTAAAGTAGAATAATATGCCAGATATTGATATAGACTTTGCAGATAGAGATGTAGTGTTGTCAAAGATACCGCATCGTATTGCTACAATTAATGCAGAGAAAAAACACAACACAGGTGTATACGTTACAGAAATTCCACATAATCCTGTAGACAATTATTCAACTATCGACTACAAAGCTGCCGAGGATCGCGGATACTTTAAACTTGATTTTTTGAACGTTTCGATATATAAAGATGTACGAGACGAAACTCATTTACAAGAACTTATGAATAAGGAGCCATTATGGGAGTTGCTTACTCACGAAGAGTTTACCCAGAATCTATTTCACGTTGCGGGACATCACTTATTATGCGAGAAGATGAAACCGTCTACGGTAGAACAACTAGCCGCCGTTTTAGCTATGATCCGCCCTGCCAAGCGGCATTTGATTGGGAAGGATTGGACGACGGTAATGAAGGAAGTTTGGACGAAACCAGAGAATAATGATTATTATTTTAAGAAAGCACACGCAGTAAGTTATGCAATGGCAGTTGTAGTACATATGAATTTACTATGCGAAAAGATACAAGACAATGAATAGTCGGATGGGTATGGGGACTTAAATTTAAATAATTAATTTTTAGGTTTACGTACCAGTTGTACGTTTTTACGTTTTACTCTTTTAATAGATAAATTATTTAAATTAACACACGGTCCAATTGTTACGCTAACATCTTTGGTATTCATTGTTAATAATATATTTCTAAAAATATCAAACTCTCCTTTAAGAAATATATTAATAGGTATCATTCGATTAGATTCCCACCACCAAATATCACCTAGTTCTAAAAATTTCTTTTTATCTTCTTCTGTATGTATATCAGTTAATACATACATCGAAGTTACATATTGATCTTGGTTTGAAATAATACCGATATATTCTAAGCCACCGTAAGATACAACGGATAAAAATGGAAAATTTTCTTGTATATTTTTTGTTAGCATTGGTTTCCGATAAATACTGTATGCAATTGTTATCAAGATATTTAGTCAATAACAGAACCGACATTATAGCCGATTTGGCAGGATTCGTTACGGAGTACAGACCAGTGTATAAAAGACAACTACAAGTATATAAAGGCATAGATAATGTCTTAGAATTTAGACTTTTAAATGCAGATCAGAAACCAATAAACACAACAGGATATACCCCAAAGTTTAAAGCGTTTGATGAAAATAATAATTTAGTTATAGAACATGACGCTATTGTGTTAGATGATGGTAGTACTGCTACAAAAGGACTTTTTACTGTAACAATTACAGAAAACGATCTATTAAATTTAAAAGAGCAATTTTTAAAATATAATGTATATCTTGTAGATTCAAACAACGATAATATTTTAACATATATAGACACTCACTTTGGAATGGATGCTGTTATAAAAGTAAGTGGAGATGCATTTCCTGGACCTAAAGAATCTTATTCAATAAGTACGTTTGTAGAATCAAACGGAGAGTGGATTAGTAGTTCGTTAGATGCAGAACCTGGTATTAACGGAAATAGTGCATTACATACTGCTGTAATATATACAAACGGATATGTTGGCGATGTTGTTGTAGAAGCTACATTAGATAATCAAGTTTCAGAAAGTACTACATGGTCACCGGTTGCTACGTTATCATTTACAGGGTCAGAAGACGAGCCAAAACCTGTAAACTTTAATGGAGTATTTGGTTACATAAGATTTGTTGCCGATGCAAATCCTGCAAATGCAATAACGCAAATACTTGTTAGAAATTAATTCTTGACAAACAACAACTCAGAAGTTATTATAAACTTATGATATTTTTAACAAATGGTTGTAGTATGGCATCGGGTTTTGAATGTACAATGCCTAGTAAACAATCGCCTGAAGATTATGAGTATGCATGGCCTGCACAATTATGTAATATTAATAATGTAGAAGGTATAAATTTAAGTAAACCAGGACAAAGTAATTGGAGTATTGCAACTAATTTACAATCATTTATTATAGAAAATTTACATATTAAAAATGAATTAAAAGTAATTGTTGGTTGGACTGATTTTCATAGACATGAATTTGTTGACGATAATAATGAAGTTTTTAATATTAATACTGGGGTTGCAACAAACATTAAAAATAAAACTTATATCGAAGATTGGATGAAACGTAAAGATGTTAAACTTGCTGTTGACTATTGGCTAATACAAAGTTTAGATTCTAGAATGTCATATTTTTCTTGGATTTATTTTTCGTTAAAAAACTTTTTAGAAAATTATAAAATACCATATTTGTTTTTTAATTCTATTAGTGATCCTATTCAACCTAAAAAAGATGCAATATTAAACACCCCGTCTATGTCTAAAGTTTGGGACATATTACATAACGATAAAAATTACTACCAAGAAGTGTCGCAATTTGACTGGCTTAAAGAAAACTATCCAACTCATACAACAGGTGATGGGGTCGGACAACCCCACTGGAATCCTATAGCATTACGTGCATGGGCAGAATTTTTATCTACTAAAATTACTTGACAAATTAAAATTACTACGCTATAATAATACTATGAGTGTAGTAAGCGAAACAGTTCTGACATACCTTCCGGCTAAGCGTAAACAAACGCCTAGTGGTTGGCTCTCCTTTAACGCACAGTGCTGTCATCACAACGGACACTCAGCAGATACACGCGGACGTGGTGGACTAATTGCTAACCCCGATGGTGGTGTTAGTTACCACTGCTTTAACTGCGGTTTCAAAGCAAGCTGGCAACCGGGCAGGAACTTTAGTCACAAGTTGCGAAGGCTCCTACAATGGATGGGGGCGCCTGACGATATAATCAACAAGGTGGCACTTGAAGTGATGAGAGAAAATGAAGGAGTTGAAGCGCAAACACGAATCGCTGAACTACCTACGTTTAACACTGTTCCGTTGCCAGACGATGCTGTTAAGATTACAGATATTACAGACTTTAATAAGTTTAGTATGTCTGTACTTGAGTATATGGCTGCACGTAACCTAAACGTAGATGATACAGATTACTACTGGTCACCTAGTTTAGGTTATCGTGATCGTCTTATTATTCCGTTTTACTACGAAGGACAAGTTGTTGGATGGACTGCTCGGAGTGTTGTTCCGGACAAGAAACCTAAATACCTTACTGAAGTACAACCCGGTTTTGTGTATGGACTAGATGAACAAAGCTACAAAAAAATGTTTGCTATTGTATGCGAAGGACAGATTGACGCACTACACGTAGAAGGATGCGCACTAGGTGGGTCAGAAATTTCTGATCAACAAGCAATGCTGTTAAATAAATTACAGAAACAAATTATAGTTGTGCCTGACAGAGACAAGGCTGGTAGTAAACTTGTTGAACGTGCAATTGAATTAGGATATAGTGTTAGTATGCCTGAATGGGCAGAAGATATAAACGATATTGGTGATGCTGTACATCGTTACGGCAGACTATATACACTACACAGTATTGCAACACAAGCAGACGAATCTGCATTAAAAATTAGACTGAGAGCAAAAAAATGGTTTGGTTAAAGAAAATATTAAAAACAATTTGGGGTTGGATTACTTGGCCCTATTATAGAATAAAAGAAGAAATTAAATTTAGAAAACGTATGAAAGAACTTCGTAAAAAGGATCCGTTTATTTACAAATGATAGATAACATAGGATCATATCAAGTATTAAGTTACTACACACAAACTTATTCTACACCTAAAGTAGACACAGAAATTCACGTAAGACACATAAAAGAAAAAGGTCAAACACGAATTGAAGAAGTTGTGTTTCAATCGTATAACGCAAAAGGTGAAGAAGTCAAACACCATCCTCACATGCCAAGGGTAGATATTACTGTATGATAACATGGGGTATAAGTGCAAACAGTCATGATGCTGCTCTAGCAGTTTTTTCAGATGACGGTTTAGAGTTTGCTAGTCATGCAGAAAGATTTAGTGGCGTAAAAAACGATTTACATTTAAATACAGAATTAATTAACTACGCACTTAAATGGGGAGAACCGAATGAAATTATATGGTATGAACGACCTCTTGTCAAAACTCTTAGACAATTTAGAGCAGGGCAAGGAATACGGTTGGGCGAAAACAATATTACTAAGTATCTTAGATCTTATGGGCTATCTGCTCCTATTCGGTATACTAGTCATCATCATTCCCATGCTGCTGCCGGTTATTATACTAGTCCTTTTACAGAAGCTACTATTATTTGTATTGACTCAATCGGAGAATTCGAAACCCTTACAGTCTGGCAAGGAAGAGGAGACAAACTTAGACGCCTTTACTCGCAAGGATATCCACATTCCGTGGGACTATGGTACTCGGCGATGACGCAACGTGTTGGGCTCAAACCCAACGAAGACGAATACATCTTAATGGGTATGGCAGCTTATGGCGATCCAAATAGATTGTTTGGCGACATACTTAATGACTTTATAGATTATGCAGCAGCCGGCGAAATACGATTTAAACAAAATTTGCATAGAGGTTGTTTAAACTGGCGCAAAGATCTAACCACAGAACAAGACATGTTTGATATTGCAGCGGCTACACAGAAAGTATATGAGTATATATTAGCTGAAATATTAAAGTACTGGAGCAAGCTGCAAATAAGTCGTAACCTTGTGCTAATGGGAGGTTGTGCTTTAAACTGTAGTGCAAACAGTATAGCCTACAAATATTTCGATAACGTACATATAATGGCAAATCCAGGAGACGCTGGGTCAGCTGTAGGGTGTGTGCTTGCACATCGTAAAGAACACATGCCCATGCCGCACATGTATACTGGGTACAACATAGAAGGAGAATACCCTGTTGAAGAAGCATTACAAGAACTACTTACTACTGGCATCTGTGGGGTTGCTAACGGCAGGGCAGAGTTTGGCCCTAGAGCTTTTGGACACCGCTCCTTACTTGCAGACCCCAGAGGCGCAGACATCAAAGATCGAGTCAATGAAATCAAGCGCAGACAAAAGTTTAGACCATTTGCGCCAGCAGTATTGGAGGAACATGCGTCTGCCTATTTCGACGGACCTGTCGGCCCCTTCATGCAATACACTGCAACTTGCACGGATCCTGGACTACCTGCAATCATCCACGGGGACGGCACCTCTAGGGTACAGACAGTTTCTGCAACGCAAAGCGTGGGCTTTAGAAAATTGTTAGAACGTTGGTATGAAGAAACAGGATGCCCTATACTGTTAAACACCAGCCTAAATATCAAAGGCAAACCTATGGTTAATAACTTGACAGATGCTGAAGAGTTTGCTACAATGTATAATGTAAAAGTATTCACAGGAAAGAATTAATGGATATTGAACCGATATTCTATAGCTTCTTGGCAACAGATTATCTAAACATTGACAACGATGTTCTCATAGATATATGCCACAACAAAATAAAAAATGATCCGGTAGCAGCAAGCAACCAATGTTATATACATCAAACCGAAGCAAGCGAACCTGGAACAGTATTCAATCCATTGTTTAGTGAAATACAATATCGTATTGATTATCTGTACAAACATCTAGAGCTAAGTAAAAAATATAGTTTCCAAATACGCAATGCATGGATTAACATAGACGAAAATTCAAACATTGGCGAAACACACTGTCATGCAGAGAGCACACTAAGCGGCGTGTACTATGTAGATGCAACCGAAGGTGCAGGCAACATAGAATTTATTTCGCCTGTTGTAGCAGCACCATACACGTTTTTTGCAGGCAGTAGAGAACAAATGAACGGATTTAATGCAGAACGATGGGAAGTGACTCCCGAAGCAGGAAAACTGATTATCTTTCCTAGTTGGTTGTATCATCGTGTTAAGCCTAGTACACCAGATAGCAAACGAATTAGTATAGCATTTAATACAAATTTTATTGACACTCCATACAAAAGGTAGTATAATTAAAACATGACAAGACAAAACACAGATTATGGTTATGATATACAAAAGGTATATCTAGAAATGTTTATGACAGACGCAGAAAGTTTTGTGCGCTGTCAAGGTGTGTTTGATCCTAAGACATTTGATCGTAGACTACAAGACAGCGCAAAGTTCTTAAAGGACTATGTAGAAGAGCATAACGCACTTCCTACATTTGATATGATCAATGCAGCCACAGATGCTAATCTAAAGAACCCAGGCCAACTACAGGAGAATCACTATGACTGGCTACTTCAAGAGTTTGAAACATTCTCCAGACACAAGGCTTTGGAAAAGGCCATCCTTGATAGCGCAGATCTGTTGGAGAAAGGGGAGTATGGCCCGGTTGAGGATTTGGTTAAGAAAGCAGTACAGATTGGTTTGCAAAAGGATCTAGGTACAGACTACTTCTTAGATCCAAGAAGCAGACTAGAAGCAATCAAAGACAAGAACGGACAAGTAAGTACAGGCTGGCCAAGTCTAGACAAGAAATTGTTTGGCGGATTCAACAGAGGCGAACTCAATATCTTTGCAGGTGGTTCAGGTTCAGGTAAGAGTTTGTTCATGGCTAACCTAGGAGTTAACTGGTGTTTGGCTGGCATGAATGTTATGTACTTGACATTTGAGTTGAGTGAGAACCTAGTTAGTATGCGACTAGATGCTATGACATCAGAGATTCCAAGTCGTGATATCTTCAAGAGCATTGACGATGTTGAAATGAAAGTAAAGATGATTGGCAAGAAGAGCGGTGCATTTCAAGTCAAGTATATGCCCACAGGAAAGAACGCAAACGATGTTCGAGCATATCTAAAAGAATATGAAATCAAAACAGGACGCAAAGTAGATGTACTGCTCATAGACTATCTAGACTTGATGCATCCAATCGGACAAAAGATATCAGCAGAGAACTTGTTTGTTAAGGACAAGTATGTGAGTGAAGAACTGCGTAACCTAGCAATGGAACTCAACTGTATCTTTGTTACAGCATCGCAGTTGAACAGATCAAGTGTAGAGGAGATTGAATTTGACCACTCTCATATTAGTGGCGGTATATCGAAAATTAACACGGCGGACAACTTGATTGGTATCTTTACTAGTAGAGCTATGCGTGAAAGAGGACGCTATCAAATACAGTTGATGAAAACACGTTCATCAAGTGGCGTAGGACAAAAGATAGATCTAGGCTTTGATGTAGACACACTGCGTATCATTGACATTGGCGAGGACGAAGATGCCCAACCAAGTGCAGGTGCAGGTGGTGCAGGTGCAATCGCAGCAGCACTCAAACGCTCTAGTACAGCATCAACACCTACAGATGATCCTGATGAAGGAACAGTTGCACCCAAGATAAGAGCAGAAACAGATTCAACCAAACTGAGAAACTTCCTCAACAACCTCGAATAGCCACTCAAGCGCGAAGCGTTTAAGCCCCAAACAACGGCGAAGCCGCTTGCGCTAGAGCACACAAGCCGCGAAGCGGTAAACGCTTTTGCGCCAGAAATTACAGCGTTTACCTACACAGCAAATCTACTCCACCACTATAACGATACTATGCACGTATAAAACATGTAAAATGTCATCACCATAACGACAGACTGTTTGCATAGCCCTGCAATGCCTCTACAACACTGATTAACTAAAAGATGAGTCTTATTCTACAATCGATACTGTGAATCTAGGATTATTGGATAGTATTAGTACGCCTAGCATACGATCACGATCTGACTCAAATGCTATACGACTTGCACTGGTCTGTGCAGTGTGTATACCTCGTAAAAATAAGTCTATGGTAGCACAGTGCGTTATTGACTCTCTATAAGTTATGCTTGGAGTATGCTGCTTGTGTGTTGAGTAGTGTAGTTTTATTTCGTACATGTTTGACCTAGAGCGCGAGTGCATACAGTGTATGTCAGCTAGTCTGCTAAACGTATGTAGCTATGCTATAGCACTTTGAGACATGAGTGTTCAAACTGCGAGTGATCACTGTATGCACACACTTACTTATCCTAGTAGAACCTTGGTTGCTACAGTTAAGAGGTTCTGTACTAAGCACTACGTAAGAGCTAAAGCTCTACACGCTTCGCTAGTCGCTTGCGTGTGTTAGCTTCGCTGTGTCTAAGAGGCTATGCCCGAAATGGGTTCTGCACTGAAAAAAATTGCCGCGCAGTTTTTTCTAGGGAAGTACTTATAGAAGTGAGGTGGTGATTCTGCATCACCCAATTTTTAAAAGAGCGCAAAAGATTTTGTAAGAGA
>Ga0255761_10004845_pt1 | contig 11864 bp, 8 predicted proteins | sample 071ome_29_FD_179961 | JGI IMG/M metagenome (GOLD analysis project Ga0255761, IMG submission 179961) | Coastal salt marsh microbial communities from the Groves Creek Marsh, Skidaway Island, Georgia - 071407BT metaG (version 2) | ecosystem: Environmental > Aquatic > Marine > Intertidal zone > Salt... | reverse complement strand
TGGCGTGTCTGGCAGAGGTAGGCATGCGACCGCGGCGGCTCTTCGACACCGAAGTCGCCGGTCGGATACTCGGTCGCGACCGGGTGAGCCTCGCCGCACTCGTCGGAAGTGAACTTGGATTGACACTCCACAAAGGTCAAGGCGCAACAGACTGGTCAGCGCGACCGCTTACCGCTGCACAGTTGACCTATGCGGCACTCGACGTCGAAGCACTTGTCGAGCTCCGCAACGCGCTCCACCAAGAACTCGTAGCGGCCGATCGATGGAACATCGCCCAGCAGGAATTCGATCACCTGCTGGGATTCCAACCACGGGACAGGGGCCCCGATCCCTGGCGCCGGCTCTCTGGCATGCACAAGCTCACCAGTCCTCGGCAGTGGGCCATCGCTCGAGAACTGTGGCTGCAGCGCGATGAGTTGGCGGAGCAAACGGACACTGCTCCAGGTCGATTGATCCCAGACTCAGCAATCGTCGCCGCCGTGCTCGCCGAGCCGACATCGGTTCGGCAACTCATGGAGGCCGACGGATTCCACGGCAGGGCCGCCGGGAAGTATCGCCGCCAATGGTGGGAGGCGATTGAGCGCGCCCGGGATATTCCCAAGTCAGAACTACCCCAGCGCGCGCCCCGGTCCGAGGGGCCTCCCCCACCTCGCTCATGGGCCGATAAGGATCCGGCTGCGGCCGCGAGGCTTTCGGTGGCGCGCGCAGCGGTCACTTCAATGTCCGAGGATCTGTCGATGGCTCCCGAACTCCTTCTTGCGCCGGACCTCATGCGAAGGCTGTGCTGGGAACCACCGACTGACGCGAGCGAGGCCGGTGTCCGTCGGTATCTGGCCGCTGGCGGGGCTCGCGAATGGCAGATCGACCTTTGTGCCCCGGCGTTGGTCGACGCGCTTCGCGCCGGCCTGGAAACTTAAGTTACTAGCGAGTAACATATCTGGAACGATCTCCGACAGCTCGATCCCGGCCGTCGATCGGACATCACCGAGGGAGTCCCCATGAACAGCATCCAGCCGGTCGTCTTCGTCGATGGCGCGCGTACCCCGTTCGCCAGAGCTGGCAGCCTCTATGCCCACACCCGCGCAGATGACCTCATGGTCAAGGTGATCCGCGAACTCTTGCGTCGAAACCCGAGTCTTCCCCCAGAGAGCATCGACGACGTCGCAATCGCGGCAGCCACTCAGACGGGCGACCAGGGCATGAACATTGGTCGTTCCGTCGCTCTGCTCGCTGGGCTGCCCAGTACCGTGCCAGGTTATTCCATTGATCGCTGGTGTGCGGGCGCTATGACTGCCGTAACCACCCTGTCCGGAGCCATCATGGCCGGTGCGTACGACGTAGCAATCGCCGGCGGCGTCGAACACATGACTCGCCACCCCATGGGCGAAGGCATTGACCCCAACCCTCGGTATCTGGCGGAGAAACTTGTCGACCCCGAGGCACTGTTGATGGGCAAGACGGCGGAGAACCTCCACGACCGCTTCCCGCACCTCACCAAGGAACGCGCTGATGCGTACGCCGTCGCCAGCCAGGAGAAGACCTCGAAGGCCTATGCGAACGGGGTGATCCAACCGGATCTCGTGCCCGTGGCTGCTCGGGATGCCGAAAACGGCTGGGGATTCGTCACCGCGGATGAGGGACCTCGACCGGGAACATCCATGGAAGGCCTCGCTGGCCTCAAGACACCGTTCCGACCACACGGGCGGGTTACCGCAGGTAACGCGTCGGCCCTGACCGATGGAGCCACCGGTGCGATCCTTGCCTCCGAAGCGATGGCGCGGGAACTTGGCTTGAACGCAAAGATGCGGATGGTCGGCTTTGCCTTCGCGGGCGTCGAACCAGAAGTGATGGGCGTGGGACCGGTGCCTAGCACCGCCAAGGCTCTCGACAGAGCAGGGCTCTCCATCGACGACATCGATCTCTTCGAGATCAACGAGGCCTTCGCCGTTCAAGTCCTGGCCTTCCTCGACCACTTTGGAATCGCTGACGACGATCCCCGGGTAAACCCCCTTGGCGGCGCTATTGCCGTTGGCCACCCATTGGCCTCCAGCGGCATTCGACTCATGTCGAACCTCGCGCGCGATTTCGAGATGAACCCGGACGCTCGGTACGGCATCACCACCATGTGCATCGGTCTCGGAATGGGCGGCACGGTCATTTGGGAGCGCATCGAGGAGGCTGGCAAGTGAGCGAGATTTCTTTCCCCGATGAGGTAGTAACCGAAGCAAAGCTCCGGCTCGTGGACATCCCGAGTGGAACGTTCGGGCTCATCTCTATCGACAACGGTCGGGATCACACACGGCCGTCCACTTTCGGTCCGCAGGGCCTGCAGTCACTCGCTGCTGCCATCGATGAGGCGATTGCCACGCCCGGGATCGTGGGAATAGGCGTTACTGGAAAGCCGTTCATCTTCGCCGTGGGTGCGGATCTCTCGGCGATCGGCTTGGTTACCGATCAAAGCGTCATAGAGCAATTCGGGAAGCTGGGTCACGACGTCTTCCGAAAACTTGGGGAGACGTCTATCCCTACCTTCGCCTTCGTCAACGGCGCGGCGATGGGCGGTGGCATGGAACTCGCGCTCCACTGCGACTACCGCACGCTTGACGCGAGTGCTGCCGGTCTGTCGCTCCCGGAGGTATTCCTGGGACTCATCCCCGGGTGGGGTGGCGCCTGGCTGCTGCCGCACCTCATCGGGCCCCAACGTGCCTTGGACGTGATCATCAACAACGCCATGAATCAAAACAAGCAGTTGCGACCCGCACAAGCGGCGGAGTTGGGGATCGTGGATGCGGTCTTCGAGTCGGCAGATTTTCTGGAGAGGTCTTTGGCGTGGGCCGACGATGTCATCTCTGGCCGCACCTCGGTCACCCGGCCGGAAGTGGACGTTGACACCTGGGATCAGGTAGTCGACGGCTATCGCGCGGGGGTGGAATCACGTATTCACGGGGCTACCCCGGCCCCGTACCGGGCTTTGGATCTGGTGCAGGCAGCCAGGACGCGGAGTCGCGACGAGGGCTTTGCCGCTGAGGACGAGGCGCTCGCCGAGTTGGTCATGGGTGACGATCTTCGTGCTTCGATTTACTCATTCGACCTCGTCCAAAAGCGAGCAAAGCGGCCTGTGGGTGTTCCCGACAAGGAGTTGGCGCGCCCAGTGACCAAAGTCGGCATCATCGGTGCCGGGTTGATGGCCAGTCAGCTCGCATTGTTATTCGCCCGCCGTTTGCAGGTCCCGGTCGTCATGACGGATCTTGATCAAGAGCGCCTGGACGCTGGCGTTGATCGAGTACACGCCGAGATTGACACCCTTGCATCCAAGGGTCGACTCAACTCCGACAAGGCGAGTCGGCTGAAGGGTCTGGTGACAGGCAGCGTTGAACTCACTGCTTTTGCCGATGCCGATTTCGTGCTGGAGGCGGTGTTCGAGGACCTGGTCGTGAAGAAGCAGGTGTTCGCGAACCTCGAAGAGGTTGTCGGTGATACGTGCATTCTCGCGACAAACACGTCGTCGCTATCGGTGAGTGCCATGGCTGCCGACCTAGCCCACCCCGAGCGTGTGGTCGGGTTTCACTTCTTCAATCCGGTAGCGGTTATGCCGCTGCTGGAGATTGCCCGTGCGGAGAAGACCGACGATGCGTCCGTTGCCACTGCCTTTGCGGTTGGTCGGGAACTGAAGAAGTCATGCGTTCTGGTCGCTGACGCTCCAGCTTTTGTGGTCAACCGTCTCCTCATTCGCTACCTCGGTGAAATCACGCGCGCAGTGGACGAGGGATCTGACTTTGAGGTTGCTGACCGAGCAATGAATCCCCTCGGGCTCCCGATGAGTCCGTTCGCCTTACTGCAACTCGTAGGTATGGGCGTCGCAGCACATGTCTCGGCATCGATGCACGCAGCCTTCCCCGATCGCTACTACCTCTCCCCCAACCTTCAGCGCCTCCTCGATGCGGGCATTGACGCCATTTGGCAGTGGAACAGCGATGGATCGCGCCAACTAGACCCTCGGGTTTCGGAGGTATACCACCAGGGTGAGGTGGCGCTGAGCGAGGAGGAAATCCGTCAGCGGGCGTTGAACGCCCTTGCAGATGAGGCTCGGCGGATGCTCGACGAGGGAGTCGTGGCGGAAGCTCAAGACATCGACCTGTGCATGATCTTGGGTGCCGGCTGGCCGTTTTGGCTCGGCGGTCTGACTCCCTACCTGGATCGAACCGGCACCGCGGAAGCTGTCACTGGCCAGCGGTTCCTGGCACCGGGGGTGGCGTCCCTTCCGAACTGAGAGCCTCCGATTGCACAGATGCCGGGGCGCCGTCGGCCGGATCCGAAGCAACCCATTCGACGATGTCTCGAGAGATCTGGCGGTCGGTGAGACCGGTCCGGTCGAGAATCTGGGCTCGCTTGCCTTGGTCGAGGAATGCTCGTGGAACCCCAAAGACGCGCAGCGGGACGAAGACCCCGGCATCTTGAAGCACTGTGCTGATGGCTGAACCGATACCACCGGTCCGAACGCCGTCTTCGATGACGACCACCCGGGTAGCGTTCGCGACGGAAGAAACAATGGTGTCCGGAACTGGAAGTACCCAGCGTGGATCGACCACGCGCGTCGAGATGCCCTGATCGTTCAAGCGAGAAGAAACCTCGATCCCGAGGCTGGCGAACGCCCCGATGGCCACGATGAGCACGTCCACCGGCCCGGATGTGGACTCGGCGATAACGTCCAGGCCTGCGTCGGTGCGCAGGGCGTCGATGCGCGGACCCAGAGCACCTTTAGGGAATCGGACGACCGTTGGGGCGTCGTCGATGGCCACCGCTTCACGAAGGGCCAGGCGCAAGGTCTGCTCGTCTCGCGGTGCAGCTAGATGCAGCCCTGGCACTACGCCCAGTATGGCCATGTCCCACATGCCGTTGTGGCTGGCGCCATCGTCCCCGGTGACCCCCGCTCGGTCCAACACGAACGTGACACCAGCCCGATGGAGGGCGCAATCCATCAACACTTGATCGAACGCCCGATTAAGGAATGTCGCGTAGACAGCTACCACAGGATGCAGGCCGCCAAAGGCGAGACCGGCGGCACTTGTGGCCGCGTGCTGCTCGGCGATACCTACGTCGTAAGTGCGTTCGGGATAACTGGCAGCGAACCTTTCGAGTCCCGTGGGGCCCAGCATCGCTGCCGTAATGGCGACCACATTGCGGTCGTCGTGACCCACTCGGACCATCTCGTCGGCGAAGACCGACGTCCAGGTTGGGCCTGATTCGGTGAGCGGTTGCCCGGTATCCGGATCGATAACCCCTACACCGTGGAAGCGATCGGCTTCGTCATTCTCCGCCGGTGCGTACCCGCGGCCCTTTGTAGTGATCGTATGCACGATTACCGGATGATTGAAATCACGCGCCCGACTCAATGCGAACTCGAGTTCTTGCTCGTCGTGGCCGTCGACCGGGCCGATGTACTTCAGACCCAGGTCTTCGAACATCCCCTGAGGTGCGACGACATCCTTGACACCCTTCTTCACGCCATGAAGTGCGTCGTAGACGGGTCGACCGACGATGGGAGTCTTCTGCAGCACCCCTTTGCCCCAACTCATGAACCTTTCGTATCCGCGGGTGGTGCGTAGGGTCGCTAGGTGATGGGCCAAGCCACCGATGGTCGGTGAGTAGGAGCGCTCGTTGTCGTTGACCACAATGACTATCGGACGGTCGGAGGCAGCGATGTTGTTCAGTGCCTCCCAGGCCATGCCGCCGGTCAGAGCGCCGTCACCGATCACCGCAACCACGTGTCGAGAGCCGAGCAATCCGCGTCGTTCCCACGCTTTCGCCAGTCCGTCTGCGTAGGACAGAGCGGTGGATGCGTGAGAATTTTCGACGATGTCGTGCTGACTCTCGGCGCGGCTCGGGTAGCCAGACAAACCGCCCTCACGTCGAAGAGAATCGAAGTCCCCAGCACGGCCGGTCAGAATCTTGTGGACGTACGCCTGATGTCCGGTGTCCCAGATAATCGCGTCGTCTGGGGAATGGAAGACCCGGTGCAGAGCAATGGAGAGTTCCACCACGCCTAAGTTGGGACCGAGATGGCCGCCCGTGGCCGAAACCTTCGCCACGAGGAAACGGCGTACTTCTGCAGCGAGATCGGCCAGACGATCGACGGGAATCGCCCGCAGGTCGTGGGGGCTTTGAATGCCCTCAAGCATTCCCGGTGTCTCAGTCATGGCCTCAGCAGTCTAGGCCCGAAGGCGTCGGACGGCAGGTTCAGCAGCGCTTGCCTAGAGCAGCGAGCGCAGCACGTATTGGAGGATTCCACCGTTTCGGAAGTAGTCGGCCTCCCCCGGCGTGTCGATCCGGACGACCGCGCTGAACTCGGTGATAGGACCGCCCGGACCGACCGCCTCCACCGCCACTGTCTGCGGAACGGCTGCGGTGTTCATCGCTTCGATCCCTCGGATGGTGATGACCTCATCGCCTTCGAGACCCAGGCTGGTGGCCTTCATGCCTTCGGGAAACTGCAATGGGAGTACCCCCATCCCGATCAGGTTTGAGCGGTGAATGCGTTCATAGGATTCCGCGATCACGGCCCGAACACCGAGTAGAGCCGTTCCCTTTGCTGCCCAGTCTCGGCTCGACCCGGATCCGTATTCCTTCCCAGCAAGAATCACCAGCGGCGTACCTTGCTCGGCGTAAGCCATCGCTGCGTCGTAGATGGGCACCACGACGTCTTCACCCTTGGTGAAGTCCACCGTGAAGCCCCCCTCAACGCCCTCCAACATCAAATTGCGTAGCCGGATGTTGGCGAACGTGCCGCGGATCATGACTTCGTGATTACCTCGACGAGAGCCGTAGGAGTTGAAGTCTTTGCGCTCGACGCCATGCTCAATCAGGTACGTACCAGCGGGGCTGTCCGCCTTGATCGAACCGGCGGGTGAGATGTGATCGGTGGTGACCGAATCACCGAGGAGAGCGAGTACTCGCGCACCAGAGATATCCGTGACGGGTGCCGGATCACGATCCATGCCATCGAAGTACGGCGGTTTGCGCACGTAGGTGCTCTGTGGGTCCCAATCGAAGACATCACCCTCGGGCGTCGGCAGTGAGCGCCAGCGATCGTCGCCGGCGAACACGTCTCGGTATCGACGTGTGAACATGTCTGAATCGATGGATGCATCGATGGTCGCCTGGACTTCGGCGGCGCTCGGCCAGATGTCCGCAAGGAAGACCGGTTCTCCGGACTCATCGTGACCAAGCGGCTCGGTCATGAGGTCGATGTCCATGGTTCCGGCAATCGCGTAGGCGACGACCAGGGGCGGGGATGCGAGGTAGTTCATCTTCACATCCGGGTTGATGCGACCTTCGAAGTTCCTGTTTCCACTCAGGACGGACACCACCGCGAGATCGTGCTCATTCACAGCAGCGCTTACCTCGGGGATAAGGGGTCCGGAGTTACCGATACACGTCGTGCATCCGTAGCCGACGATGTCGAAACCGAGTTTCTCTAGGTAGGGCAGCAGTCCAGACTTTTCGTAATAGTCGGTTACCACCTTGGACCCGGGCGCCAATGTGGTCTTTACCCAGGGCTTGCGCGTGAGGCCTCGCTCGACTGCCTTCTTGGCAAGAAGACCCGCGCCCATCATCACCGAAGGGTTCGATGTATTTGTGCAGGAGGTGATCGCTGCGATCGTCACCGCTCCGTGACCGATGCTGACCGCCTGACCGTCCAGTGCGATCTCCGCTCGTCGGTGGGAGTCATTCGTGTAATCCTCGAGGGCCCTCTCGAAGTCCGCACGCGCCTGTGACAGGAGCACGCGGTCCTGCGGTCGACGCGGTCCTGCAAGAGAGGGCTCGACCGTTCCGAGGTCGAGTTCCAGGTACTCCGAGTACACGGGCTCGTGCTGTGGGTCGTGCCAGAGTCCCTGCTCCCGCGCATAGGTCTCCACAAGTGCAATCTGAGCTTCGCTCCGGCCGGTCAGTCGGAGGTAGTCGGTCGTGGCCTCGTCGATGGGGAAGATCGCGACGGTGCTGCCGTACTCCGGACTCATATTCCCGATCGTCGCCCGATTTGCGAGCGGCACGGACGAGACGCCTTCGCCGTAGAACTCGACGAACTTTCCCACAACACCGTGCTTGCGGAGCATCTCGGTGATCGTCAAGACTAGGTCGGTGGCAGTAGCACCCTGGGACAGCTCCCCGGTCAATTTGAAGCCAACCACCCGGGGTATCAACATCGACACGGGTTGACCGAGCATCGCAGCCTCGGCCTCGATCCCGCCGACTCCCCACCCGAGGACACCGAGACCGTTGACCATCGTGGTGTGCGAATCGGTCCCCACGACGGTGTCCGGATACGCCTGCCCACCCCGGGACATGATCACCCGCGCCAGGGCTTCGATATTTACCTGATGGACGATGCCCGTGCCCGGCGGAACCACCTTGAACTCATCGAATGCTCCCTGGCCCCAACGCAGGAACTGGTAGCGCTCCCTGTTCCGCTGGTACTCGAGTTCGACGTTGCGCTCCTCCGAATCAGGAAGACCGAAGAAGTCCGCAATGACCGAATGATCGATGACGAGTTCAGCCGGCGCGAGCGGTTCGATCTTCGAAGGATCACCGCCGAGCGACTTCACGGCTTCACGCATTGTGGCGAGATCGACGACGACGGGAACGCCGGTGAAGTCCTGCATGACCACACGCGCCGGAGTGAACTGGATTTCAGTGGACGGCTGAGCCTGCGGATCCCATTCCCCGAGGGCCGCGATGGTCTCCGCAGTCACGTTCGCGCCATCCTCGGTACGGAGAAGGTTCTCGAGCAGCACCTTGTGTGAGAACGGCAGCCGCGATGACCCCGGAACGGCCGAGATTCGGAAGATCTCGTAGGTCTCGGTTCCCTGGGCCGTCGATACCGACAACGTTCCACGGGCTTTGAAGCTGTCCTGGCTTGCCACTGCGGCCTCCCGGCTAGTTATCTTGACGTCAAGATATCTGATCGACCGGCACGAAGGCGGCCACGGTCTCGAAGTGGTGCGTGTGCGGAAATGCATCCCAGGCCCGCAACCGGGTGAGGCGGTACCCCAGGCCGCTCATCGTCGCCACATCACGGCCGAGCGCAAGGGGATCACACGCCACGTACATGATCACCCGGGGTCGTGCTGCGGTCACATACTCGAGCACTGCCCGACCGGCACCGGATCGAGGCGGATCCAGAACGACCCCGTCTACGTGGCATGTTCGGTTCTGCCGTGACCCACATTTCGACCCGAGCCACCTCTTGGTGTCGCTGCGGTGCACCCGCAAGACGCCATCCGGATTTATGCTCCGGGCGACCCGCCTCGCCTCACGGGCAGCGATCCCCGAGGTCTCGACCGCGTCCACCTGTCCGGTCGGCCCCGCCTGCAGGGCTAAGGCGGCTCCCATCGGGGCAACTCCGGCGTACAGGTCCCACCAGTGCTCCCCGGGTACTGGTGCGGCCCAATCGAGCACGGTGTCGACGAGTGCTTGAGCGAGCAGCGGATGAACCTGCCAAAAGCCGTCGATGCGCGTGTGGAAAGAGATCGTTCGGCCGTTCACCTCTACGTGATGACCGACGAAGGAGTGCTCACCTGGATTGCCAGCGCTTTGGTCGTCGTCGCTATCGATGACGTCCACCACTGGACCGCCATCTCCCACCGCCATCAGTATCGACGAGCTTCTCGGAAAATCGCCTGCCGCCTGTTGAGCCAGGGCATGACCGGAAGGTTCAGCGATCAGGCACCCGGTGGCGTCGACCAGGACGTCGCTTCGGTGAGCGTGCATGGCGATGCTGGCGGATGTGCCGTGCTGAATCGTGCGGTAGTGCATTCTCGAACGCCAACCTCTCGAAAGACCCAGGTCGGCCATTCCTTCGGCGAGCAACGAATCCACCTCATCGGGCGCCACGCCACCCTGGTGGGTCAGGGCTGCTTTCAGCACGGAGAGTTTGAGTTGTCGCTGGTACGACAATTCAGCGTGTGCGAAGTCGCATCCGCCACACCCGCCCGGTTGATACGCCGGACATTCCGCAGTGACCCGTGCCGGATTGGGTTGAGCTATGGAGACAGCGTCTGCGCGAAGATAACGAGGCGACACCTCGGTTATTCGAACCGTGACCCTTTCCCCCGGCAGTCCGTGTCGGACGAAGATCACTAGTCCGTCGTGCCGGGCGATGCAGTGACCTCCGTGGGCAACCGATTCGAGCGTTACCTCGACCTCTTGGCCGGTGACGTACCCGTGGGACAACCCCTCCTGAAGAGAGAAGGGACCATCAGCAGTAGACGATTCAGGCACACCCGCAGGATAGGCATGGTGCGCGTGTAGCGTTTGAGGGTGCACATCGTGATTCTCGGCTGCGGCCGCGTTGGATCATCGCTAGCCGATGAACTCGATCGCTCTGGTCATTCCGTTGCAGTCGTTGATCAGGACGCGAAGGCCTTCCGGAAACTCGGCATGGAATTCGGTGGTATCACGGTCAAGGGAGTCGGGTTCGATCGGCAGACCCTTGAGAACGCGGGCATTGAGCGCGCGCACGCATTCGCGGCGGTGAGCAGCGGGGACAACACCAATATCCTGGCTGCACGTGTCGCTCGTGAGACATATGGCGTAGAGCACGTGGTGGCGCGCATCTACGACCCCAGACGCGCGGAGGTCTACCAACGGCTCGGGATTCCTACGGTTGCGACCGTGGCATGGACGAGCACGCAGATCATGCGGGCTCTGCTTCCTATGGGCGCTGAAACCGAATTCGTCGATGCCACGGGATCCATCTGCCTGGCCGAAGTTCACGTCGGTGACGACTGGCGGGGCCGTCGAGCCATAGACCTCGGTGACGCGTCAGGCTCGCGTGTTGCGTTCGTCACGAGAGGTGGAAGTCCAATGCTTCCGGACGAAAGAACTGTCATCCAAGAGGGCGATCTCGTCCATCTGCTTTTCGATCCTGAGCGTCGCGAGGATGTCGAACGGATCTGTGAGAAGGGTCGGTGACTAAATAATGCGGGTGGCCATCGCGGGAGCGGGAAAGGTCGGAAGGGCAATAGGACGTGAACTTGTCGAGAACGGCCATGACGTCCTACTGATCGACAAGGATTCCGAACTCACCCGACCTGGAGTGGTTCCAGGAGCCCAAACGCTGATGGCCGATGCCTGTGAAGTTTCCGCTCTCGACGAAGCACGACTTGCCGAATGCCAAGTTGTGGTCGCCGCGACCGGAGATGACAAAGTCAATTTGGTGGTGTCCCTGCTGGCGAAGACCGAGTTCGGTGTCCCGCGTGTCGTGGCGCGAGTCAATCACCCCAAGAACGAGTGGATGTTCGATGAATCGTGGGGGGTTGATGTGGCGGTCTCAACTCCGCGCATGCTTTCCGCCCTCGTGGAGGAAGCGGTCTCGGTAGGTGACCTCGTTCGACTCTTCACCTTCCGTCAAGGTGCGGCAGAACTCGTTGAAATGACCTTGCCAGCATCCTCTCCGGTGGCCAGATCGTCACCGCCATCGCGTGGCCGGCTGACACGGCACCAGTGGCCATTGTGCGCGGAACGAATGTGATGACCCCCTCGGACATCATCACCCTTGAAGCCGGCGATGAACTGCTTTTCGTAGCTGCACCCGCGAGAGAGCCGGATCTGCAAGCCCTCCTCGGAAATTAAGCACGCAGGAAGCGCCTACGCCTCCGATTCACCTTCGGACGCTGCTCGGCGCTCCTGATAGACGGGTGAGAGCACTCGATACGTCACATACGCGGCTGCCAAGAACAACGGCCAACCCATGACCACACGCGCGACGCCGAGTATTTCAACCGCGGCTGCTAGATACAAAGGAACCTGGACAACCAGTCGGCCGAAGAAGACTCCCACCCATACCCAGGACGCAGCGGAGTACG
>Ga0255761_10004832_pt1 | contig 11883 bp, 6 predicted proteins | sample 071ome_29_FD_179961 | JGI IMG/M metagenome (GOLD analysis project Ga0255761, IMG submission 179961) | Coastal salt marsh microbial communities from the Groves Creek Marsh, Skidaway Island, Georgia - 071407BT metaG (version 2) | ecosystem: Environmental > Aquatic > Marine > Intertidal zone > Salt... | reverse complement strand
GTATATTAGATGTCGCATCGAACATTTTGTAATCTAAGAAATTGCTTCATAATTAAACGCGCGCATCATCTTCACCGTTAAGAAAAAAAGAGCAAAACGTTCCCGCCTCGATATGTTTTGCATCTCCTCCACCGCGTTCGCAAACCCACGAAGAGGAATCACATCATCTTCTTCATCTTCTTGTTCCTCGCGGGAGGCAGATGGGACGGACAGGAGAACGAAGAGAGAACAACGCGCGCATTTCCATCGTTCTCGTTTTGCCTCGTCATCATTTTCATCGTCGTTCTTCGTAGGGAAAAGGCAATTTGGTGTCGAGAGGAGGACGACGACGACGACGCGATCGAACGCGAGCGACGAAGACTTGGTGAGCGATGGTCTCGACGTCGACGCGGTTGTTTTTGAACCCGTCATCGATGGGGGAGGGAGTTCCGCGAGCGCTGCCGCCGCCGCTGCGTCTTCTTCTTCTTCTTCTTCTTCTTCTTCTTCTCTCGATGAAGAGGTGAATAAAAAGTCGAATTCCTCCTCAACCTCAACCTCGGCGTCCTTCGGGAATGGCATTTTCGACTCTTTGATGAAATCGTACGACGAATTCGACAAGAGCGAACAGTTTACGAAACTAAAACGGAACGTGCGACAATCGGATCGAGTGGCGAAAGCGATGCAGTATAAAGCGGGGAAAGTGGCGAGGAGTTTACGGGTGAAAGTGAATAACAACAGCGCGGCGGCAGTTTTGAGTAGGAATAAAGACGGCGCGCAGGTGGCGGACGCGACGAGTTCGTTGAAGAAGAGCGAGATTAGCAAGATTCCTGTGGCATATCCAGACGCAACGAAACCGACGATATATAAGCTCACGGATGCGGAACGCGTGGCTATGGGTGAACTCGACGCTGACGAGATGCATTTCGTGCCGATACCGAACGAAAATTGGTCTGTCTCTTTACTCCGGTATCTTCCGAAAAGGTCGAGCGCAAACGTGGATTACCTCAAACCACCTGTTATATTCATCCCTGGGTGCGCGTCGAACGCGTACACGTTTGACGTCGACGCGAACGATGGGTTCTCTATGCCTAGATTGATTGCGGAAAAACTAAACAGAGAAGTTTGGATTTGCGAATCTCGAGGGGTTGGTCACGCGAGGAATCACGAGACGCCGTTGGAGAATTACACGAGGCTCGTGATCGAAGAAGACATCGAAGACGAAGAGCAATACGAATCGAACAAGAAAAAATCGCAGATGAAGAAGAAATCCGTCTCGGTGCCGAAAATAAAGCCTACGGTATACGGCGGATGGGATTTTGATACGTACGTTTTGGATGATTTGCCGACGGCGTTTACGTACATACGAAACGTCATCGTCAACGAGGGCCGAGCAAAAAAGGATACGTTTGAGTACGATTTGATTGGTCACTCTATGGGTGGTATGTTAGCGTGCGCAGTAGCGGCTAGAAGTCAACAAGAGCATCCCGAATGGTCTGTTCGAAAAGTCATCGCTTTAGCGTCTTCGTTGGAATGCTCTTCGACGAACGCTCAGACGGTACCGTCCATTTACGCTCGATTCGCGGCATTAGCGGGACATTTACCGAGAGGTTTAACCGGAGGGTCATCGGCGATACCAAAAATACACTTACCTTTGCAGCCGGTATCGGTAGGCACCGCGGAACTTTTCACCCGAGTCTTGGGCCCACCGGATGAGAAAAGGCAAGAAGACGTTTCGAATCCAGCGTCGGCGTTTTGGAACAATTCAGTCTCCGCGACGACGTGTTACCCGGGAGCTACGAGCGCAAAGTTCCTTCGAAAACTGCTCGTGTACGGGTTCGACAACGTCCCGTTAAGTTTACTTCTTCAAATGTGCACGTTATTCACCCCAGGCGGAATGCGCTCGCGCGAAGGTTTGCGAACCTTCTTCACGGAATCCAAACGCCCATCGGAAATCACCATATTTGGCGAAAACAAATATAAAGAAGATCCGTCGGAAACCCAAAAGCCTGTCATCAACTACGTCGAGGCGTTCGCCAACAGTAACGTTCCTTTGCTTTGCATCGCCGCCGACTCCGACCCCATCTTCCCTCCGGAGCAAGTTAAAGCCTTCGCGAAAAGAGTCAACGGTCAATACGTGTGCGTCGGCGACGGGTCCATCAACGACGCTCAGGTCGTTCGCGACGAAAACATCGACAAAGAGAAAGAGCACAACCAAGAAACAGTCGCAAACGATGCGCCTGATATGGTAGACGCAAACGGAGAAGCCGTTCCGAGCCACATGAGCCATTACGACGTCCTGTGCGGTAAACGAGCGCCCGCGTTGGTGTACCCGAAAATATTAGCCTTTCTTGAAGAAGAGAAATAATAACGCGAGCAGCGCAGAGATACCTTGCACAGTCGGTGGTAACTTGTACCGCCATCGTTCGTTCACTTTGCTCGCGCCCGGACCGTCCAAAACTGTCATTGAGCTTTTTTTTTTCGTTTTCTTTCTTTCTCTGTCATGTGGTTGTTGGAAACCTCCACAAATTTTTACTTGCGCTCTCTTTCCAATTTATATGCACGCGACGTCCCCTGTCTCTCTCGCGCGCACTCTTTCATCGAACAGTTCTCTCATCAAAGGAGGAGAAAGAAGAAGAAGAAAAAGCAGTCGTCGTCGACAAGTGCTTTCGTCCCCGAACGCAAAGAGCAACAGCAAAAAGAGCAGCAGCGCGTTTTCTTCGGCGTCGTTATTAGGGAAAAAGACAACAACGAGCGGCGGCTTTGGCACGATGAACGCGTCGTCTTCATCGCGCGAGGAGAGAGATTCGAGCGATTTACGCCGGCGCGCGCGATCGGCGGTGATGAACAGTAAACGCGTGTTGTCCGCGGATGCCGCGGCTTCGAACGAGGGCGATGGAAAGAGTAATACGACAGAAGAAGTTAAAGAAGAAGAGGAGAAAGAGGTGGTTACGAAAGAAGACGCCGTCGGGGCGGCGGCGGTTGACGAGGTAACGGTAGATTTTATCGGGGACGGATTACTCGGTCCTCGAAAATGGCTCGGCGCAGCCACGGTTATCGACGGAGAGACGAAAGAGACGACGTTTTACGGCGTTCCGAGTCACGCGAGAAGGGTATTGAAGGTTGAACCGAAAACGGGAGAGGTCTCCGTCGTCGGCCCGGATTTAGGCGACCGAAAGTTTAAGTATTTGAGAGGTGTGACGAGCGTGGACGAGGAGAGCGGCGAACCGACGATATTCGCGCTTCCAGCGTGGGGCGATAACGTGCTGAGGTCGGATTTCAATCGAGAGGAGGATAACGAGGTGCCAGAGATTGCGAATTGGATGGAGGAGTTGTATTTACACGACGTGAACGATCGAGCGAAGTGGGAGGAAAAGTGGATGTGGCACGGCGGACAAATTGCAAAGTCGAAAGATGGAAATTTGTATGCGATTCCGTGCAACGCGAAAGCAGTTTTAAGGGTCGACGTGAAGCAAGCGAGAAACGGGAAAAACACGACGGAAAAAGTAAAGGCGATTAGTATGGTTGGCGAGGACGTGATTTCAAAGATGTCGGGCGCGCAAAACAATAAGTTTTACGGAGGCATCACCGGATCAGATGGGAATATTTATGGGGTTCCATATTGCGCAGATAAAGTGCTGAAAGTCATTCCAGACGAGATGAACCCACGCGTGGAACTACTCGATGGCGATGGAGCACTTCATGAGATTGCGAAAGGGGTGGACTACAAATGGCACGGCGGCACGTATTGCCCGATTGACGAGTGTATTTACGGGTTCCCGTCGCACGCGGATAAAATCTTAAGGATTGAGTGTAAAACCGGAAAAGTGACGCAAATTGGTGGGAACTTCCCGAAAGATATGAACGAAGGACGGTATAAATGGGGCGGAGGAGCTGTAGATAGAGAAGGTCGCGTATACGCGATTCCTTCGGATTGCGCGTGCGTTTTAAGGATCGACCCGAGAACGATGGTTAAAGTAAAGCGAATAATGACAGAAGAGAACAATAATGATAATAGCAGCAAATACGATTCTGAATCAGAAAGTTTGAGAAGCGCGCCTTCGAGCCCGGCTGCGAGTATGAGCGGATCGCCGTCTGCGGGCGAAGGTTTCCGCAAACCAACTTTCGATTTCAACAAAGCGCGAGAACAATCATACGCCATGGAGCGGAAAAACAGTAAAAAGAAGCAAACCGTTGTCGAAATCGAGGAACCGCTCGTAGAATTTCTCGGTCTCGGTCTCCCAGGGATGCTCCCCAATTTGCGAAACAAGTGGCAAGGCGGCGTCCTCGCCAACGACGGCATGATATACGGCGTCCCGTGCGACGCGCCGAACGTCCTCAGAATAAACCCCGAAACTGGCGAGTGTTCATTCATTGGCGGCGACTTAGGTTTGATGGAGGACAAGTATCAAGGCGGATTCTTGGCGCACGATGGATGCATCTATTGCATTCCCGAAAATGCCGAACATGTGATGCGCATCCACCCGCCGGGATCCACCGCCTACCCAAGACCTGAATCCTTAAAAGCGCACAACGTCGCCATCGAAACGCCAGTTCCGCTCACCAAATCGCAAAGGAAAAAGTTTCTCAACCGACGAAATCGAGAGAGAAGTGCCATCAACAGTAGCAGTAAACTCAATAGCACCGCAGCTGGAAGCGCGGAAAAAAACAAAAGATCCTGTTGCGGCCCGCCGCGCGGATGTTTTTAAACGCGACGATTGTTTTTTTTTGTAAATAATCACGTGCTCGAAATCGATAACCCTACCGCACGCACGCATCGAAGACCAACACGACACGCGAGCGCATCCAAACCGACGTCGTTTGTGATTTCGTTTTGTTTTACCATCAAAAAACGCGCGCGCGAGGGACATCTGTTCTCGAATATTTTTCTGATTTTTACGACAGAAAGTGTGACTCAGCAAAAAAACCTTCTCTCTCTCTCTCGTTCATTCATTAACAACGTCATAACTTAAAGCGCACGACCCCACCTCGCGGTATATGCTTCAAAGCAACACCTCTCGCGCCCTCGCATCTCTCGCCATCGTCGTCTGGGCCGGTGCGTTGCACTACAACGTGAAATCCATCTCTGAATCAGATCTGTATAAGAATAGCGACATTGGGAAATCGGCGAGCGCGTCGGTCTCGTTTTCTCTCTTTTCGCAACCAAAGTCGTCGTCGTCGTCGTCGTCGTCGTCGTCGTCTGATACGAGCGCCGACGAGGAAGGGGATTGAAGAATCGAGCGGAAAGGAAGAAGGAATAAAATCATGTCTTCTCCTGGACCGTCTGGTTTCGCCAAGGAGGACGTGATTTCTCTCAAACGCCTGACGAAGCACTGCGTGGACGCGTGCGTCCGCGGATGCAGAGAAATAAGAACAGTCGCGAAACGGAACCGAATGGACGAAAGCAACAACGAGAAGATTGAACACACGCTCAAAGATGAGAACGACGCTAGAAGTGCTTTGACTGAAGCGGACGTGAACGCGCAATCGGTGATAATCGGCGCGTTGAGGAACAGTTACGGCGAACAGTTGAACATCGTCGGCGAGGAAGATGGAGACGCGAACGCGAAGCCGAGGGAAGACGAGAAACCGTTGAGAGAGGATTGTTTTGAGTTTCTCAAGATGAATGAGGTGGAAGATGTTGACGTCAAAGTCGGAGATTTAGTCATATTCTGCGACCCGGTTGATGGCACGCGCGAATTTATAGAAGAAAGGTACCACAACTGTCAGTGTTTGATTGGCATCGCGCACAAGGGAAAAGCGGTCGTAGGCGTTGTAGGCATACCGTTTCCAAAAGGGAGAATAACAAAAGAAAGCGATGTTGAAGCTTGCACGGTGGTGTACGGGATGTGCTACGAAAAGAATAAAGAGGAAATAGAAACGGTGAGAGTTTTGGAAACGTGCAACGAGGACCTGTTAGGAGGCTCCGCCGCTGCCGCCGCCACCTCCTCCGCGTTAGCCGAATCGACGGTATCGACGAAGACAGAACAGCAGCTGAAAAAGCAGCGAGTATCGTCCGATTCGTTCATTCTCACTACCGGTGATAGTAAATCGAAAGCATTACGCGCAGCAGTTGAGAAAATCACAGAATGCATAAACGAAGAAGACGGTTACCCGAGCGCACCGGAACGTTTAATCACCGGAGGCGCCGGGAACAAAATCCTACGCGTGTCGACCGGAATCTCGCCTTCGACGTGTTCTCAACAAACGCAAACTCCGACAACGATGACGACGAGTGTAAACGATTCAAAACAATCGAACCCGCCCGACTGCGCGTTGATGCACATGGGCACGTGCGCTTGGGACACCGCCGCGCCCGAAGCCGTCCTCCTCGCCTCCGGCGGTAAGATAACCGACCTTTTCGGCGAACCACTCATTTACGACGCCTCGAACAAAAGCGAAGGCTACGTCAACAAACGAGGCGTTTTGGCATCGAGCAAACGCACTTTCGAGAGCGGTTTGCACGAAAAATTCGTCCAAAAGATGAAATCGAGCCAAACGTTGTTGAACTTGTTCGGCGTCGCAAACGCCGCCGACGCCGCCGACGACGGGGCTTCCGACGGACCGCGCGCGTAAAACAGAAAAGTAATAGAAAGAGAGAAATAGAAAGAAAATAGCGTGTTGTAAGTGTGTTTGTTTGTGTGAAAATACACGTGTGAATTTATATAATAATAGGTCGCGCGTGGTAAACTCAGTTCTCCGCGCGCTTCTCCCCCCCCTTCGATTTGAAAACCCTAAACCTTGGAAAAACGACCCTATCTTTACGTCCCCGCACATTTCATCAGAATAAACTCGCGTCTACAGAGCAGCGGCGTCGATATAGAAAAACAGATTCCATCGATTGAACAAAGCGACGTGGTTTTATATATATAGAGAGAGATTCGAGCGCGGTTTTCGATTATAAACATCTTTTATTGTTGTTGTTGTTGTTATTGTTCGGGAAGAAGAAGAAAAGTTTGACTTCGGACGCACCAAACGGGTATAAGCAAACACATTCTCTTTCTCTTCAAAAGTTTATCACAAAAGAGAAAATGGCGGACGACGGCGGCAAAAAAGACGAGCTGAAATCCGTGGCGAAAGAGTTCACGCGGCACGCCACGCTTAAACTCGCCGAGTTTTCCAACGACGAGCGCGTCTCTAAAAATTTCGACCAGACGCTCGAAAGAGCGAGCGAATATTTGCTCGATGAAAGTTCAGAGTCAAAAATCAAGCAAAAAGCGATAGAATTGATGGAAACGAGCGATTTAGCGGCCAAGTTGAAGTTGAAGAGTCAAGATTTGTTCGACAATTCGCTGAGGAAAGAAGAGGACATCGAAACGGCGAAGAGGAGAGCGTCTCGGGTATTGGAGATTGCGGAGAGTTTAGCGGCGAAGAGCGCTTCGACTTCGCAGACGGCGTCGGTGTTCGCGGAGGCGACGGCGAATTTGAAACGGCTAATCGAGACGTCTGAGAATAGAAGAGAGTTGGCAGAAGCCGCGACGGTTTTAGGGAAGGAAGTATGGGGGAAGTTAGGGAGTCGAGCGAGCGCGAATTCGAACGTATCGAGCATGAAGGCGACGGTTGATAGATTGAGCGGCAGAGTGAGAGAGTTGTTGAGAAAGTTGCAAGAGGACAAGAGAAAGAGAGAAGAAGAAGCGGCGATGGCCGCCGTCATGGGATTAGATGGGTTGAGTAGTCCGAGAGGGGGGATGGGAAGCGACGGAGGGTCGCTGATGAACTCTCCGAGAACGCCCGGTGGTGGTATGAGGCCAAACGGCACGAGCGATGAGAGAAGCCACGTAAACTCCAGGTTTAAAGCCTTAGGCGAAGAATCACAATCGATTTGGAGAGACATACGAGGCGACGAGCAAATCAATAAGCTTTTAAAGGAAGACATCGTGCCTGGATTCAACAGTTTGATCAGAAACGCGGTGGAGGTGAGTTGCGAGTTGATATCAAAATTAGAGTTGCCTCGCGTGGACGGGATTTACGACTCGCCGATTGGCTCCGTCTGTTATCACGTGGACAACTTGCACTTCAGCGAATTCTCCATCGATAAGGGCGCTTTGCGAGTCATCAATCACGTGAACGGTGAGAAGCACAACACTAGAAAGCATCATAGAAAACCACACCATCACAATCAAGACGAAAACGGACACCACGAGTATTACGATTCCGAGGATGAAGAGGAGGACGAAGAGGAGGATTCGTACGACGGTGGCTACCATCAATTCAACGAACGGAGTAATAATAACAGCAACACTGGCTTACGTTCCACGGTGGAAGTGCGCGGAATCAAAACGAACATGGAAGAAATTGAGTTTGCGTACTGCGAACATCCCAGGGGGTGGGGCGTCATCGACGGCGAAGGTTTGTGCACGGTGAAAGTAGACGGCGCGAGAGTTGGTATTTCGTATGAGATAATCATTAACACGCCGAGATTGGTGCAGATTGTCAACCAAGGCGTGGAAATTGTAAAGAATGAAAACACGAGAGACGAATTAACGGCGAAATTTCAGGCGAGTTTAGAAGAGAGGAGGAGAGCGGCGGCGGCTGCAGAGGCGGATGAAAATAACTCGGAGTTTGCGACTCCGGTTTTGAGTCCGAGCGGTAAGAATCCGCAAGACTCGTCTCCGTCTTTCCAAGATGCTGGCGAAAGTAAGAACAGTTTCGATTTATCCACCGTGGACGATGCGCTATCGAGCGCTCTAGACCGCGCGTTTGGCGGCGGAGGCGCGTTTGGCGAACCTCCCGAATCGCCAGAGGACACGCCGCCGCAGTCTCCGAACGAAAGCTCATTAGGCGCGCGAGAACACGAACAACACGCGTATTTTCAACCTCGGAAACCGTCGTTTGATGGCAGCATGGTTCGAGACACTGGCGATATTAATGGTAGCAGAGCCGCAAACAAGAAGAACGGAAGCGAACAAATAGATAGACAGGCGCAGCTGGAGAAAAATCGCAAGTTTGTCGAGGACGTCCTCGGCGCCGAGTTCCTCGGGACCGACCCGGTGCTCACCTTGCGCGTTCACACGACTCACATCGCGGTCGGTAAACTCGACGTCGAAATTGGCGGGACCTCCGCCGCGTGGCTTTACAACATGATTGCACTCGTCCTCACCGAACAACTCCGCGGACGCATCGAAGAGCGCATCAACAACATCACGGTCCGCCAACTCGCGCGCCTCTCTGGCGCTGTTGCCGCCTACTCCGCTGGCTTAATCCAAGTTGAAGTCATGGGCGATCAATCCGACTCCGAGGACTACGACTCCGACGAAGAAGGTCTATTCTCCGGCATGACTGGCTCTCTGCGCGAAAACCTCGGCCAATGGAACGAAGACTGGGTCTGTTCGCACTGCCCGGGAGAAGCGAGCGAAAAGCTCCAATCCCGACGAAAGTTTGGAAGTAAAGCAGATCTGAGACGAAACTCGAGAGGCGAGAGCATGGAAATTTTGCCCGACGTCGATCCCGACGCCCAGTGGGAAGCGTTTCAAAGCAACAACGCTTGAGATGTAGAAAAAAGAGAGTAAAAAGAATATAGAGGGGAAACAGCTTGCGAGACACACGCATAGAGCGCGTTTGATATTAATAATTGAGACTACGAACACTCACGACGCGCACGCATCGCACAGACTCTCCGCGGATTTTGCGCCTTTCGCCTTTCTCGCGCCGCGCGGGGTTGGCGTTTTTTTGTCTTGTTTTGATGTCATCGAACTTCGCGTAATCAATCTAGTGTGTAAACCCTAAACCCTAAATGAAAATGTCCCCAAAAGTATCTTTCAGCTTTTCCTTCAAACGAAGAAGAAGAAGAAGAAGAAGAAGAAGAAGAACGAAAACCATGAAAGGAGGCGCGATTCTCCCGACCGTCGCGATCGTCTCCACGACGTGCGCGCTGATCGTTCAAAACCGCGAGCGCATCGTTGGTGGCGCTGCTGCTGCTGCTGCTCCTCGAGTGATGACGCCTTTGCGACAGTTTTTCGGACGCGTGTTTAAGAAGGCGCAGTTGTTGCCGTTTGTACCGAAGAAGAAGAATACTAACGAGAACAACGACGAGGAGGAGGAAAAGAAGGAGAAGAAGAAAAAGACGAAGAGCGAAGACGAAGGAGAGGAGGAAGAAACGACGACGACGACGACGAGAAAGAAGCGGAAAGAAGAAGAAGGAGAAGAAGAAGAAATTCTTTCCTCGAGCGAAAAAAAGGCGAGAGACGAAAAGAGAGAAAGAGAACGCGCGGAACGCGCGAACGAGAAAGGGTTCGAAATGATCACCATTCGCGCGAGCAGCCGCGAAGACGCGAGGAAAAGAGAACAGGCGAAGACGATTGGTAATAGTGGCGGTGGGATTGGGTTGTTCAGGAAGAAGAAGAAGACGATGATGACGACGAAGAAAAAGAACGGCGACTCGAGCAGCGAAGACGAGGAGGAGGAGGAAGAAAAAGAGGAAGAGGAGGACGTGAAGATTGAGGTGGATATTTCCACGTTTGGAGCGGCTATAGTAGCGCTGAGAGTGCCGAGTAAAGATAGCGAGGACATCGAGGATGTCGTTTTGGGTTTTAATTCGGTCGAGGAGTACGCGAAAGTGAGCGACCATCCGTACTTTGGCGCCGTCGTAGGGAGAGTCGCGAATAGGATTAAGGATGGTAAGTATACGTTAGATGGTGTGGAATATAAATGCGACCGAAACGACGGGGACAAGCACACGTTACACGGCGGTTTTGAAGGCTTAGATGTCAAACGTTGGACGTTGAAAGACGTGTCCGATAGTCACGTGGAATTGAGCGTATTGAGTGGCGATTTAGAGCAAAAAGGGTTCCCGGGGAACTGTAAGATTTCTGTCGTGTATAGAGTGCGCATTATTGAGCGCGCGAAAATCCGCGAGAGGAAGAAGGAGTCACTTTTGGAAGCGCCATCGTGCGAATTGTACGTGGAAAAATACGCGTCCTTAACGTGCGAGTTCAAAGCGACGACGGATTTCAAGACGCCGATTTGCTTGGCGCAACATTCGTATTTCAATCTGAGCGGGTGCGACTCAAACGAAGACGTCGGATACCACTTGGCTCAGTTCCCGAACGTATCAAAGTACTTAGTATTAGACGACGAAAATATCCCAACCGGCGAAATCCGCAAATGTCACGAAGCATTTGATTTCTCCGAGAAAAGGTTAGTCTTCGCGCAGTTGCCTCCAATGCGCTTGCCGCTTGGATTCGATCACAATTTTTGCATCGATGGTGTCAATTACTCGAGATCGGTGAATAATCGGCCGAAGTCACACTTTACGGTGGGAGATTCGAATTACTCGCGACATGCAAACATTCCATCAACTCGATTTGACGAGAGTTTAACCCACTGCGCGTCGTTCGAAAGTTCCTCGAGTGGACGAACCATGGACGTATACACGGACGCTCCGGGATTTCAATTTTACACCGGGAACTTCCTCGATGGTACCACGAGAGGTAAGAATAACGTCATGTACGACGCAAACACGGGTTTTTGCGTCGAAACGCAGTGGTGGCCAAACGCAGTCAACGAAAAGGACTTTCCAGATTCAGTCTTGGATGTCGGGCGAACGTACGTTCACAACACCTGCTACGAGTTTGGTGTAAACAGAGCGATTGGAGCGAGCTACGTGAATATGTTTTGAATTGATAATAATAATGATAGTTTGCGCGCGCGCGCTGTAAAAAAAGAGTTGCGTAAAAACGGATTGATAGCACGGCAGTAAATAATAATGATAATAATGATAATAATGATAATACTTATTTATACACTCCTAATCTCGTCTACTTGTTCGCCACTCACGCCGCCGCGAAGAATCTCCGAAATCCATACACGCAAATGAACAACCCCACCAAAACAATCACCGGCATGTACTTCTGAATCAGCGCCTGCCTGCTCAAATCCTTAGCCTTCTTCGCGTATTTTTTACTCTCC
>Ga0255761_10004823_pt1 | contig 11893 bp, 8 predicted proteins | sample 071ome_29_FD_179961 | JGI IMG/M metagenome (GOLD analysis project Ga0255761, IMG submission 179961) | Coastal salt marsh microbial communities from the Groves Creek Marsh, Skidaway Island, Georgia - 071407BT metaG (version 2) | ecosystem: Environmental > Aquatic > Marine > Intertidal zone > Salt... | reverse complement strand
GTCGCCCAGTGCAAAACCACGTCGTCGTTATTATTCCCGCCCGCCAAAGAAAAAGTCACCGAAATACGCATCTCCCCGCTCTCGATATCTCTGAACTCTCTCGAGTGCGTTTCAACGATCGACCCAACAAAACCGGGGACGTTGAACGACGCCGAGCGTTCGAAGAAAATCTCTTCTTCTTCTCCAGAAGATGAAAACTTCTTCTGTCTCGCTTTGACCGTGACTTCGGATAAGTCGTTCTTCGTAATCGCGGCGGCGCCGGAAGCATCGTCGGTCTTCTTCCTTCTCGTCGATGATGTCGTCGTTTTCCTCCTCGTCGATGTCGTTTTCGAAAGAGATGTCTCTTCTTCTTCTCCTCCTTCCGTCGCGGCGGCGTCGTTGGGTGGTAAACTACTTCTCGCCAAAAAAAAAGTGCTCCTCTTGCGAGTCCGAAAACGTCTCGGCGTCGTTGCGCCGAACGACGACGACGAGGCCGTCGTTGGAGAACAGGCAGACGACATGTTTATGAACGATTAGTGAGAGAGTTCCCGAGCATTTTTTTTTGACGATGGTGTTTAGGGTTTTACATTTTATTATATTTTAGGGTTTGGGATTTCTTTGTTGAGCTCCTCTTTTAATAAGAGAAAAAAGCGCGCGCAACGACGACGACGAAAACGACAGAACGGGCGCGTCATGTGCAAGAGATGCCGCTGCCGACTCTCTCTTCTCTCTTCCTATCCTTCTTCTTCTCGAAAAAGAGGAGGATTTTTTTGGCGCTTTGAGGAAGAAGAAGTCAAAGAAGTCAAAGAAGAAGAAGATGAAATTTGGAAGAGGAGGAAAGTCGCGGTCGTTCTCGGCGGCGGCGTTGCCGGGGCGAAGTGCGCGGAAGAGCTGCTTCGATTATCGTCGAACGACGAAAACGACGCTCGTTCGAATCTCGAGGTCGTTTTGATCGAACGGTCGGAAGTTTTGAAGCTTTTCCGTCGTCGTAAAGATGAAGATGAAGATGAAGAGTTTTTTGCGCTCGAGACGGTTGCGGTTGAAGATTTTAATAGGACAAAGTCGCGGGTAGTAAAAGGCGGTCGATTGCGCGTCGTGCGAGGCGAAGCGATTCAAATTGATGGTGAGAAACAAACGGTTACCGTGAGAGTTGATGATGACGACAATAATGATAATAATAACACTCGAGAGATTGCGTTCGATCAGATTTGTTTCGCCGTAGGCGCGAGACCGAAACGGTTGCCGTCGTCGTCGTCGTCGTCGTCGCGTGACGATATCGTTAAATACGTGCGGGATACGGAGTCGGCGGAGGTTTTAGGCGACGCGTTGCGAAAGGCGTTCATGAGGAGTGGGCGCGGAGGTACTCGCGCAGGCAGAGAAGGTGGTGGGGATAATAATGAAGACGAAGAACGGAGCGTAGAGAAATCGATGACGAGAATAGTGGTTTCCGGGAACGGCGCGGTGGCGATGGAGATTGTCAACGCGTTGGACGAGTCGTTTCTACAAATGGTGATGTCATTCGTTAAAGCAGAACGAGATGACGCATCTTCCGTGAATAAGGATAACAACATGAAGAAAAAGATGAAAACGATGATAGAAGCGTTGAAGCGAATGAAAGTCGTGTGGGTGGTGAAACACGAAGCCATTGGAGACGCGTTGTTCGATCGCGACGCGAGCGCGTTCTTATTGGAACACAGACGGGCGAGACGAGAAGCGGCGAGACGGAAAATTCTTGGCGAAATAGATGCGCACGAGAGGAGAAACGCCAACAATTATAGAAATGACGATGAGTATATTCAAAGCAATGAAGAAGCAAACGCTCCAAAGAAAAACGGAACTACGAAGCAATTCACGTTCGATGAGAAAATTTCTTATCCCCGACGTCGCGGCGCGTTTGGCGCGACGGTGTGCGCCAAGACGTCCTCGGCTGGGCCCGATTGGTTCAAACGCATCAACCAGGCTTTGCTTTTTGACGACATTTCGGATGATGAAGATTGTAAGAAGAGTAGCGCACTCGTAGAAGAAAAAGAAGAAGAAAGAAAAGACAACGTCGACGATTGCAACAAGGAAAGCGACCGCGAGAACGTCGAAGAGAAAGAAAACGAACGTGGAAGAGGGGGCGCGTATTTAACATCCGTGGTGAACGCCCTGTTCGAGGTAGACTGGTTAACGATCGAAGCAAACTGCGAAATCAAAGATGTCGTCCCTTTTGTCGAAAAGAATGGATATAAAAGCGCCACCGTGCGTTTGTCGAATAACAAAACAGTCTCCGACGTCCTCGTGGTTGCTGCGTGCATCGGCGTAGAACCAAATGGAGGCGATTTGTTCGGAGACGAAGCTACCGCGAGGGAAACGTTTGGATTCGTACGTGGGGACGATGCGGCGGTGAACTCACCTCCCTCTTCCAAAGGAAACGATGGTGACAACACCATGTTCATCACCGATGGCATGCGCGTCACGGAGACGTTCGAGCTTGAGCTACCGAACAAACCAAACGTTTTCTTCGCAGCGGGAGACTGCGCGCTCTGCGAACGGCGAAACGAGGACAAATCGACAAACTGGTTCCAAATGCGTTCGTGGTCGCAAGCTGCGCAAAGCGGTGCGCAGTGCGCACGATCGATGTTACAAGTCGACGGCTACGAATACGGATTAGGTTTCAATTTTGAGCTGTTCACGCACTCGACGACGTTTTTCGGTTTAAAAGTCATCTTGTTGGGAAGCTTCAATTTGCAAAAATTTCTTCCAGAGGCGGACGAGAAGGACGTGAGAATACTCTCGCGAAAATTTATCGACGACGGTAGTAGTAGTAGTAGTAGCATTGAAGTTGCCAACAACAACAACAACGAGGAAAAAGGGGAAGAATATTTTACTTCCTTATGCTCGAATTCAACGTTCATTCGGGTCGTCACGTACAAAGGCAAAGTCGTGGGCGCCGTTCTCGTCGGCGAAACAAACTTGGAAGAAACGTTTGAGAACTTGATCCAAGACAAAATCGACGTCTCGCACCTCGAGAACGACCTGTTAGACCCAGACGTGGATATAGAAGACTATTTCGATTAGCTTAGATACAATGCATGTAGTAAATGATTAGTGTATTATTACGGTAGTAGTAAGTAAGCGTTATGTGAAACTGTATTTGACTCTCTACAAAATGGCTATGTGAACTAAAAAAGAACTCTAGTGAGGTTTCGGCACGAACCCGTCCACCGCGAAATTCCTCGTCGCCGCCGGTATCTTCACCCTAATGCCATCAATATCCTCCTTCGCTATAATTTGACACCCCAACCGACTCGTCTCGGTTAATCCAAACGCTAAATCGAGCATGTCGTTTTCGTCGTCGCACGCCTCTGGAAGTTTATCGAACACCGCCTGGTCCTCGACGATGACGTGACACGTCGAGCACGCCAGAGACCCTTCGCACGCGCCTTTTCGTTCATCGAGCGGTCGAGAAGAACAAGAAATGTAGAAGTAAAAGAGAAGAATACAGAATGGTCAGCGCACGAAGCGAAGCAAAACGAAACAGAAAAAGCCACGTCCCTTTTTCAAGATTATTCTTCATCGAGCGGGACGCGCCGAGCGAGCGAACCGAGCGCGCGAAAGCGCGCGCGAGAGACGAAAGAGAGAAAGAGAAGAACGCGAGCACAAACACCCCCTCTCTCTCTCTCTCTCTCTCTCTCTCTCTTCGCATCGAGAAAACAAAAGAACAAAAATTCTACCTTCGAGTTCGACGTCGTTTTCGTGCGCCGCTTCCATTAAACTTTCGCCGACTTTCGCCTTCACGGTTATTTCCTCCCCCGTTTTCTCCGTAAACGTCACCGCTATTGTTTTTACATCATCGTCTTCCTTTCCATCTTTGTGCTCTTTGTGCTCAAGAACCACGCGAGAGGCAGTCGCGATGGACGACGAAGAAGGAACAACACGCCGCGTCGTTGCTCCTGCCACCGTTCTTCCTGCTCTCGTCGCGAGTCGCTTTTGATAAAGACGACGACTCGTCTCCGATAAAAACGAAGAAGAAGATGCCGCCGACGACGTGGAGGCTGAACAACTTTCCATCGCAAATGCGAGTCGAGAGAGATTTCGCAAACAACAACGCGTCGTTCTCGTCATCTCTTTCGTCGCAAAAAACACGCACGCGCTCCCAAACAAAAGACAAGAATATATATAGAGAGAGAGTTGGGAAAGCTTTTCGTTTTTCGACGCGATATAGAGAGAGCTTTAATGCCTTCTTTCTGTGGATAAATTGGAAAAAAAATCTCCATTTTCTCTTCCCTATAACGAGCGAAAACGCGATGAAGACGTCGTCCCCATCTCCTCCTCCTCCTCCCCCTCTTCCTTCTTCGACCTCGGTCGAAGAAGAAAAAGTCTACCGCCACGTCGAGAGAGTTTCCCTCTCGGACTTGCTCGTCGAAGCGGACGTCATTTTGCAATCGTCTTCTTCGTCTGCTTCTTCGTCGACTTTGAAGAATTCAAAAATGTCATCGCCGTTGCGCTTTAACGACAACGACGACAACGACAACACCGCTCTTCTGTTTCCACGAGCGCTGCTGAAACGACTGAAACCAGCGTTCGCGTCTTTTTGTCGTCGTTTTCACCGTCATCATCAACGACACAAAACCGGCGGCGACAGCAACAGAACGATGATGTTTACGATGAATTCGAAAGCGTGGCTTTCGGTGTTGACGGAATCGAATTTACTTTCAAAGACGTTTTCGACGTCGAGAGCGATCGGGTGCTTTGAAAACGTCGTTTCGCGACGCCGCGAGAGTAATGACGACGAGAGGAAGAAGAAGAAGAAGAAGAACACTGGCGACGACGACGACGACGAAGAAGAATATGTTGGGAACGAAGAGCGAAGGATTACGTTCGAGGAGTTTGCGACGTTACTCGGCGAGGCGGTGGCGAAGGCGTACGACGTGGAAGCGAAAGCGGTCGGGAAAAGAGTGGTGGCGACGGCGTACGCGATGGAGAGGAAGAGAGAAGAAGAAGAGCGGAGGAGAGAAATGTTCGCGAGCGATGCGGTTATTGGTGGTGGTGATAATGATGATGATGATGACGACGACGACGACGACGACGATTATGACTATTTCGAGTACGAGCTTCGATACGGCGTCGAAAACATCAACAACAACGATGCCAACAACATCTCGCGGCGGCCGCGAACGATGGCAACGACGCAACCTGCCGCGACTTCATCAAAATCTGTCACAAACAACAACCCTGACGTGCCTGTTTCTCCTTCCTCTCCGTCCTCGTGGCGAATCCGAGCGGAGAGGTACACGAATAGATACAATAGAAGTAGCTTAGACGGCAATTACCTAGCGTCATCATCATCATTGGCGGCGGCAAACTCGGCGAGAGGAAGATACCGGTACGACGAGACCGACGAAGAAGACATTCTTCTCGAAGACCGCGTCGCGAACGCTTTCGAAACCGTCTTTTGCCAATCTCTGGCGACGACGACGGGACCCTCTTCCTCTTCGAGTGCCTTCCGCCTCGGAGGAGGAAGAGGAGGAGGAGGAGAAAGAAGAAGAAGAAAAACCATAGACGAACGCGAATTCGTAAAAATATGCACCGCGTGCGCGTTAATCGGCAACGGTTTCACCGCATCCGACTGCCTCGACGTCGCCTTCGCCGTCGGCGCTGCCGAAAAAAACGGCGAGATTACCACCCGCGCGTTTCTCCGCGCTTTGCGGAAAATAGCCTCCGCGCACGACGTATCCTTCGCCGACGTCGCGAGACGAGTCGTGGCCGTTTCCAAAGCGCTGCTTCGCGAAAGGTAGTAGCAGTAGTAGTAGCAGTAGAAAGAGACGATTATTTATAAACAAAAACGCGCGTACTTTTATGAGTAAGATTTTAAATCCGGAAGTTTAAACGCTCTCGCGCGTGATGAACATTTTCCTCTTCTTTTCCATCTTCTCTCTCTCTTCAGAAGAATCTCGCGGGAGAAAACATAATAATAATAATAATAATAAGATGTCGTCGTCGGACGAAATCGACCTCATCTCCGAGATCCAATCCCAAAACGTCGAGTGTTTCAACGCCGTCACCGATTGGCAGTTCGCGCTGACGACTGGGAGAGACACCCCGACGTTATCTTTAGACAGCGAAGTCGACGACGCCGAACTTCTCGTCACCGTTGCGTTTAATCAAATCGTCAATCTGAAACGCGTCATAATCCACGGAAAGCAAGGCGAGGAGACGGTCTCGGCGCCGAAAAGGGTTAAAATTTTCGCGAATAAACCAAACTACCAGTTCGACGATTGTTCGAGCAAAAAACCGACGCAGAAACTCACGTTTGGGGAGAAGGAGTGCGCGTTTAGAGAGGGAGCTGCGATGGAGTTAGACCAGGTAAATGAAGGGCACACGCGTGTTATATTCTCTTCTCGATTTCATATCCTCGAGTAAACGCGACGCGTTTTGAATCCTCGTAACATTCGCGATAGGAAAAGAATGCATTCGATCGACCGCGATGGTTTTTTATCACATGTTACGACTCAATCGCACTTTTACGCGCGTTCGCGCGACACGTCTCGACGACGCGCGTGTTGACCTTTTGGTTCTCTCTTTCATAAACAGACGCTATTTAAAAATGTTCGAACGATCACGCTGTTCGTAGAAACGAATCAAAGCGATGCGCCGCAGACGAAAATAGGTAAGATTCAGTTTTTTGGCGTGCCGGTGCACACGACGGATATGTCTGCGATTAAAAAATGCTGAGGTTCGTAAGCGGCTCGAGTATTCCTCTCTCTTCTTCGTTCGTTTAGCGAGCGAGCGAGAGAGGAAACGAGTCGCGCTCTTCACAAAAAACCCAGTAGCAACACGCACATTTGCTCGCGCGGGCCTTCAAAATAAAAAGAGCCTATTATGAACACAAAGTGACGACGCCGACGATACAATGCATTCACGTAAAAGTCTCGAGCGATCCGATAAATCGACGCGAACAAATGAAAATTTAAAAAACTTCTTTCGCACGTAGCGATAATATACCTCGAGGCTGCGAGCGCGCGCGCGAGAGAGAGAGAGAAAGAGAAAGATGATTGATGGCACGACGCGCGCAATAAGCGCCGGGTACGCATCAAATTCAAGAAGTTGTACATTACACATTCATATTACATATATATATATGATATATATAATCTAATTGCGCACGCAATATTCTACGCTCGTTGCTTTTTAATCTCTTCTTCTCGGCGTTTTCTTCGTGTTTTCTTTTCAGAATTCAAGTCAAAATTCTCCGCATTTTCCCCGAAAGAAACACAACACAAATAATCACACGAAAAACATGAATGCCGCCGCGCCACCACCCATCGCGCTCTCCGCGGTCTTCATCGTCAACCTCCGCGGGGACGTGCTCATAGAGCGGCAGTACCGTTCCGACATCTCTCGCGCGAACATCGACCAGTTCAAGACGGAAATTCTGAACGGCCACCGAAAAAGCGTCAGGAGGACGTCGACGATGATGTCGTCGTCGTCGAGCGGAAACAACGGCATGTCTTCTAATAAAGGCGACGTGCAATCGCTCCCGCCGGTTAGAATCGTCGGTCAAATCAAGTTCATGTTTATTCGAGTCGCGAACGTGTACGTGTGCGCGGCGACGAAGCTGAACGTGAACGTTTCCATGTGTTTTGCGTTTTTGAAGAGCGCGATCGGGACGTTTCAGGTGCGTGTGGTGTTTTCTCTCTTTTTCCGGCGGGTAAAACGCGAAAAGCTCTCGTTGTTTGCTTCGTTCTTCTCCGTGGTTATCTTTGTGTGGATGCGCGATGTGCGCTCGTCGCCGGTGACTGACGCGTTCTTTTTTCTCTCTCTCTCTCTCTTTTTGTTTGATTCAATTCACAAACAGTCGTACTTTGGGAAAGTGAACGAGAATAACATCCGGGCGAACTTCGTGTTGATGTACGAACTGTTCGACGAGATGTGCGATAACGGGTACCCGCAGATTACGTCCGCGAACACGCTGAAAGAGTTCATCACGCAGAAAGCGTCGGTGTTGGATATCATCGAGGGGAAATTGAATAGCAAAGGAGAAAATGGGCAGGTGAAGTCGAAGGACGAAAAAGAAGAGGCGATGAATAAATTAGCGAGAGCGAGGCAGACGACGGCGCAGATGACTGGGGCGGTGCAATGGAGACGGCCTGGGTTGATGTATAAGAAGAACGAGGTGTATTTAGACGTGATTGAGACTATTTCGTGCGTCACGCAGGCGAACGGCGACGCGTTGAGAGCCTCGTGTAGCGGAAGGGTGGTGTTGAACGCAAAGTTGAGCGGGATGCCCGAGTTGAAGATTGGATTGAACGATAGTTTAGGCGACGAAGCGAAAGGTGGAAGAAATAACCCGAATAGCGGGGACGGTACACTCGGCATGGTGCTCCCGATGCCCTCTTTAGCGAACAAACGAAAAACGATCGATTTAGACGACTTGCAGTTTCATCACTGCGTGAACCTTTCGAAATTTGCCAGCGATAAAGTCGTCTCGTTCGTACCTCCGGACGGTGAATTCGAACTCATGAAATATCGAGTATCTGAAAACGTCTCCATTCCGTTTAAAGTCATCGCTATGGTGAAAGAGTTAGGGCGCACGCGAGTTTCCGTAGACGTCATGTTTAAATCGTTATACGCGGAGAAAACCGTGGCGCAAGAAATAAGAGTCCGCATACCGGTTCCGCCAAATACCGCGAAAGTGAAGGTCTTATGTTCCGGAGGCAAAGCGCGATACTTAGCCGGCGAGGAGTGCTTGCGTTGGAAAGTTAAAAACTTTCCGGGAGGGAAGGAAATTCGATTACAGGCTGAAGTCATGCTCGTCGGCTCGATCAAAGACGATTTGGACGACAAGAAATCGGGAGGGAAGAAAAAATGGTCCCAACCGCCCTTAAACGTCCAATTTTCTTTACCGATGTTCACCGCCTCCGGTCTCCGCATCCGTTTCCTCAAAGTATGGAGTAAAGAAGGCTACGAAGCCACGAAATGGGTTCGGTATTTAACCACCGCGGCGTCTAGCGGTCACCAAGGCGCCTCGGCGAAACTCACCTCGAGCGAGAGGAAGAAAATGGGAGATTTCGAGGTTCGAGTGAACAACGACGCAGGCGGCGGGATCGGGGGCGCCTCCATAGAAAACGACGTCGGGCGGTTGAGAATCGCGAATTGATTTTAAATGATACACGTATCGTCGTAGAGAAAAAGTAGCAGCACCAGCAGATATATATGTAGAAGAAGATCGTATGATTTAAACATTGAAACGTAGAGCGTATTTTGTACAAACGCACCCCTAAAATGTGGCAAAAGTTGGTCTTCACCGTGCCCCATAACGAGACACGCGCGCGCACGCACACAAAACGCGGCACACACAAAGACTCTAAAAAAAAACGCACACACAAAAAAGTAATGCTTCGCACGCGCGTAGTTTCCTTCTCGGTCGGATTCGCCTCTGCCTCCGCCATCGGTTTGTACAAGTTGAACCAAGACATCGAAAAGTCGACGCAGATTCTCCTCAAACAAGTGGAAAACGCGGAAAAGCGATTAAAGTTTTTAGAGGAGGAGTTTGCAAAGATGAAAGCGTGATTTGCGAGGGAGCAAAGCACGGATAGAAATGAATGAGTTTTATTAGAACGTAGCGATGTATTTGAGATGCGATTAAATGTTTTAGAGCGTTACTTGCTGCGGCGGATCGTCGCCTCTCTTCTCTCTCTCTCCCCTAATTTTGAAAGAGTAACTTGTCTTCGTAGTATTCGAGCGTTTTCTCCGCGAGCGTTGGATTTTCAGAATTGCGGGGGTCAAAGTCGTTCGGGAAGTTTCGAAATAACTTTCGCGAGCACACGATACCGCTGTATTGAGATTTACCGAAACAGTCTTGTAATTCCTCGGCGAGAATGGCGTCGTCGATGTTTGTGCCGCCAGTATTCGACTTTCGTTGGCTTTCTTTTTCATTCTCGATGGCGTCTACAAGATAGAGAGCTTGGTTTATGCAACTTCGAAACATAGCGTCGTGCAAAGGCGTTTTCCCGTTCGCGTCCGGGTGCGAGAGGAAGGATTGGACGATAGATTTCGATTTGAGGAGAATTTCCAGCGGACGCGTCGATCTCGCGTTGATTGCCGCAAGATGGAGGATATTTTTTTTCATCGCGTTTTCTTCCACGCCGGGGTCGGTTTTTGTCGTTGGATTTTGCTGTCGATACATGTCTCTATTTTTCATGAGTAAACGAATAAGGCGATTTTGTTTTGCGACGTCATCATCGCTGTCGATGTCGTAATCGCGGAACTGCTGTTCGATGGCGTAAAACAATGCGGACCAACCTGCTTTGGATCTCATAGTCGAAGCGTCCGCGCCGAATTTTTCAATCAAAAGCAAAGCGCAGTCTGGAGAAAAGCTGCACGCCGTCATCAATGGCGTGCGGTTGCCGTCGTAATCATCCGAAAACGCGTCTCGGCAGTTGATGATATCGTTCAGTTTGTGCGCATATCGCGACGATAGATGGTTCATGACTAGTCTCATCGTTTTAGGGGAGTCGTATTGAGCGCACAGATGTAACGCGTTCCTTCCGAAAGAATCCAACGGTTCACTCAAACCGGTGCCATCAAACTCTACGTACCTTTTCAGTATGAATTCAACGAGTCGATACGACGCATCGTGCGGATGTCGCAACGCCGCGGCCAAGAGCGGAGCGTTGAATTGAAGTGACGACGACGTATATTCCCGCATTGGAAACGGACAAGTGGGATGAGCCGCGAGCTGAATCATTTCGTTTTCGAGATGGATTATGCGTTTCAAACACGCCAAATCGTTCATGTTGCACGCGTGAACTTGCATCAAGAGCATGTTCTCTCCTTTTGCCCGGTTGTTTTTGTCATCGCCCTCATCTCTGTGACAAAATAGGTTTCTCTTAAACTTTTCTATTTGCACCCTCTTCTCCTCTCTACTCGACGCTAAGACCGCCTCGATCGGGTGCAAAAACACTCGCTCGACGAAATACTTCTCGAACTTTTCGTTCCCATTCATCCCAAGCAACGCGTAAAGCTGCATCGGCGTCAATCCGTTCGCGTCTCGCGCCTCCGCGTCTCCTCTCTTCAAAAACAGACGAAACGCCTTTTCTTCGATCTCGCGAAAAAAAAATTCAGCGAGTTTAGCGTTTTGACGACGAGCATCATCATCGTCATCATCGTCGGGCAAAGAAGCGACGAAATGTGCGCACGCGATCGCGTCGTGCGCGGTCGCGTTGTCGTCGAGGAGAGATGGTGTGGTCATTTTGGCGCGTCCGCGTGCGCGTCCGCGCGATGTTAGAATGTTTGTATCGCGTGGTACATCAGATCAGATCTGAAAAAAAAAATACGAGTGAGTCACGTCAAACGAAAACGGGGGTCGTCACTTTTGAACGCGCGCTCCTGCGACACGGAGAGAGAGAGAATTACGACAAAAAAAGTTTCGGCGACGGCGTAAACAAGAGCGCGCGGAAGGATGTTGACGCGATGGAAGAAGAGAAAGCTCGGTCAGAGAGACTTGTGGGACGTGATTGTGAACAACGACGATATTTGTTTCGAGCACATTTTGCCGAGATTGAATCGAACCGACGTGAAGTTTTTGTTTGAAGTGAATACGGAGACGAGGGCGATGATTAAGAGATCGTCTCGAGTGGGTGAGTTGGAAAAGAGGTTTCAAGATGAAGAGATTTCGTCGATATCTACGTTGGAGTTTGCGTGGGAGAATCGATCGTTTCCAAAGTTCTGCCATCGAGTTGCTGGAACGAATAAACTCGAGTTGCTCAAGTGGGCGCGAGAGGAGAAAAAGTGCGAGTGGGATTATTTGACGATGAGAAAAGCCGCATTACAAGGTAATCTGGAAATGGTAAAGTATTGCGTTGCAAATGGGTGTCCTGTGGGTGTGGGTGAGGGTGCGTGTGCAGATGCTGCCGAATACGGTCATCTC